>ERZ772962.2083-NODE-2083-length-10460-cov-4.464392_pt1 | contig 10460 bp, 9 predicted proteins | sample MGYA00580676_ERZ772962 | MGnify/ENA primary metagenome ERZ772962 (study PRJEB29015, sample SAMEA2738049) | human oral metagenome | biome: human oral; feature: human-associated habitat; material: saliva | place: China | collected 2230 ...
AGTCAACCTTTGCAGGGGAAACATGGTATGATATGGTCTGGGAAGCTAAAAAATAAGCTGGAAAAGCATGCTAGGTTGCTTTTCTTTCGTTTTTAAGATATAATATTATGGACTGTCAACAAGGAGGTAAATCTTTTGAGTGAAAATCCAAAAGAAGAAAAATTAAGCTTTAAAGAGCAGATTTTACGTGATTTAGAGAGAGTAAAAAAACAAGATAGAAGTGAGCAAGAAAACGAGATTACAAGTTTTGAAACTACTTCGTCTCCAGAAAATTCAGTAGTTCCTTCAACTCAGGACCACGAACCTTCAGCAGAAGAGTTGATGGCTAATTCTCTCTCAGTTGTGGATCAAATATTAAAGAACGCTCCTAGTGTTCCGTCACGTTCAAATGATATTTCGGATGAAATTGCAGCAAATGAAGAAGTTGCAGAATCTAAAATTGAAGCGGCTGCTGAGCCTGTAGTTGAACCTGTAGAACCTATTTTTGAGCCAGTTCAACCGAAAGTGGAACCTGTAAAGCTTAACGAAGACAAAGAATTTAACGAGATTCCAACAAAGGTTGCGGTGTCGTATAAGACAAGTAAACAACCGGAAGAAGTTAGTACTCTTGCACAGGATAATGAGCTATCTGAGTCAGCTGAATTAACAGACAGCCTAGCTAGTGCTCCGAGACGTAGTCGTCGCGAAGCTACAAAATCAACTGCTAAGAAGAAGCCAAAAGGGAAAGGATGTCTTGTTGGCTTCCTGTTATTCTTGGTAGTTGTGTCTCTTGGTGGCTATTTTGGCTATGTCTATATTCAAGATTCATTTAAACCTATTGATGCGAATTCTAAGGAATATGTTACTGTTCAAATTCCAGAAGGTTCCAATGTCCAAGAAATTGGGAATGCTTTAGAAAAATCTGGTTTGGTCAAACATGGAATTATCTTCAGCTTGTATGCTAAGTACAAAAATTACTCTGATTTCAAATCAGGATACTATAATTTGATGAAGAGTATGAGTACGGATGATTTGATTAAAGAATTGCAAAAAGGTGGTACACCTGAACCTCAGGCCCCATCTCTTGCGAGCTTGACAATTCCAGAAGGTTATACGATTGATCAAATCGCACAAGCAGTGGGACAACTTGAAGGTAATTTTAAGGAAGCTCTTACGGCAGATGCCTTCTTGACAAAAGTTCAAGATGAAACCTTTATTGCTCAAGAGGTAGCTAAGTATCCAAACTTGCTTGGAAGCTTGCCAACAAAAGAGTCGGGTGTTCGTTATCGTTTGGAGGGATATCTTTTCCCAGCAACCTACTCTATCAAGGAAAGCACAACTATTGAAAGTTTGATTGATGAGATGTTGTCTGCTATGGATAAGGCCTTATCAAACCATTATAGTGCGATTAAAGAAAAGAACTTGACGGTTAATGAACTATTGACGATTGCATCCCTTGTAGAAAAAGAGGGTGCTCAGACAGAAGATCGCAAAAAAATTGCTGGTGTCTTCTACAATCGTTTGAATCTTGGTATGCCACTTCAAAGCAATATTGCGATTCTATATGCTCAAGGAAAACTTGGTCAGAAAATTAGTTTAGCCGATGATGCTGGAATTGATACAAATATTGATTCACCTTTTAACGTCTATACTCGTCTAGGTCTTATGCCTGGGCCAGTTGATAGCCCAAGTCTTGATGCTATTGAAGCAAGTGTTAACCAAACGAAGAGTGAATACTTGTACTTTGTAGCCAATGTTGAAGATGGAAAAGTTTACTTTGCAACAACCAAAGATGAACATGATAAAAATGTTGCACAGCATATCAACAGCAAATTATCCCAATCAAGTAGTGCAAACTAAAATTATGTGGTTCGCCACATAATTTTGCTTTAAAAGTTAAATAAGAAAGTTGAGAAAAATGGCAGAAAAAACATATCCTATGACCCTAGAGGAAAAGGAAAAACTTGAAAAAGAATTAGAAGAATTGAAATTGGTCCGCCGACCAGAAGTGGTAGAACGCATTAAGATTGCCCGTTCATACGGTGACCTTTCTGAAAACAGTGAATACGAAGCAGCTAAGGATGAACAAGCCTTTGTCGAAGGACAAATCTCTAGCTTGGAAACAAAAATTCGCTATGCTGAAATTGTCAATAGCGACTCAGTTGCTCAAGACGAAGTAGCGATTGGTAAAACAGTCACTATCCAAGAAATTGGTGAGGACGAAGAAGAAGTTTATATTATCGTAGGTTCAGCTGGTGCGGATGCCTTTGCAGGTAAGGTTTCAAATGAAAGCCCAATTGGACAAGCCTTGATTGGCAAGAAAACAGGTGACACAGCAACCATTGAAACACCTGTTGGTAGCTATGATGTAAAAATCTTAAAGGTTGAAAAAACAGCCTAAAAACAGAAAAAAGGAGTGGGGAGGCTGTGCGCTTCACTCACTCCTTTTTCCATTTTAAATTGAATTGGAGACGATATGAGTTCAAAGAAGAAAAAAAATAAGATGGAGCGTGGTCTGACTAATCGTCATGTGCAGGTTATGGCCATCGCTGGAACAATCGGAACAGGACTCTTTTTGGGAGCAGGTCGCTCTATTAGCCTAACAGGTCCTTCCATTGTACTGATTTATATGATTACAGGGGCCTTCATGTTCCTCATGATGCGTGCGGTTGGAGAAATGCTCTACCAAGACCCTGAGCAACATACCTTTATCAACTTTATCACGCGCCATTTAGGTAAGGGCTGGGGGTATTTCTCAGTTTGGTCTTACTGGTTATCCGTTGTCTTTATCGGTATGGCGGAAATCACTGCGATCTCTCACTATGTTCAGTTCTGGTTCCCTAGCTGGCCAAGTTGGATGATTGAGATTGGATTTTTAACTATTCTAGCCTTGGTCAATCTGATTGCGGTGAAGCTCTTTGGGGAAGTTGAGTTCTGGTTTGCTATGGTCAAGATTGTGGCTATTTTAGCTATGATTACCACAGGAGTCTTTATGGTCTTGACAGGCTTTAAGACACCACATGGAGTAGCAAGTTTGGCTAATATCGCCGATAATTTCTCCCTCTTCCCAAATGGTGGAGTTAACTTTGTCATGGCCTTCCAGATGGTTTTCTTTGCCTACCTCATGATTGAGTTTATCGGGGTAACGACTTCAGAAACAAAAAATCCACGTCAGGTCTTGCCAAAAGCCGTTAAGGAAATTCCTTTGCGTATCGCCTTTTTCTATGGAGGTGCCCTCTTAGCCATCATGGCTATCATTCCTTGGCGTGAACTTGCATCGGCTGATTCTCCCTTTGTTACGGTGTTTGAATTGGCAGGTATCAAGTGGGCAGCGGCCTTGATTAACTTCGTCGTTTTGACGTCAGCAGCATCTGCTCTTAACTCAACCCTTTATTCAACAGGTCGTCACTTGTATCAGATTGCTCATGATTCGCCAAATCGCTTCCTAAAGGCTATTAAAGCAGATACTCTTTCTCGCCATAATGTGCCACAAAATGCCATCATCGCTTCAGCAGTTTTGATTGCCCTAGCAGCCTTTATTAACATATTGCCAGGTGTTTCTGATGCCTTTGCCTTGATTACGGCATCATCATCAGGTGTCTATATCGCCATTTATATCTTGATTATGGTGGCTCACCTTAAATACCGCAAGTCACCAGACTTTATGGCGGATGGCTACCTCATGCCCCATTATCGTTTCCTCAATCCTTTGACCATGCTCTTCTTTGCTTTTGTCTTTGTAACTCTCTTTTTACAAGAGTCTACATTTGTAGGAGCAATCGGATCAGCTATCTGGATTATCGGTTTCGGGATTTATAGCCAGTGGAAATTTAGAAAATAGATTAAGAACTCATCAACTCAGCTTGGTGGGTTTTTGCTTTAAAATCAAGTCAAAAAGCACCAGAGTCAAAGTGACTTTGGTGCTTTGAAGTTATAAACATATTGCTCTAGACTGATGTTGTTAGTTATTCCTCATCTTCTGTAGGAAATGGAATACCAGTTTTATTCAGTCTTTGAATGTCTTGGACGAATATGTTCTTTGCTTCAAATATCTTTGCTAGTGGGAAGAGGTTGTTTTGGGCATCCATGTAATGAAGAAGAATATTAGCTCGTTCAATAGCCTTAGGGTTATTTTGTCGAAGTAGATTGTGAATTTCATATATGTTTAAATTAAATAGGTTATATACTGAATATGCATTATGGAATTCTTTAGACATTATGATTTTCAACTTATAGATGAGATTTTCTGCTTTATCGTAGTATCCATAGCGAGAATATGCTCTAACTAAAAGCGTTCCAGTTGTAGTATATCTGCGATAAAAATGCTCAGTTATATACTTAGAATCTTCCAATCCTTTCATAATTAGCTTTTCGAGGTATTCAAGGAATTTTAACTCAAAACATTGAATTTTAAACATCAAAAGAATTTCAATAACAGTAAAATCACGAATATAAAGAGTATCAATACTAAATATATAGTTGACCAAGTAATTAACAGCTTCTTCTTCATCAGGAGTAAATTTATCTATTGTATGTCCTTTTGCTTGATTTAAAATGGCTAATTTTAGTATGTAATACTCTATGATATTTCCCCATTCACTTTTCTTTCCTAGTATTTGCCTAGCTTTCATTCTATCATTTTGATACAATGCATTTAGAATTTGTTTTGATCTTTGAGTGCCATCATCTTGAATATGTAACACTTCTGCATAGTCTTCTCCATCTAAGTTAAATCTGTTCAAAAGTTCAAAAAAAGTATCGACTTTGATAGTGGCTAACCCTTTTTCAAAGCGACTGAGGTTGTTGGGAGTAATGATATCTCCAGCAGTCTCTTTGAGGGTCATATTACGATCTTGACGGATTTTTTGAATGATTTCTCCATAGTGTTTTGGTTCCATGATAGTCTCCTTAGTCTTGATTTATTTTATTATAACTTAAATTTCTATACTTTTGAAAAAATCTACTGTTTTTAGCAGATTTTTGTTTAAAACTCAAGGTAAGGAATAAAATTATACTGTTTTAAATAGAAAGTTCCAAAAAGGGGATTATTTACTGTATAATCAAGTCAATAAAAAGTAAAGGAGATAAGGATGAAAAAATCCCTAATTATGACAACTGCTGCTCTTGCGACAACCCTTGGTGCTGCCGCAACTGCCCCAACAGTCTTCGCTACTGAAGCGCCAACTGAAAACACGGTCAACGCTACAGCAAACAATAAGGTCATAGACAAAGACCTATCTAATGCTGAGAAACGTGTTATTGACACCGCTAAAGATGCTGACCAGAAAACCAAAGATGCTAGTCAAGCTCAAGATGAGCTCAATAAGGCTCAAAACGAAAAAAATACCAAAAAAGCTGAAAAAGAAGCGCTTGAAAAAGACCTTGAAAAGGCAAAGGAAGCTACACCAGAAAAAATCCAAACGGAAACCCAAGATGTCGACACGAAAGAAAAAGCTAAAGCCGACAAAGAAGCTGATGTCAAGAATAAGGCTGCCCAAGTTGGTAATAAGTCTGATAACGCTAAGCGTGCCCAAGAAGAGCTCAACAAGGCTCGTACAGGTGTTGAAAAGGCTGATAGAGAGTTAAAAGACGCGACAGATGACTTTGACCCAGCTGCGAAAAACAAAGCTCAAAAAGAAAAAGATGACGCTGATAAAGACGTACTTATGAAAGACCAAGCTAAACGCAACGCAGAAGCCGAGCTTGAAAAAGCAAAAGAAAACGACAAAACGCGTGAAGCTAAAAAAGTACAAGAACGACAAAACAAAGCCAACAAAGAAGTCGAAAAGGCCGTAAAAGAGGGTCTCGTAAAAGATGCGGATAAGGCGATTAAAGAAGCCGAAGAAAAACTCAAGTCCGCTCAATATCCAACAGAGGTCACTGCGACACCAGAATGGATTGCCAAAGCTAAAGAGCTTATCAGACGTCGTATGGATAAATTTTCAGAGCCATCTCCTGACACCACAGGTATGACGGCAGACCAAATCAAAAAAGCGTATGACGAAAGGAACGCTCGATTCAAAGAGTGGTTGAAAACTAATCGTAACGATATTCAACGACTTGAAAACGAGTTGCGTAAGCTTGACCAAAAAACAAACGAAAAATGGCGAGACAACATCCGTAACATCAGGAATAATGGAATCCAAGACGACACAGATGACGTCCAATATGACCCCAACAACCTACCTCAAGATGTTGTTGATGACTTAAATAACCATTTTATTACTCTTTTAAACAGTCTTCGCAAACAATTAGACTTACCTGAAGCTAAACTCAACACAAACAACAAAGACTTCGCCAAAGAAGTCGCAAAAGTCTACAAAGACAATGACTATCAAGGTTACGGACATTTTGGAAGAGGTATCAATGAGGTGGCTCGAAAACGAGGTCTCAAACATCTGCAAATCCGGGTGTTGATACATACAGCCAATATTATGAAAACCTCATGCCTATTCCAATGAACACAGATAAAATGTCAAGACAAGAATTACTCTCGAAGATCACTGAGACATTCATGTCATTCTTTGCAGAAGGTTACTTGACAGGTCATTATCTCCATTTTTATAGTTTGCTCCAAGTTGACAACTTGGGATTAAACACATCACTTATCCAAGACAAGGATCTCAATTCATTATATTATTTCCGTATACATGTATTATCAGTTGGCGGGCCTAATTATATAGGCAGCACTGATTCAACAGCACAAAAAGCTAAGTTCAATGAACTCTACGGACCAAACTCTAAAGCCAATCTTCCAACTCCAATTCTACAAAACAAACAAGAAGTAGAAGCTGAATTACAAAAAGCTAAAGCGGACAAGAAAACAGCCGAGGCTAACTTAGAAAAAGTGAAAACAGAGCTTCAAGAAATTGAGAAACGCATCGCATCCCTCGAAAAAGAAGTTTCTGAAACACTAGATAAAGAAGCGAAACGTGCTGAAGCGGTCAAAGAGTTGGAAAAAGCCAAAGAAAAAGCAGAAGATGCTGGTCGAAAGCTAGAAAGAGCAACACTTGACGACAAAGCCAAGTCATTACGTCTGGATAAAGCTCGCAGGGCCAAAGAAGACGCGGACAAAGAATTAGCTAAGAAATTGGCAGAAAGTCAACAAAAAGACAAAGATTTGGAAAATGCTAAGATTGAGCGTTTGAAGGCTGACAAAGAGTTAAAAGACGCTAAAGATGCACTTCAAAAAGCAAAAGAAAAGTTGGCAGAAACACTTCGTTTGAGCCAAGAAAAAGCCAAATTGGAAGTTGAATTGAAAGCTAAGTCAAAAGAGTTGGATGAACTTTGCAAACACGTAGCCGACTTGAAACGCGATGTGAAACAAAAAGAAGAAGACGCAGAACAAGCGCGTAAAGCCAGAGACGAAGCGGAACGCGATTATCAAAAACTTCTCCTTCGTAAGACAATCGACGACGCTCTTATTCCAGAACAGCCGGCATTTAAAGGTGGTGTGAATGGTGAAGGTTTAATCCAACCGGAACTACCAGCCTTTCCGCTTGATAAATTGCCGACGGTAGAACAACCAAAAGTTGATGAGCCTAAGAATGAGAAACCAAGCAAAGAACCAGGCAAAGAACCAGGCAAAGAACCAGGTAAAGAGCCAGGCAAAGAACCAGGCAAAGAGCCAGGCAAAGAACCAGGTAAAGAACCAGGCAAAGAACCAGGTCAAGAGCCAGGCAAAGAGCCAGGCAAAGAACCAGGTAAAGAACCAGGCAAAGAACCAGGCAAAGAACCAGGTCAAGAGCCAGGCAAAGAACCAGGTCAAGAGCCAGGCAAAGAACCAGACAAAGAACCAGACAAAGAACCAGGAAAAGAGCCGAGCCAAGAACCAGGCAAAGAGCCAAGTCAAGAACCGGGCCAAGAGCCAGGTCAAGCTGACAACCAAGATGTGAAACCTGTAGTGCCAGCACCAAGCTACCAAGCACCAGCAGTTCTATCTCTAACACAAGAAGAAGCCGGACAAAAAGCATTACCTAATACTGGAAGTCAAGTGAGCCTACTAGCTTTATTAGGATATGGCTTCTTGGCAGGATTAGGAATTGTTTTAAAGAAAAAAGAGGGATAAACATTGAAAAAGAAAGTTGCATTTGTATTATCGCTAGTAACGAGCCTATTGCTTTTGGTGGCCTGTTCCTCAGCAGATGGAACTTATGTCTACCAAGGTAGTATGCCATTTATGGAAGAAGTAACCGTGACCATCCAAATCAAGGGTGATAAGGGACAAGTTCATACCAAAGGAAAAACAATTGGTTTCCTAACAGAGGGTAAGCAAACAGAGCAGACAGATGAGATGAAGGTCAACCAGAAAGAAAAGACCTTTGAATTGTCTTCAATGAAACTAGGTTATGAGATCAAAGGTGGAGAGTTGACCATTACTTCAGATCCGACTGGTATACTGGCTGGCAAATCTTTTAAAAAGAAATAAAGGAGGTATTATGTCCCCAAAAAGCATTTTAAGTGGCTTGTTATTGGCTGGCTCAGTCATTTTATTAGCAGCCTGTGGTCAACAGGCTAGTCAGACGAGTGGGGGAGAGTCAACTGACGCTACAGTCCAAACCAGTGCTTCAGAAGATAAAAAAGCTGAACAACCAAAGATTGATTACCATGTGGCTTATCAAAATGTTTTGGAATCTTATAAAGAGAGGGTTAAGACAGCACAGGCTAAACAAATGCCTCAGTCTTCCTCAGATGATAAAGAGGAGTCTTATATTAATTCCATTTTATTTGATTATGATGGAAGAGATATCGCTTATACTTTTTATGATATCAATAAGGATGGGAAAAAGGAATTACTGATTAAGCAAGATAAGATTTTACTTGGAATTTATTATCTAACTGATCAAGGAACTCTGCTAGTGAAGTCTGGTGGAGTAGCTGGAAGAGGTGGAGAACGTCGTATACTTATTCCTTATGAGAACGGTGCGATTTCTTATCTAAATTTCAATTCTCCTAGACCGGAGGCAATTGCTAAAACCTATTTCTTTGCAGATGGCCGTTACCAGGAAGCCAGCTCAGTTAACTATGATTTGAGAGAAACCAAGGATCCTTCAAGTCTGCAAGGGCTAGATGGGATTAAAAAGATTGATTTGGAAGGCTTGAACTGGTTGATTTTTGATGATGCTTCAGCTAGTCGTCCCTTTATTGACCTAGAGGAGCAAGCCAAGGGACCTGGTGCTCATCTGGCTGAGATTTACCAGAAAAACTTCAGCAGTATCAAAGGAACTTGGAAGAATAACAAGGGTGGCGAAGTCACTTTTGATGAGCATGGATTTACAAACGGAGATGAAGTAACACCGGCTCCACCTAGAATTGTAAATAATATGGCAAAATTTGGAATAGGATTTAGTGGTGGCGGTGGTGCGTCGGTTATACTTATTCCAAAAGGAGTTGTGCATCCAGATATAAATGTAGGTGATACCACTTTCAAAGATGCGTCTGACAGTAGCAAGGATCGTTTGTTACTTACTCAAAGTGTGGATACAGTGTCCAATCCAAACGAATTTTATTATAAGGTTAGTGAATAAAAAGGAGAAATAGAAGATGAAACTAAAACATGTATTGACAGGATCAGTAATGGGGTTGAGCCTCGTAACAGCAGGAGTTATCACAACAAGTGTACTCCCTACAAGCAGTGTAGAAGCTGCAGAATACCGTAAGATTTATGCGGATGTAACTGCCCAGATGGGACTAGATGGAAAATTATACTTGGAAATTGTTGGAGAACGTCCTGATGTAACTGTTGCAACTGGCCAGTATAAGGCTGTTGAAATTTTAGAAGCAAATACAGGACGGGTGGTAAATCCAAATACTTTCATTGTTATTAATCCAGTTACAAATGGGGAAGCTAAGAAAAATGTTGGTAGAGCAAAGTTGAATTTATCTTTTCTAAATGGGAACCCTTACCCAGATGGAACCTATCTAGTTTCATTTAAGGATTTGACACTTTCTCATGAGTCAGGTTACTTTACTTTAGTTGGAGCAATTAAATTGACCATTAAAGATGTCGCCGCTGCTGCAATACAGCCTCGGCATCCCCGGCGGTGCGGGACTGGTCGGCACCGCCGCCCTGATGACCGCCGCCATCTTCGGCGTCATGTCGGTAATGGCGCAGAAAGCCAACATCAACACCAACATCTGATCCAAAAATTCCAGAACAACCAAGTGGAAAGAATGGTTGGGTAGGTCGTTCTTACTACCAAAATGGCCAAAAGGTTATCAGCAAATGGATCTATGATTCACAATATAAGTCTTATTTCTATTTGAATGCTGCTGGTGACTATGTTGAAAATGCTTGGGTAGGGAACTACTATCTCAAATCAGGTGGCTACATGGCTAAGAGTGAATGGATTTATGATGGCAACTACGGTTCTTACTATTACTTGACATCAGAAGGAAGCTATGCGCGTAATGCTTGGTCAGGAAGTTACTACCTCAAGTCAAATGGTAAGATGGCTAAGAGAGAGTGGATTTATGACAAT
>ERZ772962.2089-NODE-2089-length-10441-cov-2.119680_pt1 | contig 10441 bp, 9 predicted proteins | sample MGYA00580676_ERZ772962 | MGnify/ENA primary metagenome ERZ772962 (study PRJEB29015, sample SAMEA2738049) | human oral metagenome | biome: human oral; feature: human-associated habitat; material: saliva | place: China | collected 2230 ...
CGATGTCCGTGACCTTAGCACCACGGGCACGCATAGCGGTGAATGCCTCGTGACCCGGCATATCTAGGAAGGTAATGCGCTTGCCATCCTTGAGAGGGCTCTCAGTATAGAATACAAAGGTAAGACCATCACGGAATCACTTACCATGGATATAGCGGATACCATCAAAAACGATGCACCTGCGGTAGCAAAGTTGTTCTCTGAAATCAGCCCGTCTCTTGCATCTACTCTAAGAGGAATGCTCGAGACCGACATATATATGGAAGGAATATCAAACATCTTTGCGAATCCGGAGTATTCAGACAATGTTAAGGCGAGCAAGTTTATAGATATGATATTCAAAAAAGATGATTTCACAAGGGTTCTTTCAAATAGAGACGATGGAATCATAATCACCATAGGCGAAGAAAATGAAGACGATGCTCTTAAAAACAGTACGCTGATTACGGCAACCTACCATGTAGATGGTGAATACATAGGAAAAATCGGTGTAATAGGACCTACGAGAATGCCTTACGGACATGTGACTTCCGTTATTAAATATTTGACGGAAAATGTAGATAAATCCTTTAATAAGGACTTGAATCCGGAGTGACGGATGACGAAGTGTATTTAGGTAAAGATATGAGGTGAAAATGAAGATTAATGTGAATTTAGGGGGAGTAACCGATGAGTGAAAAGAAAAAAGATGAAAAGCCGGTTGAGGATAAGAAGTGCAAGGATTCAAAGTGCTGCAAACATGAGAAGAACGGCTCTAAGGATTGTAAGAATGCTGCAAGCAAAGAGGCAAAGGAGGACTTTGAAGATAAGTACATAAGGCTCATGGCGGAGTTTCAAAACTTTAAAAAGAGAAACGAAAAGGAAAAAAGCGCTATATATAAGCTTGCAAACGAGGCGCTTATCACAGAGCTTTTGAATGTGATGGACAGCTTTGAACTGGCGCTCAGCGCAGGGGACTCGAAAGACTCGGAAGGGTTACTCATGATACAAAAACAGTTTGCAAGCATACTGGAAAAGGCCGGACTTTCAAAGATCGATTCGCTGGGTGAAGAATTCGATCCTAACAGGCATCATGCGGTAAAGACTGTAGAAGAAGACGAAGGGAAAAGCGGAACGGTAGCCGAAGTTTTAAAAGAAGGCTATGTACTGAGCGATAAGGTCATAAGACCGGCGATGGTAGTTGTAGTAGAATAGAAAAATTGATAAGAGTTAATTAACAGGAGGTTTAAAATGGGAAAGATTATTGGAATAGACTTAGGAACGACAAATTCATGCGTTGCCGTATTGGAAGGAGGCGATGCGACGGTTATAGCTAATGCGGAAGGAAGCAGAACCACACCATCCGTTGTGGGATTTACAAAGGCAGGTGAAAGACTTGTAGGAGAAACCGCCAAGAGACAGGCGGTAACAAACCCTGAAAGGACAATATCTTCAATAAAAAGACATATGGGTACGGACTACAAGGTGAAGATAGACGATAAGGAATACAGCCCTCAGGACATATCTGCGATGATACTTACCAAACTTAAAAACGATGCCGAGAGCTATCTCGGGGAAAAGGTTACGGAGGCTGTAATCACAGTACCTGCATACTTTACAGACAGCCAGAAACAGGCTACCAAGGATGCGGGAAAGATAGCGGGACTCGATGTAAAGAGGATAATAAACGAGCCGACAGCAGCTTCCTTAGCGTACGGACTTGATAAAGATGACAGTTCGCACAAAATCCTCGTATACGATTTGGGTGGAGGTACGTTCGACGTATCGGTGCTCGAACTTGGAGACGGCGTATTTGAAGTACTTGCAACCAGCGGTGACAACAAGCTCGGCGGAGATGACTTCGACAACGCCTTGGTAAAATACATGGTAGATGAGTTTGCTAAGGGAAATGGTATAGACCTGTCTAAAGATAAGATGGCTATGCAAAGAATAAAGGAAGCTGCAGAAAAGGCGAAGATGGAGCTTTCAAGCGCAACACAGACAAACATAAATCTTCCGTTCATAACGGTATCTGAAAACGGACCGCTTCATATGAACATGGAGATAACGAGGGCGAAATTCGAGCAGCTTACATCTTCTCTTGTGGAGAAAACCATAGATCCTATGAAAAAAGCTATGAGCGATGCCGGTATTACGGGAAGCGATATAGCAAAGGTAATATTGGTCGGCGGATCTACAAGAATTCCGGCAGTTCAGGAAGCTGTAAAGAAGGTTACGGGCAAGGAACCTTTTAAAGGAATAAACCCTGACGAGTGCGTGGCTCTAGGAGCGGCCGTACAGGGAGGCGTATTGACAGGAGATGTGAAGGATGTATTGCTTCTTGATGTTACACCGCTTTCACTTTCTATAGAAACTCTAGGCGGAGTAGCAACGAAATTGATCGAAAGAAACACTACGATTCCTACAAAGAAAAGTCAGGTGTTCTCAACAGCAGATGATAACCAAAGTGCAGTGGACATCCATGTAATGCAAGGTGAAAGAGAGATGGCGAGCGATAACATTACACTTGGAAGATTCCAGCTTACAGGCATACCTCCGGCACCAAGAGGAGTACCACAGATAGAGGTAACATTCGATATAGATGCAAACGGTATAGTAAATGTAAGTGCAAAAGATAAGGGCACCGGTAAGGAGCAGAGCATTACCATTTCATCTTCAAATAAGCTCAGCGACGAAGAGGTGGAAGCTAAGATTAAAGAGGCTGAGCAGCATGCAGAGGAAGACAAGAAGCGAAAAGAAGAGGTAAAGAACAGAGCGGAATCTCTAGTGTATGAGACTGAAAAATCACTTAAGGAAGCGGGCGATAAGATAGACGCATCTAAGAAGAAGGAAATAGAGGATGCAAAGGATGAGCTTTCAAAGGCGATAGAATCAGGAAATAACGACGATATTAAGGCGAAGACGGATGCGCTTACAGAAAAGCTCCATGCCTTTACCACAGAGATGTACAAGCAGGCGCAAGAGGCTGCAGCTTCAAATGCAGAAGCTAAAGACGGCGATGCACCTAAGGACGATAAGGTAGTGGATGCAGACTTTGAAGTAGTGGATGAAGATAAAAAATAAATAAATCGCAGAGGTTAAAATGGAACAAAAACGAGACTATTATGAAGTGCTTGGTATAAGAAAAGGCGCTACCGATAAGGAAATCAAGTCTGCATATAGGAAGATGGCTAATAAATATCACCCTGATAAAAATCAGGGTGATAAAAGCGCTGAAGAAGCGTTTAAAGAAGCGAATGAAGCCTATGATGTTCTGTCTGACAAGACAAAGAGGGACAGGTATGACAGATTCGGGCATGCAGGTGTAGATCCTAACGCAGGCTTTGGCGGTGATGCCGGAGCTTCAGGCGGAGCGTATGGCGGCGGATTTTCGGGTGCTAATTTCGGATTTGATGCAGAGGATATCAACAGCTTTATGGGAGCTATGTTCGGAAACTTCGGGATGGGGCGTTCAAGGAGAAACGGTCCCATGCAGGGTAATGACATCAAGGCAAGGATGAACATAAGCTTTAGGGAGGCTGCGTTCGGTGTGAAAAAGCAAATAGAAATAGATAAGTACGTCGAATGCGATGCCTGCCATGGCCACGGAACGGCGGACGGGAAGGAAAAAAAGACTTGTTCCGCATGTGAGGGCAGGGGCAGGGTATACCAGACTAAAAATACTCCGTTTGGTACATTTAGAACGGAAACCGCTTGTCCGAGCTGCCACGGTACAGGCAAGGAAAATCCTGATCCATGTAGAACCTGCAGTGGAAGCGGCAGAGTAAAGAAAAACGTTAAAATAAACGTTACGATTCCCGAGGGCATACATGACGGAGGCGTCATCTCCCTAAGGGGATATGGTGAGCCCGGTATCAATGGAGGACCTCCCGGAGATTTATATATAGTGATAAATGTGGCGAACGATGACGTATTTGAAAGGCGAGGTAACGACATTTGGCTGGAAGTCCCTATAAGTTTTGCGCAGGCAGCTTTGGGCGATGAAATAACGGTGCCGGGGCTTAGAGAAAAGATAAACTACAAGATACCTGCAGGCACACAGCCGGATACCGTATTTAGAATCAAGGAAAAGGGCATAAAGGATGTAAATTCCTCAAGAAGGGGACATCTATATATAACCGTAAAGCTCGAAGTACCAAGATCTTTAAATGTTGAGCAAAAGAAGATAATATCTGATATGAATGATAAAATCGATGAGAAATGCTACAAGGAAAAAAGCATGTTTAAGAGGATTTTAAACGACTTGTTTTCATAGAGTGTGCAGCTTTAAGGAAGTGGTGTGAATAAATTTTTTGTAGAAAAATCATTTGTAGTGGGCGGTGGATTCGAGATCCTGAATCCTGAGGATGTGCACCATATAGTGCATGTTCTAAGGTTAATTGCAGGGTCTCGAATTTTACTTTCCGATGGTAAAAATGAGTATGAGGGTGTAATTGAAGATATAGGCGGAGAAGTTGTAAAGGGGAAAATCACTGATCTAAACAGATCGTTTAGAGCGAAAGGTGGAACTTTCATTGATTCAAGGAATACCGAAGGCAAAGAAGATAGAGTTTATAGTGGAAAAGGCGGCCGAGCTTGGAGTGATGAAAGTTTTTCCTGCGTTTATGGATAGAAGTATAGTAAAGCCGACTAACAAGGATGATGAAAAGCATGACAGGCTTTTAAAGAAGGCGCTATCCGCCTGTGAACAGTCAAAGCGAAACAGGGTAATGCGGGTGGGTAAGCTCCGAGAATTTAAGGTCATCTTAGATATAGATGCGGATATTAAGTTGATAGCATATGAAAACGAGGAGGGTAAAACTTTAAAGGATGTTTTATCCGAGTATGGAAACGGGAATGACGCCTGTAAAGCTATGAGCATAGCGCTGGTTATCGGTCCTGAAGGAGGGATTACAGATTCCGAGCTCAGTATTGCCTCTGCAAACGGATATAAGCCGGTAAGCCTTGGCGGCTCAATTTTAAGGACGGAGACAGCGGGGCTCGTAGCTGCGAGCATGATATTTTACGAATTCGATTTGTAATAGCCATCGTATATATAGTAGAATTATGACATATATAACGGTATTGCAACAGGAAGGATTAATATTATGCGTAAAACTGTCATTAACCTAGCAATTCTTACAGGCATTGCAGGCCTTGCATTTGGGATATATTTTAAGGTAGCCACATCGCCGGATAGAATTCTGTCTATGGCGATAATTACAATAGTGGCTTATGTGGGCATATTTGCCGTATCGCTTTTAAATCTTCTAAAAAACGCAAAGGCCTTTTTTAAGAAGGCGAAGACGCTCGAGTTTTTCATAGGATTTTGCCTATCTGTAATACATTTTCTGTTTGTGCTCTTTTCGGTGGGTCTTGTGAAGACGATGGTAACGCTGCCGAGGGTACCGAGCACGGGATCTCTAATCGCTACGGGCGCTTTGGATGAAGGCAGTAATTATTCCCTTCCTTCGGGAACCATATTTTTCCTAATGGTATTTTCAGTAATATTACTCGGCTTTGCGGGGCTATTGATTTCGGGAACATTGTATAGCGGTCCGATGCCATACGAAGAAGAGGAGGAGCAGGCTGAAAGGAGAAACCTTAAGAAGAAACGTCGCATGGATGAGGATTACTTGGATGAAGACTATGCAGATGAAATGTACGATGAAGACGGATATCTGATAGAAAACGATAAAGCTCCTAAGACTAAACGAAAACGCAAAGGAGCAAAGAAAAAAAGCATAAGAGGAAGAATTATAGCGGTGCTTTTACTCATTGCGATAATACTGGGTGCAGCACTCGCATGGAAGTTATTTTATTCGGAAAAACCGGGTCAGGTGGATCTTACAGCGGGTATTGTACTTGAATACTCGGGACAGGATGGCAGCGGTAAGGCTAAGGTAAAGGAGAACAAGGTAAGTTATACAAGCAGTGATAGCGAGGTCAAGGATTTCTTTGAGAAAGACCTTAGCTATAAGATAGATAAGGATAAGAATCTTAAAAATGGAGATAAAATAACTGTAGAGGTAAAATACCCTAAGGCGAAGGCTTTAAAGCTTAAGCTGGATCTCATACATGAAAAGAAAGAATACATAGTAAGCGGGCTTAAAGACAAAAAGGACGATAATTCCTCTGAAGATAAAAAGACCAAGGATGATGGCAGGTATCATTCAACATCTGAGGTTTCACAGGGAGTGCGGCAGAAGTGGAGAAACGAAGCTACCAAAATAATAAAACAACACACATCCGAGATCGTTTCAAACCCTTATTACACCTTTGTAAGGGAATACCTTGCCATATCAGGGACGAATAATAACGACTGCTATGTGGCTCTTTATAGTTTCAAGGGCAGGGATAATTCGGGAAAAGGAAGCAGCGGTTATGCAGTTGTGAATTTAATAAACTTCAATAAAAAGAACAAGCTGGCGGCGACCGATGTAGCTGCAGTACCTCTTGAGAAGAATAACAAGTACATAACGGATAGGAGTGAAGCTATAAATGCACTGACGGCTGCATACAAAAAAGATGGATATACGTTGTATCCGTTTTAAAACGACAAAAATCGACAAAATATAAGATTTTTCAAGGCTCGTAATAAACGCTTTTAAAAAGTGTATGTTGCGGGTCTTTTTGTATGCGAGCCACAGAGGTTTAAAAATACTGATGGTTACATATTTTGCAGGCAAAACTTGTGGATAAGAGGAGATTTCAAATGGTGCCTATACTTAGTTTGCGTTGAAATTGCACGTTTCTTACGAGACAGACTTATGCACAGGGATAAGTGGAAAACATTGTATGCAATTTTCGTTTTGATGTGGAAAATCTCTACAATGCAGATTATTTGTGAATGCTGTATGAGGATAAACTGAGTTCATTTTTAACTAATCGGGTTTACATAATATCATCAAGAATAAAACGAAATTCTGCAGCTTAAATCACCTGATAATATGTAAAATTTTGGCAAATCATGGCTATATATAGTAGCTTATATAAATAGCCACATTATATCGAAGAATTTCTCAAAAAATCAATAAAAAGTGGTGAATAGTGGAGAATATTTTTGTAAAATCGCTAAAATTAATTGATAAGTGGAGTTAAATGGAGTATTATTACAATATCAAGTTATAATTATGGTCACAAGAGGCATCATGTTTATCGGAAAGTACGAAAATACTTTGGATACAAAAAACAGGCTGATAGTTCCTTCCAAGTTTAGAGAGGAGCTGGGCATACGCTGCGTGATCACTAAGGGGCTTGATAACTGCATATACATATATCCCGTGCACGAGTGGGAAGATTTTCTGCTAAAGCTATCGGAGCTTCCTATTTCGGACATAAACGCAAGAAAGTTTGTAAGGCATTTTAACGCAAGTGCAAACGAAGCCGAGATAGATTCACAGGGAAGGCTCACCATTCCTGCAGACCTTAAGGACTATATGGGTGCTCAGAAGGAGATCACCACTATAGGCGACAGAAATAAGCTTGAAATATGGGATAGAAAAACGTTGAATTCCGTATCGAGTGAAGCATTGCCAAGTCCGTCGGAGCTTGCGGAAAGCATGAAGCAGTATGGAATTTAAACATAGCCCGGTGATGCTTCATGAATGCATTGAAGCTTTAAATATAAAGGAGGACGGCACTTATATAGACTGTACACTGGGAGGCGGAGGCCATTTTACAGAGATTGCAAAGAGGCTTTCAGAGGACGGCAGACTCATAGGGATAGACAAGGATGCGGATGCCATAGATGCGTATCGAAGAAGAAACGTAAATACGAGATGCAAGGTGGATATAGTAAAAAGTGATTTTAAGGATATCAAGGAGGTAGCCGCAAAGACAGGGATAGATGGAGCAGACGGAATACTTATGGATCTTGGAGTATCATCTTACCAGCTTGATAAAGCAAGTAGAGGATTTTCATACAAAAACGATGCACCGCTTGATATGAGAATGGATAGGGAACAAAAGTTTACAGCAAAAACGGTGGTGAATGAGTATTCAAAGGAAGAGCTTACAAGGGTGATCAGAGAATATAGCGATGAAAAGTGGGCGGCTCGCATAGCGGCGGCCATAGTAAGAGAAAGGGAAGAAGCTGAGATAGAATCGACTGCGAGGCTTTCAGAAATAATAAAGGAAGCGATTCCGGCGGCGACAAGAAGAACGGGACCTCACCCGGCAAAGAGGACATTTCAGGCGATAAGGATAGAAGTGAACGGAGAACTCGGGATGTTAGAAAAAACATTAAAAGATGCAAAGGCAATACTTAACAAAAACGGCAGGCTTGCCGTCATAAGTTTTCATTCGCTTGAAGACAGAATCGTAAAAAAATGGATACAGGATGAGCTACATCCTTGCATTTGTCCTAAAGACATTCCCGTTTGCGCTTGCAACAGGAGGTCTGATATAATAACCGTGGGAAAGATTATCTGCCCGTCGGTAGATGAGCTGGATAGGAATCCCAGGGCACGAAGTGCCAAGCTAAGAGTTATAGAAAGGGTGGCATGATATGGCAGATAGGAATAATTTGGCTTATTATGACAACAGTCGGGGGAATGCTGTAGCTTATCCTTTGCCGCAAAAGAAGGAAAAGCAAGCCCCTTCACCTGCAAGACGCACCAGATCGCAGGTAGCTGAGAGCAATAAAAACAGGCTCGTGGTATCGGCTGTGCTGATTGTCGCCCTTATGATAATGTCCATACTGTTTTTTGCGGGTGCGATGTCTTCCATTCAGCAGAATGAAATAAACGAGCTACAGAATAAAAGCACAATAAAGAAGGAACAGATAGAAGAGCTTAACATCATGATAAGCCGCATGGAGAACATAAGGACTGTCGAGAGCGAAGCGAACAAAAAGGCGGATATGAAGAAGGCCGGCGATAAGGACTTCGTTACGGATTATCAGAAGCTTTCTCCTCCTTCAAACTTCAATGAAATTTTAAAGAAAAAGGCGTTTCAGTAAAATGAGTTGGATTACCACTTCATATATCTATGCCAGATAGCACACCGTTATCTGGCTACTTTTTTTAAAACGAGGTAGAATACATGAAAAAGCTTGTTGAACTTACGAGCATAAAAAAAAGCAGAAATAGATTTATAGTTCTTGCATATCTCATGATCGCAGGCATAGCCATAGTTACATTCGGACTCGGCTGGGTGCAGGTGATAAAGGGTGATATATACAAGAAAAAGGCACGTGCGCAGCAGAGGAAGATCGTAGTTGAAAAGGCTGCAAGAGGAAATATCTATGACAGGAACGGAAAGGAACTCACACGTAATTCCACAAGCTATGAACTGTGGTTCAGCGATTATGATATAGTGCTGAAGGGAAATGATAAGCAGCAAAGAGAAAAGAAGAAACTCGAATATATCAAGAAGGCAGTTCCTCTTATAGAACAGGATACAAAAAAACAAAACGACCTTTATAACAAACTTGTGAATGTCAGAAACAGATACAAGATAAAATCGGGCATAGGTGATAAACTCAGAGCTACGTTTAAGCAAAATCCCATCCCCGGGTTTTCTATAGAAAAACACAGCAAGAGGGTATATCCCATGGGAACGTTCCTTGCTAACACATTGGGCTTTGTAAATTCTAACGGAGATCCGCAGTCGGGAGTTGAGCTTGCATATAATGAGGTGTTGTCGGGAACCCCCGGGAAAAGAATATACGAGGGAGATTCCAGCGGCAATAATTTGGAGCAGGGAGAAAAAAAGATATATAAGCCTAAAAACGGTAAGGGACTGGTGCTCACCATAGATGAGGTGATACAAAATTACTGCGAGAGAGCGGCAAACAGGGTTAAGAAAAAATCGGCGGCAGACAACGTATACTGCGTGATGATGAATCCAAAAAACGGTGATGTACTTGGACTTGCAGTTACACCTTCGTATGATCCGAACCACCCTAAAAAGCTTACAGGTGAATACAAGTCTCAGGCTAATAAAAAAAATCTATTTAAAATATATAACAGCATGTGGAAGAATCCGGTTGTATCAAACCTATATGAGCCGGGGTCTACGTTTAAACTTATAAGCGCAGCGATCGCACTTCAGGAAGGTAAAATTTCACAAGGGGAGAGGTTTTACTGCGCAGGAAAGATAAAGATAGCGGATGCGGTACTTAAGTGCTGGTACTATCCAAAGGCTCACGGGTCTCAGACTCTTGCTCAGGCCGTTGCAAATTCATGTAACCCCGCTTTTGTAAATATAGCTAACAGGATAGGGAAGGAAAAGTATAGGGACTATCTCGATCTATTCGGAATTACTCAAAAGACGGGTATAGGGCTTCCGGGAGAGGGCTCTGCCATTGTGAGGAGCAAAAAGGAGATCGGCCCTGTAGAGCTGAGCACGATGGGCTATGGACATGGTATAGCGCTCACGCCTATTCAGCTTGCGACTGCGATTTCTTCGTTCGGAAACGATGGAGTTTTAATGAAACCGAGGCTCGTAAAGGGATATG
>ERZ772962.2091-NODE-2091-length-10433-cov-4.017248_pt1 | contig 10433 bp, 9 predicted proteins | sample MGYA00580676_ERZ772962 | MGnify/ENA primary metagenome ERZ772962 (study PRJEB29015, sample SAMEA2738049) | human oral metagenome | biome: human oral; feature: human-associated habitat; material: saliva | place: China | collected 2230 ...
CCTTTGGACATGGCCACCTTTATGTGTGTGTGAGACATGTGTTGTGGGGGCGCGGCCAAGCCGCGCCCCCACACATCAAAGTAACGATCAGTTAATCGTGAAAGCCCTTGATCAGAAGGCCGGAATCACCGAGCCATCCTTCCAGGTGTCTTCGATGTACTTCTTCACCTGGTCGGAGTGCAGGAGCTCGTCGAGCTTCTTCACGGCCTCGGCCTTATCGCCCGAAACACTGGTCTTCCACACAAGGACGTTCACCGAGGGGTTGTTCTCGGGGGATTCAACGGCCAGACCATCGCGAGAAGGCGCAAGGCCGCCTTCCTGTGCGAAGTTACCGTTGATCACCGAGTAGTCAGTCTCACCCAGGTTAGAGACCAGAACGGGTCCGTCAATTTCCTTGAAGTCAAAGTTCTTCAGCTTCTTAACGGTGTAAACATTGACGTCACCGCTTGCGGGGATCTCAACAAAACCGTTCGCAGCAAGAAGGCGAAGTGCGCGCTCCTGGTTGGTGACATCGGAGATCACGCCAATGATTCCACCCTTTTCAGGAAGCTCATCCAGGGACTTGTGCTTGGAGGAGTAGATAGCCAGGGGCTCGAGGTGAATGCCCTTACCGGGAGTGAAGTCGTAGTTGAACTGCTGCTTAGCCTTCTCCAAGTAGGGAACAGTCTGGTGGTAGGTGGCATCAACTTCACCCTGATCCAGCGCACGGTTGGGCAGATCGTAGTCGGTGAATTCCTTGATATTGATGTTGATTCCCGCATCCTTTGCCAGGTTGTCCTGGATGTACTTGAGGATCTTCGCGTGAGGTGAGGGGCTGGCTGCAACGGTGATGGTGGTTGCACCGTTCGAGGAGGACGAAGAGCCCGTGGAACCGCTGGAGCAGGCCGAGAGGACCAGTGCTGCTGCAACGCCAAGACCGGCAAGAGTACGAAGAGAACGAGAGTGACGCATGAGAGTAATTCCTTAGATTGTCTATTTCCTACAAAGCGGGCGGCCTGACTGGCCCGGGATAATCCCGCGAATGATGACTTAATTACCAAGCAGAGTTCGCGACCCGGCTGGTGGATGCTCAGCGGTGATCCACCAGCCGGCTGAGCATGTCGCCAATCATTTGAATTAACTGAACGATGATGATGATCGCAACGACAGAGCAGATCATTGTATCTGTCTGGAAGCGGTGGTACCCGTAGTCGATCGCCATCTTTCCAAGGCCACCCGCACCGACGACGCCCGCCATTGCCGAGTAGCCCACCAGGGTGATCGCCAAAACCGTCACGGACTGGATAATGCCGGGCAGGGCCTCGCGAACCAAAATGCTCCAACGGATCCGACGGTTGGAAGCTCCCGCCATAAGCGCGGCCTCGACCTTGCCGTTTTCGACGGAAAGCAGGTTGGTTTCCACCAGACGAGCAAAGAACGGAATCGCACCGATAACCAAGGGGAAGGTTGCTCCCTGCCAGGTAATCGCACTGCGCATGACAAGTCTGGTCACCGGAAGCAGCACGATGATGAGGATCAGGAAGGGGAAAGAGCGGCCAACGTTGACGATCAAACCAACGATTTGGTTGATCATCTTGTTAGGAGTGAGGCCCGTCTTCGATGTCTGGACAAGGAGCAGCCCGAGAGGTAGACCAACGAGCACGGTAAAGAGGGTGCCAAAGAAGACCATGAGCAGGGTCTCCCAGATTGCCGGGAGGAACTGCTGGGTGAGTGCGGGGTTGTCTCCCCATGTCGGGTCACCTTTACCCAGTGGAAGCAGCGTCAGGACTGTTGAAAGAGCCGAAAGGTTCACAGCGACCTCACCTCCACATGCGCCCCCTGGGCGCGAAGCTGGTCAATAATTGAAGAACGCTGGGCTGCGGGGATCGCCAGAGCCAAGCGACCAACTTGGACAGAACCCATCGATTCGAACGTTCCCGCGGTCACGTCCGCACCGACCTTCGCGGCAAGGTTAAGCATATTCGAACCGGTTGGGACACCGGGATGCGAGGTGAAGATCACGTCCAGAAGAATATTTCCGTCTTCCGAGGCCTGGGCTAGGGTATCGCCTTCCGCCGAGTCGCTCTGTGCAGCGATTTCACGCTCAGTCAGCTCGCGGTTGAAGTCAGCGACATCGAGTTCGTCGACGCTGGGCGCGGGAACCAATTCCTTTGCCAGGGGTGAACCCGGGTCGGCTAGAACTTCTTCGATTGTTCCACTCTGGACAATTCCGCCATTTTTCAGGAGCGTCACGGAGTCACAGATCTCGCGAACGACTGACATCTCATGGGTGATGATGACGATGGTGACGCCGGTTTCGTCACGAACCTGGCGCAGCAACGACAGGATCGCACGGGTTGATTCGGGGTCAAGAGCTGAGGTCGGCTCGTCACAGAGCAAAACTTGGGGGGTGTCTGAAAGAGCGCGGGCAATGCCCACGCGCTGGCGCTGGCCGCCAGAAAGCTCGGAGGGGTAGGCTCCGCCTCGATGTTCGAGGCCGACGAGGGCAAGAAGTTCACGAACGCGTTCTTTGCGTTCCTCACGGGTGAATTCTTTCTTTGCGGCGACCTTCAGCGGGAATTCAATGTTTTCTCCCGCAGTCTTGGCATCGAAAAGGTTCGCTGCTTGGAAGACCATGCCAATCTTGCGTCGCGCCTGGCGCAATTCGCGCCCGCGAAGCTGCGACAGATCAATGTCATCAACGATGATCGACCCAGAAGTCGGTTTTTCTAGGGCCGTCAGACAGCGAATGAGCGTTGACTTACCGGCACCTGACTGGCCCACGATTCCGTGAATACTGCCTGCTTTGACGTGCAGATTCACGTGATCAAGGGCAACGACATCATCACTTCCCTTCACGGGATAGATCTTCGAGACGTCGATCAGATCAATCACTGGGTCCTCCTTCCATGCAGTCTTAGACTATGAGTCCCTGTCGGAGTGTCCAAATTTTTTGTTACACAACCTCACATAGCGAAACTGACAGCAATGAGGAAACCGATAACCGCCAACACGCTCGCGCCCAACCAGACGCCTAGAACAAGGCCTGCAGCACTGCGGTATCTCCTCTCACGAACGAGGGTTACCGCATCAAGCACAGCGGTCGAAAAGGTTGTAAATCCGCCTAAAAACCCCATTGATACCAGGAAGTAGAGCGGCGACACTGAGGCAAGTGAACCAGTAACCAGCCCCGCGCATAAACAGCCCAGCATATTGACAAGGCCGATCCCCCATTGGGGTGTTCGCTTTGCATGACACTTTTTGAGATAAAGATCCAGCTGCCAGCGAGAGAGAGCGCCCAGGGAACCGAAAAGGCACACGAGAAGAAAGAGCAGTGGGGTCATTTCTTTGCCCCCTGAGGGCCTGGCTCCTCATGTGGAGCAAGAGAGTACCCCAAAGCAGAAAACCCGATCCCAACTACAAGCAATACAAGGCTTGCAAGCATTCCCTCGATAAGCAGAGGCAAGGAGGACACCACCGCAGCACTAAACGGATAAGAGACAGCTCCGGAAAGCTCACCCCCAGCAGCGGGGACTGCTGTCATTGCTTGGAGTGCAATATGGATACTGGCCATGACCATGGTGGCGTATGTGGTCAAAGCCCCGGCGAACCCGCTTCCTGCGACAAGCATGACTTTTCTGCGTACCGCATCCTCACGGAAATAGCTCTGTGCCCAGGCAGTGACAAAACCGAGAAAGAAGGCTCCACAAAGATTTACGGCTACCGTGGACCAAGAAAAAACCGTAAGTGTCCCACTACCCATAGCAGCAAGATCCAATCCCGCACGAATTGCTGTGCCAAGGAAGGCTCCGAAAGCAACACACAACCACGAGGGAATACTCGACACCCACGCCATATGCGTATGGGTCGCGTCACTGCTCGGGGCGCCTGTTCCCGTGCGGTGTGACGCATCTGTCCCCACGCAGCCTGACGGGTTCGTCTTGCGCGCTGAAGAGCCTTCCCCTTCCGCGCCGCGTCCGCGATCTCTTCGTTCTTCCACGTCTTCAAGGTTAGTCTGGGGGTATGGCAACTGCGGCACCTTTTTCTTCTCACCCCAGCAATGGTGCGGAAAACTCCCCTTTTTCCGCCTGCGCCCCCGCGGCCTCGGCAATGGGAGATACTGCGCTGCACACAACTGGTGTAGGACGCTTCGCGCCCTCCCCCAGCGGCGACCTGCACTTGGGAAACCTCCGCACCGCGCTGCTCGCGTGGCTGTGGGCGCGCACAACCGGACGGAAGTTTGTCCTGCGAATCGAGGACATCGATCGCGTGCGCTCCGGTTCCACGCAGCGCCAAATCGACGAGCTGAGCGCGCTGGGAATCGATTGGGATGGCGAGGTCCTCATCCAGTCCTCGCGCGCGCACGTCCATAACGAGGCCGTCACCCGCCTATTCCACGAGGGTTACGCTTTCGAGTGCTTCTGCTCGCGTAAGGACATTCGCGAGGCCTCTTCCGCCCCTCACGTACCACCGGGACACTACCCCGGGACCTGCCTGCACCTGAGCGAGGCCGAAATCAGTCGAAAGCGTGAAGAGTTTGCCGCCGAGGGGCGCCGTCCCGCGTTGCGTCTGAAAGCTCCCGTCGCCGAGTGGACTGTCCATGATGAGTATTTCGGCGATTACACGGGGCCCGTTGACCATTTTGTCATTCAGCGCTCTGATGGTGCCCCTGCCTATAACTTGGCGGTCGTTGTCGATGATGCCTTCCAAGGCGTCGATCAGGTCGTTCGCGGAGATGATCTCTTGTCTCAGTCCCCCGGCCAAGCTGTCCTTGCACGATTGCTCGGCTACCCGGAGGTCACCTACGCACACGTCCCCTTGGTTTTAGCGCAAACGGGGGCACGCCTGGCCAAGCGCGATGGTGCGGTAACCATCGAGGAACTTGCAGAACGTGGTGTGACGATTGCCCAGATCATTGAGGTTTTAGCCCGCTCGATGGGGGTTGAAGGGGCTCATTCCGCCTCACAGCTTCTTGAATCAATGGATGTTGAGAAACTTCGCGCGCTCCCCCAAAAGCCGTGGACACCTGACTTGGAGAGGCTCTTCGCTTGATCGCTCGGCGTGACGCCTCGCCCCTCCCCCCTCCCCCACAATTGACACACGAAGTCGGCAAAAGTCACACGCCATAAGCTGTGTCATTTCACGACTTCGTGTGGAGGAGGCGAAACGGGAGGCAGACAAACCCGGGCAGCGCAAACGTGCGCCGGGGGCGAAGGCCCACGCCTTCGCCCCCGGCTACTCTGCCCTACTGTGAGCAGCAGCTACCTCTCGCTACTTCAGAGACGAGCTTGCCGCTTCCTGCAAGGAGTTCAAGGTTTCTTCCACACCTGCGCCGTTGAGCCAGGTGGCCTCGATCTTTTCCTGAATCTGGTCGGCGATCTTCGGCCACGCCTCGACGCGCGGAGCCATACGAGCGTAGGTCGTCGCGGTCTTCAGGTACTGCGAGCGGTGCGGAGCATTGAGGTACTCGCTCGAGTCCAGAGCCTTCTGAGTTGAAGGCATGTGACCGGTCGCGATCGCCCAGTCGCCGGTGTGCTCGTTGAGGAACTTGGTGAACTCGAAGGCCGCACGGTACTTCTTCGCATCGGGCTTAGCCGAAACGGGAACGGTCCACACGTGGGAGTTTGCCCAGGTTGCCTTGTCCTTGAAGAGCATGAGCGCATCGCTGGTCTCGTACTTGAAGGGAGCTTCAGCGGTGAACTGGTTGACCGACCACACGCCGTTGTACATGACGGCCGACTCGCCGCGCAGGAAGCCCTGAACCGAGGCATCGTAGTCGTGGTTGACGGTCGTGTAGCCTTCCTTAACCAGGGTGTTGATGAACTCCAGCGAAGTCTTTGCCTCGGCCGAGTTCATGTTTGCCTTGGTGCCGTCTGCGGAAATAATGTCCGAGCCCTGCTGCTGGACCAGAGTCATCCACAGGCGCTCGCCCATCGGATCCTTTGACAGGGCGATATCGATGTAGTTCTTTCCGGTCTTTTCCTTCACGGCCTTTGCGTGCTCAAGGAGCTCATCGGGCGAAGTCGGAAGCTTGTAGGTACCGTCCGCACCGACCAATCCGGCCTGGGACAGGATGTCCATGTTCAGGTGGCTGATGATGGCGTGGGTGTCGAAGGGAACGCCCCACTTCTTGTCCTTGTAGGTCACAGCGTCCAAAGCGGGCTTCGTCGACCCGGACAGGTCGATGCCCACTCCATCGGGCACCTCCATGAGCAGGCCCTTTGCCGCGTAGTCGGGCAGGTTGGAGCCGTGCATGATCGCCACGTCGGGGCGATCTGACGAGGCCAGAGCGGCGTTGAGCGAGTCGTAGTAGCTGTGCCACGAGGCGCCGCCCATACGCTCAACCTTGATGCCCCACTTGTTCTCAGCGTTGAACTTGTTCGTGAGGATCGAGATGGCGGTGCATTCGCTGTTGGCCTTGGAGAGGTCGGTGACTCCCTCGGTCTTTTCCTGGCAGTCGCCGAAGAATCGAGCCATGGTGATGGTGGTCCCCTTGAGGTCCTCATCGCTCACGCCGGCAATTGCTGCACCGTCGACGGTCTTTGAGGAGGATGTGGAGGACACTCCGCATCCGGTGAGCACGAAGAGAGCGGTCGTTGCCAGCGCGCATGCGCTGAATCCCGCGTGACGTGCCAGTGCGCGTCCTTGTCGCATTGTCATGCCTTTCAATCTGTGTGGTGAATGGTGTGGTGAGTTTTCCTGTGTATGTAAGATCGCCATTTCCGAGGCCATCGTTAAGAACCCCGGGAAAGCCGATCAGGCGTGTGGCGCAGGTGGCGATAGCCTACTTATCGCCACTCGATAGTGAGATTCCTCTGATCAGATACTTCTGAAGCAGGAGGAAAACAATGAGCAGAGGTGCAGCACCGACGATTCCTCGGGCCATGAGCGAGCCCAATTCCGTCGATTGTGCGAAGGTCCCCTGCAAGGATGCGAGGCCCGTGGTCACCGTGAACATTTCGGGCTTTGTTGCCGAAACCAAGGGCCACAGGTAATCGTTCCATGTCTGAACGAAAGAGAAGGTCGCCAAGGCGATCAAAGCCGGTCGCGCCAGCGGAACCATGATGGAGAAGAAGACTCGAATCGGAGAAGCCCCATCAACTTGCGCCGCCTCTTCCATTTCGCTGGGCACCTGCGAGAAGAACTGAGTCATGATGAAGACCCCCAGGGGGAAGGCCACGCGGGGGAAAATCAGCGCAATGTAGGAATTCGCCAGCCCGGCCTCGGAAAACATCATGAACAAGGGGACGAACATGGCCTCTTTAGGAACCATCATTCCCGCCAGGGTCAGCCCGTAGACCACGGTGCGCCCGGGGAAGGGCAGTTTCGCGAAGGCGTATCCGGCGGCCGCGCAGATGAGGACAGTGATGATCGTGGCGGTGATCGAAACAATCATCGAGTTGAGGAACCAGCGCCCCGCGAGTCCAGTTCTAAAAACGTCCACGTAGTTCGACAAGGTCGGCTCGGTGGGAACAAGGATCTGCGAGTTGGTCTTCAGTGAGGAGTTAGAGCTCAGGGAGATGACCAGCGTCCACAGCAGCGGAATCAGCCACAGCAGAGCAAGTGCCATCATGACGACGTGGTAGCCGCAGGACTTGAATTTCTCTCGCATCTCAGCGGCTCCTTTGGCGTGAAATGAGGAATTGGATGAGCGAGATGAAGACCATCAGGACGAAGAGCACCAAGGACATTGCCGAGGCGTAGCCAAGCTGGGTATCCCTAAAGCCCGTCTGGTAGATGTAGCGCACGAGGACGTCCGTTGTTCCACCGGGGCCGCCCGCGGTCATGATGTTGACCTGACCGAAGATCTGGAAAGAGGCGATGATCTGCGTGACCAGAACCAAGACCGTCGCGTGGCGAAGACCCGGAAGGGTGATGTTGACGAATTTTTGGAAGGAATTCGCACCGTCCAAGCTTGCGGCCTCGTACAGCGTCGGATCGATGTCTTGTAGACCCGCGCCAAAGAGGATCAGGTTAAAGCCGACCGTCCACCATACGGTTGTCACAACGATTGCGGTCATTGCCCACTGCGGATCCGAAAGCCACGAGATGGTCCCCCACCCCATGTATTCGGTGAAGCGCGCGACGATACCGCGCGAGGGATTGAGCATGTATCCCCAGATCAGGGTGGCAACCGAGACCGGAAGAACGTAGGGAACGAAGAGCGCTGCACGGTAGAAGGAGCTTGCCCGTCCGCCTCGTTGAAGGAGGAGCGCGTAGATCAGGCCGAGGCCCGCGATGATTGGCGTCGAAACCAGGGTAAAGATCGCGGTGTTCTTCATCGCGTTCCAAAAACGCGGGTCAGACCAGGAGCCACCGTCACCGGGGTGGATTCCCAAGATGATTGCCGCAGCGATCAAGGTGACGATCAAGAGGATTCGGCCCGAGTTCAGATCATGTTTGCGCACCGCCTTGACCGCTACATACACTCCGCACACTAAGCAGAGCAATCGAACAAGCCACATCGAAGTGGCGTCCCAGACCAAGCCGGTACCGCCAAGCATGTGGGTGTAATTCTCCAACCCGATCCATTCGCGGGTGCTGCCCAGTAGATCCCAGTTGAAGAAGGACATGAGGACAGCCTGGACGACCGGGAAGAGGATGAAGATCCCGTAAAAAATCAGGAAGGGCAGAGTGAAGGCGAAGTTCACGGCCCATCTGCGAAGCACGCGAGGCTTAGGCATTGTGATCACCTTCGAAAGCCGTTGACACGACACTGCGCTCGTCGGTGCCTACCACCGCGCTGGCCTCGACAATCGTGCGAGGCCGAATCTGTCCGCTCTGCTGAGCGGAGGTGGTGACGAAACCACGAATCACATCCAGCGGGAGCTTCGGAGTGCGGTTTTCGTCAGCGAGGCCGTTTGTTTCTTGGCGAGTGTCGGTCAGTTGCGTGTAGCAGAAGCCCGCGAGGATCGGAGAGGCTTCAAGGGCCTCGAAAAGACCACTCACGCGTTCTTCGTAGGCCTGAGCGTTGGGCACAACCGCGTAGCCCCATGCGTCTTCCGCGTCTAGCGGCAATGAGATTCCGCCGAACTCCGTGACCATGACGGGGCGGTCATCACTCCATGGCTGGCCCAGAAGGATCTTGCGTCCCTGTGGGCCGACTCCGTTGACCAGCTCTGCAATCGATTCACGGTCGGCGTAGTTGACGCGGAGTTGTTCGCCGTAAACCCCATAGTCGTGGGTTGTCACGATCGGGGTTTCCAGCTGCTCCCACCCATCGTTTGCAATGACTGGGCGAGTTCCGTCAAGAGCATCGGTCAGGGCGACCACCGAGCGGACAAAAGCCTGCTGGCGCGGTGAGGTGACGATGAGGTCTACTCCCCAACTTTCATTGAAGGGCACCCACACGATGACGCTGGGGTGGTTGCGGTCGCGCAGAACGAGGTCGTGCCATTCCTGCGTGGTGACGCTGACCGCTCGGTCGCTGAAAGCGTAGGCCGAGGCGGATTCTCCCCAGACCATCATTCCCATACGATCGGCCCACGTCAGGGTTCGTCGATCGGCGCTGCGTTCGTGGATTCGCACGAAGTTGAAGCCCATGTCTCGGGCAAGTTCCAGGTCCTCTTTCAGCGCCTCGGCGCTGGGCGCAGTGAAGTAAGAGCTTGGCCAGTAACCCTGGTCAAGGATGCCGCGCAGGTAGGTGGGCTGGTGGTTGATCTCGAGATAGCGGTGCGAGAGGTCGACATCGCGGATTCCCACGTAAGAGACAACCTCGTCTTCACCCACACAGATGCGCGCGTTGATGAGGTTGGGGTGGGAGGGTGACCACAGTAGGCGGCCCCATTCCTGGCGGTTTGCCAATGCCGGGATTTGTGCGACGAGGCGGAGCTGGCCTGAGCGCGCACGGACCATGGTTGCCGCTAGCGTGACGCCCGCAAGGTCAAGGGTGAGGCTTGCCTCGATGGCGTTTCGGCTGCCTGTTGCGACAGGAAGGCCAGCGCACTCCACATCGCAGGTCACTTGGGCTTCTTCGATGTCCCACGACCACGTCAATGAGCGGACGTAGTTTGCGGGCACGACTTCCATCCACACATCGCGCCAGATCCCGACGACGCAGTGGTACCAAATTCCGTGGGGATGTTCTTGCCAGTCTTGCTTACCGCGAGGCTGGTCGACCGCGTCAAGGCGGTCATGTGCTCGCACGACGATTTCAAAACCAGCATCAAGGTAGTCACTGGGGTCGATCTCGACGGTGAAAGGGGTGTATCCGCCTTCGTGATGGACGAGGTGAAGACCGTTGACCCACACGTCGCTCGCGAAATCGACGGCTTCGAAGTGAATGAGGAGATGAGGACGGTGGCCGGCGTCAGTTAGGCCGGCGTCTTTGATTTCTTCAGGCGTGACGCGCCTGCGATACCAGACAACGTCGGAGCGTTCTCCACTCCATTGACTACTGGGGCTTCCGGGCGGGAAAGGAACGCAGATCGTGTGCGAGAAGTGGGCGCCGGGAA
>ERZ772962.2092-NODE-2092-length-10433-cov-2.796782_pt1 | contig 10433 bp, 8 predicted proteins | sample MGYA00580676_ERZ772962 | MGnify/ENA primary metagenome ERZ772962 (study PRJEB29015, sample SAMEA2738049) | human oral metagenome | biome: human oral; feature: human-associated habitat; material: saliva | place: China | collected 2230 ...
AAGGAACGTGGAGTCCTTGTGCGCCACTTTGCCAAACCTAGGATAGACGACTATATAAGAGTAACGATAGGAACCAAGGAGCAGATGGATGAGCTTGTAGAAGTTATAAAGGCGGTTTTGGGGGATAAGTAGCACGAGGGATTCCGATTAATAACAAGTTATAAGATAAGAAAGAGCTAGGTCTGATGACCTAGCTCCTGTATTTTGACTCTGGTTATTATAGCTAAATGGGAACTATCATTACCCCTCATACTTAAAACTATCCATATAGCGAAGCTTGAACAGATTGCGTTCGTGAAGCATATCGATGCGCTCCTTAGTTTTAGGGTCCTCGATTTCGCCAGTTCTGATATAGCGGTCGAGGACTTCGTAAGTGAAGCCGAGCTTATCCTCATCTGTCATTCCGCTAAGACCATCAGAAGGGACCTTCTCAATCAGGACTTCTGGTACTCCAAGCACGCGGCCCATTGCGCGGATTTCGGCAGTTGTAAAAGATGAAATCGGACTAAAGTCACCTGCCGCATCTCCGTATCTAGTTGAGTAGCCGACCCAGTCCTCGGAAAGGTTGCAGGTGTTGGCAACCCTGCCATTTCTCGACTGACCGACAGCGTATAGAGTTGCCATTCTGAGGCGAGGAGCTAGATTGATAAGAGAATCCTTGCTTAGTTCGCCAATGGCACACTCTATATCCTTAACTGCACCATTGTAGGCCGCTTCTATATTGATGACATGGCTCTCTATACCGAGGTGGTTAATCAGGAGCAGCGCCATGTCCATATCACTCTGCTCTCCGTTAGGCATCATGATTCCGATTACTCGTTCCTTGCCGAGTGCTTGAACTAGAAGGGCAGCAGTTATCGAGCTGTCCTTACCTCCGCTAATACCGATTATTGCGTTGCAGCCGGGACCGTTCACCTGAAACCAATCGCTGATCCATTTTACGGTTGCATCAACAGCTTTTTTTGCATCAAAATCCATAATATCCTCCTATATTCCAAACGGGCGAATCGCCCTCTCAAGTATTCCGTTGCAGTATGCGATTACCATTCCGTAGTTCGCGATTGGGATGCCCTGTGTGTCTGCCTCACCGAGCCTATATTGCATCTCGCGCCTGTTCAGCATGCAAGCACCACAGTGAATTATGAGCTTATAGCCACTGAGGTCACGCGGATATTCGCCGCCTGAAGTCCAGTCAAATTGAGTATCTGACTGAATATCGCGCACGAGCTTCGGGATTTTGACTGTGCCTATATCGTTGCATTGGCGGTGATGGGTACAGCCTTCGCTGATAAGAACTCTGTCGCCAGCCTCTAGCGTAGCTAGTGCGCGTGCGCCTTGAATTTGCTGCGCTAGGTCGCCTTTCTGCCTTGCAAATATAATCGAGAAAGACGTAAGAGGTATATCAGAAGGGATGTCGTTTGCTACCGACTTGAATGCCTGTGAGTCGGTAACTACGATATCCGGAGCTTTGCCGAGAGAAGCGACTGCATCCTTTACCTCCGTCTCTTTGACTACGAGCGCCATTGCACCTTTATCCAATATGTCTCTAATTACCTGCTGCTGTGGCAAAATCAGCCTACCCTTAGGTGCGGCTGAATCAATCGGGGTAACGAGCAGTACGATATCACCAGCACTAACAATACCGTCTGTCAAACCTATCGGTTTATCATCCTGCTTTGCATATTGTATAATCGCTTGCTTGAGATCTTCGATGCCTGAACCGCTGAGTGCATCTGTACAGACGATAGGGACGTCGGCAGGGATGTCAAAGCACTCTCTGTATGAAACAGGACCTTCTACACTCTCGCATTTGTTGATTGCGACTACAGTAGGCATATTTCTCTTGCGTGACTCTCTTAGAAATTGTTGTGCCATCTCTGAAATTTCACCGCTTCGTCTGCTCGCATCGAGCACGAACAAAGCGAGGTCGCACTTTCTGAGAGCCTCATATGATTTATCTACACGCTTTAGGCCGAGCTCGCCCTCATCGTCGAGTCCAGCTGTATCTACGAACAAGACTGGCCCGATAGGTAGGAGTTCCATGCTCTTTGAGATAGGGTCTGTCGTAGTCCCCGCAACGTCCGAGGTAAGCACTAAATCTTGCCCGAGAAGCTTATTTACGAGCGAAGATTTACCGACATTACGCGGTCCGAATAATCCGATTGTATATCTATTTCCCGAAGGAGTATCATTTAATCCCATTTTCAAGCCCTTTCTTCATGATTTCTATAATTTTACCACATGTCCAAACTGCCCTCAATGGAGGGTATGTGGTGTGGCGACACCTAGAAAAGTGTTGTATAATCAAAAGGTGAATTTAGGAGGTATACACATGAAAAATGTGAACGTAATAGATATAAAACCGAACACCAACATCACCGACTTCTTTATGATTAAAGCCACTTCGATTAAGGTCGGCTCGAACGGTAAGGAGTATCAGGATGTGATGCTGACCGATGCGACAGGAGACCTATCCGCCAAGAAGTGGGACGTGGATGAGAACAACATCGAATTTCTGAAATCTCTCAAGGTCGGAGACCTCGTTAAGGTGAGAGGCTCTGTGACTGATTGGAAGGGGCAGACTCAGCTGCGCATCAATCAGATTAGGCTTGCAACTGAAGAGGATAAGCTAGATATGAGTGATTTTGTGAAGTCAGCGCCTGAAAAGCCGATAGATATGTACGAATACATTATCGGCGAGATCAACGCTATGCAGGATGAAGAATTCAAGAAGCTATGTCTGCATCTATATGAGGGCAATAAAGAGAAACTCATGTACTATCCTGCGGCGATGTCCAACCATCATGCTGAGTACGGCGGTCTGCTCTATCACATCAAGCGCATGATGATGAGTGCTAACAAGCTGTGCGAGGTATACACGAATCTATCCAGAGACCTTCTGATTGCCGGTGTTGCGATTCACGATATTGAGAAGCTTAATGAAATTCTGTCGGACAAGAACGGTATATCGCCAGGTTATTCGTTCAAGGGACAGATGCTCGGACATATCGTACAGGGAATTACTCTTGTAAATGACCTTTGCAAGGAACTCGGTATCAGCGAAGAAAAGGCGGTACTGCTCGAACATATGATACTCTCTCATCACTACGAACCCGAGTTTGGAAGCCCTAAGAAGCCACTGTTCCCGGAGGCAGAAATGCTGCATTACCTGGACATTGTCGATGCGAGGATGTTCGATATGGAGGAAGGGCTCAAGGGAGTTTCGGACGGTGAGTTCGGTGATCGTGTGTGGCCACTAGATAATAGAAGGCTGTATAAGCGCACGTTTTAGGCAGTGTAATTAAAACGCGGCATTCGGGATAGGCGTCATAATTGCTTAGATGACTTGATTTAAAGAGCCCGATAGCTTGCGAATTAGGATGCGTTAATGGCAGTTACGGAAATCAAAATCGGTAAGATCACGCAAGTAATATACAATAATGAATCCAACGGCTTTGCGATATGCCTCTTCGAGACGGAAGATGAGCAGTTTAAAATCTCAGGGATGTTCCATGCGATTAATCCCGAGATAACGTACAAGCTGGAGGGTAGCTTCAAGATTCACCCGCGTTATGGTGAGCAGTTTAACGTGTCTGCGTATGAGGAACAGCTACCTGATGATGCGGAAGGCATAAGGGTATTTCTTGCATCGGGAGCCATCAGAGGTATAGGCCCTAACATGGCCAAGAGGATTGTCGATAAATTCGGCAAAGACGCTCTTGATGTAATCGAGGAGAATCCAGAGGCACTGCTATCCATAAATGGGCTAGGACCTAAGACAGTCGAGAAAATCGCAAAGTCATACAAGGAGTCGCGCGAATTTACCAAAATTTCACTTGGTCTCGGAGAGTATGGAATTCAGCCGGCACAGGCAGTTAAGATATACAAGCTATATGGAGATAAGTCTCTCGAGGTCGTAGAGGAGAATCCCTACACACTAGTCGAAGACATATACGGTATCAGTTTTAATAAGGCGGATGAGATTGCGAGCAGAATCGGAATAGAGGCTGAGAGCGAGTTCCGAATCAAGAGCGGCATCAAGTATGCACTGTCGGTATTTTCGAATAGCGGAAGCACTTATGTACCTAAGGATATTTTGCTTGAAAATACAATAAAGCTACTCGATATCTCGAGTGAGTTAATCGAGGAAAATTTTACGACGCTTGCCTTTAGTGGAGAGATAGAGCTTGATTCACTTGACGGTGTTCCTGTCGTGTATCAGCATTTCTACTTTCAGGCTGAGCAGAGCGTGACGTATCATATCAAGAGGATTATGAATGGCTATATGCCGCCGCTTGCTGCTGACCCAGACAACCTTATCAATGCCGCAGAAGCGGAAGAGAGGATTCAGCTATCTGGTGATCAGAGAAGGGCAATTCGTGCTGCTCTGACCAACAAGATTACGATTATAACTGGAGGACCTGGAACAGGTAAGACGACGATTATCAATCTCATCGTAAAGATTTTCAAGCTAATGGGCATTTCGGTAGCACTTGCTGCTCCGACAGGCCGTGCGGCTAAGCGTATAACCGAGACCTCTGGCGTGGAGGCGATGACGATACACAGGCTTCTTGAGTACGTGTACTCGGAGGATGAGAACGAGATGGAATTTGGCAGAAATGCAGAGAATCCGCTCGAAGAGGATTCATTTATAGTGGATGAAGCGTCGATGATTGACCTCATGCTGATGGATGGATTTCTGAGTGCCCTTGAGGACGATAGTAGGCTGATAATAGTTGGAGATGCTGACCAGCTTCCTTCTGTTGGGGCAGGTAACGTGCTCTTAGATATGATTAATAGCGACTACGTTCCGACTATTAGGCTTGAGGAGATATTTAGACAGGCTAGTGAGAGCCGCATCGTTGTGAATGCACACTCGATTAACAGTGGCGAATATCCTGAATCGGGCGGTAGAGATAGCGATTTCTTCTTTATGCACAGAAGAGGCGAAGAAGAGATCAGAGAGACGATCGAAGAACTTGTCACTGGAAGGCTTGAAAGTTACTACGACTTCGTTAGGGGTAATGGTGATATTCAGGTGCTTACACCGACTAGAAAAGGTGGGCTTGGAACTGCGAGCCTTAACGAGATGCTGCAGAGCATAATTAATCCTGCATCGGAAGAGCTAAATGAAAGGAAGTTTGGTTCCAAGGTTTTTCGTGAAGGTGACAAAGTCATGCAAATCAGAAACAACTACCAGATGGAATGGCAGCAGCTCGGAAGGCAGAGCGGACGCGGTATATTCAACGGTGACATGGGCGTAATCAACACCATAGACAACGACAATGCCAAGATGGTGGTGGATTTCGACGGCAGATTTGTGACCTACGATAGCGAGGAATTCGATGAGCTTGAGCTTGCATATGCGGTAACTGTGCACAAGAGTCAGGGTTGTGAATTCCCAGTTGTAATTATGCCGATATCAGGATTTCCACCGATGCTTGCGACGAGAAACCTACTATATACAGCAATCACTAGAGGTAAGAAGCTGGTAATACTAGTTGGTTCAGAGGAGCGTATGCATAGGATGATTGATAACAACAGAATAGATGAACGTTATACGGGGCTTGAGGCGAGGCTCAGGGAAGTCGATATGTGCGGACTTTTATAAAAATTTAATATTATTTAATATAAAATAAGTATAGAAAATGGTATTTTATACTGTGCATAAATGTCATAAGTGCGTGCTTCACTTAAGGCGCTGTATCCTTCGAATTACTTACAAGGAGACAAGGGAAATGAATTATGATAGAAGAAATGAAGTTAATTTTTACAAAAAACTATCAATTGTTTTAGGAACAATACTGACTATTATAGTGGTGGTTTTGGGAGTGACATTCTATTTTGATCAATGGAACCTGCATGGAGTTAGTAATATGCCACATTTTGACTGGACAAAGGATAGGTCTTTGGATTTGGTCGGAAAAGTTGAGGGAAAGAATGTTTACAAGTATGGAATTAGCGAAATGACATATTCAACATTTAGTGCTAATAAAATCACCGCTAAAAAGTATTATGAGCAAAGCTGGGTAACTGTTGATATGCTGACTGCTAGCGGATTAGAGACTTCAAGAGAGGGATATAGAACCTATCAGTATGATTGCTACTATATATTACTTACAGATAATGCTGTTGTATTTTGTAGCAATGATGTACCGATTGAAGAGGTTGTACAAGCCCTTGGAAAGTAAAACTCTGATTGCCACATATATAAATCTGTACTGAAGGGAATTCCTCCTACGATATCATAGAATTAAAAGTGATATCGTAGGAGGTTTTTTTATTGATAGATACTTTGTTAGGACTCATATATCCGGACTCATTATATTGCATTTGCTGTGGGAGGCTAATCGACTCATCAGTCCCATACAGCCTGTGCAAGTCTTGTTCAGACAATATAAGCTGGGCGAATGTGCGAATCTGCGACAAATGTGGCAAGCTGCTCGGAGAGCATAATCCTCTCTCAATTTGTTACAACTGCAGAGAACATGGACATTCATTTGATAGAGGCTACACGTGTACAGAGTACGGAATGTACGAGAAGGAGATTATATTTAACCTAAAGTATAAGCGCAAGACGTATATCGCACCGATAATAGCAGAGATTATGTATGACAGGATTGAAGCGACTGGTCTTGAGGAATATCCAGATATCATAATCCCGGTTCCCATGCATGTGACAAAGGAGCGAAAACGAGGGTTTAATCAAGCGGCACTTATCGCCAAAGAGATGGCGAGACTGATGGGGATAGAGTATAGAGCAGATGTTGTGATGCGGTGCAAGAGCACTGGGGTGATGAAGAGGCTTTCACCCGAGGAGCGACTCAACAATGTGAGGTCGGCATTTGAGGTGTATGACGGGATGAGGCGGAAAATTTTCGGGAAAAATATATTTATAGTCGATGACATTTACACGACTGGAGCAACTGTTGATTCAATCGCAAGGCTGCTCAAGGCGGTAGGGGTTAGTCGTGCTGACGTCATGACGTTTGCGGCGGGAGCGGATATGGTCAAGGAGGCAATATAAATGCTGTTTGTAAAGCGGTGTTTAAAATGGTATTCTAGCAAGTAGGATATGGCAAGGTCATGTTCGTGGTTGAAAGTCCAAGCCAGCTACGGGCAAAGGGATCCACGTAAGCTGCTGCGGAGACGGCAGTGATCATGGCGTAGCTTAGAAGTAAGTCCTCCGGGAAACTCGGGTCAAGGCAAGTGTGGGGTCAAAGACCAGGTCGAGTGGCATTGCCTATCCTCTATTTTTCTACCAGTAATTTGAAAAGAGGCCTAAATGGAATATAGGATAGAACACGATACGATGGGCGAAGTAAAGGTGCCATCAGATAAACTGTGGGGCGCACAGACACAGCGCAGTTCAATGAACTTCAAGGTTGGTAAGCGTATGCCGATTGAGATTATCCGCGCATTTGCATACCTTAAAAATGCCGCTGCTTGCGCCAATATGGATCTCGGCAGGCTTGCGCCTGAGAAGGCTTCTTACATAATGATAGTATGCGACCAGATTCTGAACGGTGAGCTAGATGAGAACTTTCCGCTCGTCGTATACCAGACTGGCAGCGGTACGCAGACCAACATGAATGTAAATGAGGTCATTGCTGGACGTGCAAAAGAGATGGCTGGTGTAGCGGTACTTCATCCAAATGATGATGTCAATATGTCACAGAGCTCTAATGATACATTCCCAACTGCTATGAGTATCGCGTCAGTATTTGCACTTGAAGATAGAGTATTACCAGCGCTAAACACTATGATAGAGACACTCAAATCCCTCGAGCAGAAATACATGAAGGTCATCAAGACTGGAAGGACTCATCTGCAGGATGCTGTTCCGATGACCTTTGGGCAGGAAATCAGCGGATGGCGTTCGATGCTTGAACATGACTACGATAACATCGAGAAGTCGCTCGATGGATTAAGAGAAATTGCTCTTGGGGGAACGGCAGTGGGTACTGGGCTAAATGCACCAGATGGATTTGCTGAGCGAGCTGCCGAAGCGCTGACGAGTTTAACCAAGAAAGAATTTATCACAGCACCTAATAAGTTCCATTCCCTGAGTTCCAAGGACGCGTACGTATTTGCACACGGAGCGCTGAAGGCCCTTGCTGCTGATGTGATGAAGATGGCCAATGATATCAGATGGCTCTCAAGCGGACCTAGATGTGGACTCGGAGAGATTCTAATTCCAGAGAACGAACCAGGAAGTTCAATCATGCCAGGCAAGGTAAACCCTACTCAGACTGAATCTGCGACAATGGTGGCTGTACGGGTAATGGGAAATGACACTGTAGTCGGACTGGCAGCTTCGCAGGGTAACTTCGAGCTCAATGTGTTCATGCCAGTGCTTATAGATGCATTTATAGAATCTGCGAACCTGCTAGCTGATTCGCTAATTTCGCTCGAAGAGAAGTGCGTAAGAGGCATCACGGTGAATACAGATAAGATGGATGAAAATGCACACCGCTCGCTTATGGTGGCGGCTGCACTCAATCTGCATATCGGATACGAGAATGCTGCTAAGGTTGCAAAGAAAGCTCATGCAGATAATTCGACTCTTTGTGAAGCAGGGGCTTGCCAGCCTTATCTGTTATCTTTTCAATCTCAATAAAGATGCCACTGTACTTGCCTTTCTCGTATTCCTCGTGAATAGACTTTCTTTTCTCTTGTAGGTCGTCTTGAAAGATGTCTCTGTAAAAGTCTCTAGCATTGACTGGGATAGCACTGTCTCCAGCTCGTTTCAGCTCACTCTGTAACTCCAATGTAAAGTGAGGTAGTTTAATTCGTCTATCGCTCATACAGAACCAGCTATCGTATAATCGTGGGTCTGTGTTAGGATAACAACCAAAGTGATGGAAGCTAAGGGAAGAAGAACCCATAGATATCTCCTTTCTAAGAGAGGTGGTGAGGGCGTAGCAGTCAAACGCGGTAGGGAGTACAAGGACAAGGAGCAGGAGAGTCAAGCTCCATGACAAAGCTCGTCAGTGAGGTACGTGGTACAAGTGTAGTGGTTGGGAGTGCTTTGCACCCCCTTATGGACCGTTAAATGAACAATGAGTTTTTGGACATTTTTTTGTTAGATTTTTACCCTAAATCTATTGTTTTTTTGCTGTTTTTCCTACGATTTTATAGGAAAAGCGCCTTTTTATTAGTTTTTAGGGTAAAATCTATTGTTTTTGCTAAAATGTATAGGGTGAAAAATCCACATTTTTGTGGTTTTCTTAATTATTTTACCATATCCTCGTTAATTGTTCCGTCTTCGTTAACCGCTTCGAGCTGAATCTCTTCAACTGGTTCAAACGTCAACACGATTTGAATATTGTTGCTGATCGATTTGAAAAATCGGTCTGCTTCTGCTGACAATTCATAAGTGCCTTGACCGATTGCAGCCTTTCTGATAACGTTCTTATCACGCAATTTCTTGACCGTTTTCTGTACGGTTGGATAAGACAATTCTAACGCGTCTGCAATGGCTTGGATACCGTCAAAGTAGATTGTATGCTTGTCTAGTTTCTTTGCGTTATCATGGATAAAACAAAGGATTTTAGGCGCATAATCTTCTGTAATATCGTAATTCAACACGAGATGGCGTACTGCAAGCTCACGAACTGCGTTCCGTTCTGCCTTTACGGTAAAGTCAGCAACCTCATGCTCACGGATTGCCTTGTCACGCTTCACAAAGTCCAGTTTTTGCTCGATTGCCTGCAATGAAGCAGACTTCCGTCCGCCTTTCTTCTTTTGAGGTGTAACTGCTTCTACAACTTCTTTTTCCGTGTCTTGAGTAGGCTTTGGCTCAACTTCCTTTTCCGTGTCTTGAGTAGGTTTTGGCTCAATTCTCTTTTCAGGCGCTTGTCCAAATTCCGCGCCGAGAATACCGCTACCTTCTAAAAGTTCTTTCTTACTGTCCATTTTTCTACCTTTCTTTGTTTAAAAAATATTTTAATTTTATATCCTATCTAATTAACTATAGTATAGCACATATTCTAAAATAGCACAAGTGAAATGTTTAATTATTATAAAAAATTTTCTATTTTGATATTATTAATCTTTTAATTTAGCAATATAGAGCCTTAAAGCCTTATTTATAGGGCTTTTTATCAAGACGAGGGGGAGGGAAAAGAAGGGGAACTAAAAAGGTGCTTGCTAAAATTTTGTTTTATTTGCTAACTCATTTAGTTTGTGCAGAGTTTAAAAAATAGATTTAATTCCATAGAGTATTAAATTAAAATATTAAATAAGAATATTTTAATTTTAAATATATTTCTACTTAATTTTGCATACTTTCGTTTTTTAATTTAAGGTAAATATAAAATTAATTTTAGCAATTTTAGTATTTTAATTTAATAATTTTAATTTTTAAATTTAGTAATTTTAATATTTTAATTTGATAGTAGTGCTAAATTAATTACAACATAGCGTTATGT
>ERZ772962.2095-NODE-2095-length-10412-cov-6.984938_pt1 | contig 10412 bp, 8 predicted proteins | sample MGYA00580676_ERZ772962 | MGnify/ENA primary metagenome ERZ772962 (study PRJEB29015, sample SAMEA2738049) | human oral metagenome | biome: human oral; feature: human-associated habitat; material: saliva | place: China | collected 2230 ...
GACACCGTATCGTGGACTGGGATCGACGAGGCCGGGGTCGCGTCCGAGAAGAGAACGTGACGCGGGTGGGGGACAGAACCCTGCTTGCCGTTGGGGTCCTGGCCGAAGAGCCACAGGGCAAAGTTGGTCCAGTTCTTGGGAGACTCCTCGTCTGGCCCGTCGAGGGCCTTCGCGGCCAGCATCGCCTGCTCGCGCAGGACTCCCGCGATGACGGTGCCGCGCACGACCGGCTGCCCGTCTCTGCCGCGCTCAATCGTGGAGTGCGTGCGGCCCGCCTGGCCCACCCCCGTGGACACGCCCCAGTCGGAGGTGAACACGATTGTGACGTGACCGCTCGCGGGTGTGTTGTTACTCGTCGTGGTTTCAGCGCTCACTTGGTACCTCCTGCTGCGGTCGTGCCTGACGCTTCGTCGCAAGCTATCTGGCCGTTGGCGTCTCGGGCTATCCGGCAAGCGATACACCCGTCAGGCAAGTTCTCGGACAGGTCTATCAGGTCCAGGAGCCACGAGACTGCGCCCGGTGATTCCTTGGCTCCAAGCAGTTCGAGAGCTCCTTCAAGTTTACGAGCCGCCGGTTCAGCCTCGAGGGCGTGCTCCCACTCCCTTGTTGCCCTCTCGTCGTCGCCCCCGGCGAGGAGCTTGACGATGCGGTTCGCGCGGGCGCGTGGGAATGGATCGCCGAGCACCTTGTCAGGGGAATTCGGGTCCTTACCATCGAAGACGGCGACCGCTTGGAGGATGCGTCGCCACTGGTCCTGTGCTTGTGGCGCTCCTTCGGCAGCCGAGGCCGTGGTTGCTTCTCCGATCCGCTCGGGCGCGTATTGGCCGACGAGGAAGGGACGTTGGACGCGGCCCTCGTACTCGTCCAACGTTTCATCCGGGTCTAGGACAGTCGCGTCGCGCAGCACATGGAAATCGATCGTCGAACAGGGGACCGTATCCTTCCTCTTGTCCTTCTTCTTGCCGAGCTTCTTCCCGCGCGACACCAGGCCTTCCGCCAGGTCGTAGGCGATGTGGAAGGGGAAGTTACGGCCGACGATGGCGACGCCCGCCGAGGCCGTGAGCGGGCCGGGGTTTTGAATGATGTAGTCGTCGATTTCGAAGTGGTCCCGCTCTGGTGTGCCGGCCTTTTTCCCTCCAGCAACAATGGCGAGAACTGACAAAAGATCGTCCTTCTCCGTTAGGTCCTCGTAGTGGCGAATGTAAGCCTCGGCGAAGGGAATCGCGTATCGCCCGTCCGTGTAGACCGTGACGTCGTCGCCGCCGACGAGCACGGGAACCACGGGAAGGGTCTTGAGGCGATTGGCGCCAGCGATGTTGGCGACGGTTTGCCATGCCCCAGCCACCGCTTGATTGACGACTCCGTCGAGACGGTAGTTGACCTCCATGACGAACCACTGGAAACGATCGTCATTAATCGAGCACGGGTTGTCTTTGCGTTGATACGCCGCGTTTTTGAGCGAATCAAGGCACGCGTCGACTGTGTCGAAGGCTCTGCCGAGGTCACGCATGATCGCGCCCACGCCATTGCCGTCGATGTGGATCACGCCGACGGAGGACAGCTCCGGGAGAGTATTCGTGGTCCCGTCCTCGCCAGACACATCCTGAAAGGCCTTCTCCAGCTGAAATGGGTCCTCGTTCAGCTTTGTGATTCGCTCTCTGACTTTCTCGTCGCTCAGAGTCGAATTCTGGCGCTCGATAACCTCTTTGAGCTGTAATCGGCGCGCCGAACGCGACCATGCGCGCTTGACTCGCGACGGAAGCGACAGGGACCGATCCTTGTCCTTTCCCGTCTGCGTTGGGACCTGACCCTTGTCGTCCGAAAGAATCGGAACCTTGAGTGAGCGACTCGCGTACTCGCGGATCCTGTCGAGTTCCTCATTCGAGAGTGCGGCCGACGCGGGGAGTGCCGACTCGTCCGCCCTTTCCAGGAACGGGAACTGTGGGAAGCGTGCTAGCGCCGGGCGGCGGTTCAGCGAGTACTTACTGAATTCGCGGTCGAGTCGTACCAGGTCCGCCGGATTAACCGGGCCAGATGACGTTTCAATGAAGACTCCCGTCACATCGAGGCCGGGGGCATCGTTGAGGGCTCGGAGGGTGACCTCTCGGATCAGTCGCTTCGCTAATACCTCTGGGTCGCCTTCATCGCCAGTGAATCGGACGATCATCTTGCCGGAGGAATCGGACACCCAGAAGGAACTCGGAAGGGTCTTTGTACTAAGGATCTGTTCTGCCTCTTCCTTTGCCCATTGGGACAGGAGCGTGATCTCGAAGGAGGCCCCGATCTGTTCGCGCAGTCGAGGGGACGAAAAGATGAAGGGCTGATTGCTGTTCGTCTGCAGCATGACGAGGGTACTGCCCATATCGGTGCGCCTTTCACTCTCCATTTCGCGGGGGAAGAGTAGTTAGGAGTGAATGAATGTCGCTGAGAATTCGTCCCTGAGCATTGACGATCGTGCTGAAGCGTCGCTCAAAGAAGGTCTTAGTGACATCCGCTTTTCGATCAAGTGTTCCGAGGGTGAGAACGATGAGTGCTTGCGACTCCGTCAGTTCATTGATAACTCTGGTCAATTCCGACTCACCTTCGACAAGTTTGTCCGCGGTAGGGCCGTTTTGTGGCCGAGGTCCGGAATACCAGTCAAGATCCAGTGTTAGAACAACTAGATCTGACTCGCTTGAAACGGACATCGTGCCTGTGATGACCTTGCTCTTGATGAGAGCGGACTTCTTTATGTCCTCGTGCAGTTTGGTTGTTAGGGAAGGATCGCCGATTAGCTGAATTGTGCGTTGGGTTAGGCCGCTGGCAAGCCTGGAATTGTAGTGGTCGATGACTGATGTTGCGATGGCGTCCCCGATAGCTCCCGCGATTAGGATGCCAAATATTGTGTAGATGAATGGAAAGGCGAAATTCTCCGCAATTCCATGCCATGTCTCGTTCTTCTGTTGGATGTACTCGAGTAGGACAAAGATGGTTACGACAGCACTTCCAATGAGGAGAAGCGCGAAAATGCATAACCGATTCCTGCGCGATGGGATACTCATTACTAACTTTCTTTCCTTTCTTACGCCGCGACGGCGTCTATGACGCCCATGCCGTAGCTGGTGTGTGAGCCGACGTTCGTGTATGCGGACAGCGCCATGAGGCGCGAGAAGACGCGGGTGGCCTCGGCCCCCTCGACGCCGCTGATGCGCAGGTGGCCCTCGTGGGCCGGGATTCGGCGCGAGCTCAGACGGCCCTGGCCAGAATTACGTGGCATCGCCAGAGACACCATTGATGAGCGCGTGAAATCCTGCGTCGCCAACACGCTCGCCATCTCATGCCGATCGATCCGCGGGGGAGCGAGCCTCCTATTCCATGCCCACCACCGCTGCTGTAAGCTCGTCGCAATCGTCGCGGGATTCAGCCCCGGGACGTGCTGCCCCTTGCTTGAGAAAGTCGTCGGGGTCACCAGACGTACCTCCCACGCCGTGTCCCCGTCTCGTTCGGCCAGCTCCTCCCAGGACTCCTGGGCGATCACCTGCCCCTCGGCCGCAACCAGCACCGCGTCATCGTCGGTGCCCGCGCCAAGGCGCATCACGCCTCCCCATGACAGCCACGCATCCAGTGTGTCAACCAGGCGATCATCCAGGAAGCGTACCTCGACGCCAAATGTCGACTCCGAACGGCTCAGCTCGCCGAGCGAATAGGGCTTTACTCCACCAGAACCATGAATGGGGCGGTGTGCCAGCGTCGGAAACTGTGCCGCCCGCTCGGGGCTCACCCCCGGCGGCAAGTCAAGAACCGTCGACAGGGCGGCATGGAGCCTTCGTGGTGTCGCTGGTACCTGCCCTGGTGCGTCAAAGCTGATATAGACGGACGCTGGCATCGTTGCCTCCCAACACGGGCGTGTGACTGACGCTACTGACCGTAGCACACATGATTCGATGTTTCATGCGCAAATGTCAAGCTGTTTGGTCGTTCTGGCAGATTGACAAAGGCGCGCCATTGCAAGGTTTAGTCGCCGTAGCGACGTCAGTTACTTTTCGATTTTGAAGCAGTGTCTAATGGTCTGGTCGGTAGATTATGCTCCTCGCCCACGAAGCTCACGAGGCCTCGTCGCGGCAGGGGTTCGACCGGCGTTGTCGACGCGTCTCGCGATGTCACGTTGCTGTGCTGCTCCTCTGCCGCTACCGCTGGTCAAGCATTTCCGACCCAAGGGTCAAGATTTCTTAAAATGTGAAACCCTGTGGGACGTTTGTCGAAATCCTTGACACGATGGAGCAATGGCGTGCCATCCGGAAAGCCCCGAAGACGCGCCCCCATCCGTACAGAAACGAGGAACAATGATGCACCAACGCTCATGGAAGACCCTCATCGCGGGAGGAGCTGCCCTCGCGGCCGGCCTGACGATGACTGCGCTCGGCGCTCCCGCACACGCGGCCGGCGTCCCGGGGATCACCTCCGATGCCCGCGCCCGCGACGAGGTGATGAACTACGCGGTCAACCTGCCGGCCGACGCAACCCGCTACGACTTCAATGCGGCCGTGTCCAAGGCCTCGGAGAACGGCGTGGTTCTGGCCCAGTACCCCGAACTCAACTCCTTCTTCGTCCAGTCGGTGAAGGCCGCCTTCGCCCCGACGCTCGGCAAGAGCCTCGTCGACGCCGGCATCTCCTACCACTCGATTGGCCCCACCCGCTACAAGACGGTCACCGGCGCCGAGGTGCGTACCGACCAGCCGCAGACCACCACCGCTGAAGCCAATGCCGTCGCCGACGCCGCGGGCACGCACCCGACCGGCCTGGCCGCCGACTCCCAGCTCAACGACTTCGTCCCCGACGAGGGCGACGCCAACGCCTGGGGCCTGGCCGCCATCGGCGCGATCGACGCGCAGCAGGTCGACGTCCCCCGCGAGAAGGTCACCGTCGGCGTCATGGACACCGGCATCGACCCCGACCACAAGGACCTGAAGGAGCACCTGGACGCCGATCGTTCCGTGGGCTGCCAGGTCAACGGCATCCCCAACACGGACCCCGCCGCCTGGAAGGATGACCACTACCACGGCACGCACGTCGCGGGCACGATCGCAGCCGCGCACAACGCCTACGGCGTGGACGGCGTCGCACCCGACGCGACGATCGTCGCCATCAAGGTGTCGAACGAGGCCGGCTCCTTCTACCCCGAGTACGTGGCCTGCGGCTTCGACTGGGCCGCCGAGCACGACATCGACGTGACGAACTCCAGCTACTACATGGACCCCTACGCCTTCTGGATGCCCAACGAGGGCTCGCAGGCCGCGGGTCTTGAGGCCGCCTCGCGCGCGATCCGTTACGCGAAGGACCTCGGCGTCGTCAGCATCGCCGCCGAAGGCAACGACAACGACGACCACGACAACCCGACGATCGACAAGGCTTCGCCCAACGACGTTGAGGGTGCCGCCGCAGAGCGCAACGTCGAGGGCGGCATCGACGTCCCCGCGATGCTCAACGACTCCGTCGTGTCCGTGTCCGCCCTGGCCCTGCCCACCGGCACGGACCCCGCGACGGCTAAGCTCGAACGCTCCGGCTTCTCCAACTACGGTAAGAACTCCGTCGACGTCGCAGCCCCCGGCTCGCGCATCTGGTCGACGGTGCCCACCTGGAAGAAGAACCCGCCCTTCGGCTACCTGTCCGGCACCTCGATGGCCTCCCCGCACGCAGCCGGCGTGGCCGCACTGATCAAGCAGATCCACCCGGACTACACCCCCGACCAGACGATCGACCTGCTCAAGAAGCAGGCCGGCTACACCTACGACCGCCTCGCCGAGCCGACGGACGGCAAGGAATACCGCGGTGCGGGCCTGGTCAACGCGCTCGACGCGGTCCTGAAGGATCAGCCCAAGCCCGTCATGGGCAGCGTCGAGTACTCCTACGACGGCGGCACCGATTGGCGTCCGCTGGCCGACGCCCACGTCGCAGGCATGATCTACGTGCGCACCACCGTCACCGGCCCGGTCACCACGGCCACCATGAAGGTCGAGGACCAGGATCCCGTGACGGTTGAGGGCACCGGCGAGTTCACCGGCAACCAGGTCGTCCTCCTCGGCGGCCCCTACGACACCAGCAAGCTGCCCGCCGACGAACCCTTCGCCTCGGTCACCGTGACCGCGGAGGGCCGCAACAAGGACGAGCGCGCCGATGACGATGTTGCGGACGCCGTCCACTTCCACGTCGATGCATCCGCCCACGAGGGCGGCGCGTGGGTGAACGACCCCGCCGGTTGGAAGTACTGCTACACCGACTCGACGTGCGCGAAGGGTCCGCTCGCCATCGGCGCGGACAGCTACTACTTCGACGAGAACGGCATCCTGGGCACCGGCTGGGTCTCCTACGATGGCGCGTGGCACTGGCTGGGTACCTCCGGCCGCATTGCGACCGGCTGGACCAAGGTCACCGACGCCTGGTATTACATGGACAACTCCGGCGCGATGACGACAGGGTGGACGCAGGTGCGCGGCTCCTGGTTCTACCTGGCGGACTCCGGAAAGATGGCCACGGGCTGGACGAAGATCGGCGACTCCTGGTACTACTTCCAGGAGTCGGGCGCGATGGCGACCGGCTGGGTCAACGACGGTGGCACCTGGTACTACCTGAACGAGTCCGGCCAGATGGTGACCGGCCGCGTCCAGATCGACGGCACGTGGTACACCTTCGACAAGTCGGGTGCTTTGCGCCGCTGAGCCGCCACTGACGAGGCCGTGGCCCCTTCCCCGGTCACGCGTCCTCGCGCTCTCCTGAGAGCATGAGAAAGTGGGCGGGTCCGAACGTATGGTTCGGACCCGCCCACTCATATGTTCCAGAGCGAGGAAGGGGCTTCGGGCACTCGAAGCGCCCCTAGCCTCGCTCCGGTGGTTAGCCCAGCGAATCGAAGAGGACCTGCAGGCCTTCCGCCATGGTCGGGTGTGCGACCGGGAGGAAGCGGAGCTGCTCGTAGGTCAGGCTACCGGCCATCGCGAGCTGCACGGAGGTAATCACCTCGGAGACGGTCGGGCCGATCAGCGTCGCGCCCAGGATCTGGTGTGTGTTCGCGTCCACGACGGCCTTCCAGAAGCCCTCGCCTGCGTAACGCAGCGTCTTGGCGCGCGGAATCGCGGCCGTCGGAACCTTCGCGATACGCACGTCGAGACCGGCCGCGCGGGCCTCGCCCTCGGACAGGCCGATGCGGGCCAGCTCGGGGGTGGCAAACACGGCGTAGGGGATCGTGCGGTCCTTCGTGGTGGTCGTCGGATCGTTCAGGGGCGCGCCGGAAAGCTGCGCGCGGATGATGCGGAAGTCCGACCAGGACGCGTGCGTGAACATGGGGGTGCCCGCGCAGTCGCCGGCCGCCCACACGCCCTCAGCGGACGTGCGCAGGTGCTCATCCACCGCGACGAAACCGCGATCCGTCAACTCAACCCCGGCCTCGTCCAGGCCGATGCCGTCCGTGTTGGGCACGCGGCCCACGGCCACCAGGACCGCCTCGGCGGACACCGTGGAGCCATCCGTGAGCGTCAGCGTCGTCGTGTTGCCCTCGCGCGAGGCCGACGCCGCGCGTCCACGCACGATGCGCACGCCGGCGGCCTCAAGGCCAGCCTCAACGACGCGGGCGGCGTCCTCGTCCTCGCGCGGCAGCACGTGATCCCCCGAGGAGATAAGCGTGACGTCCACGCCGAAGGCCGCCATCATCGATGCGAACTCCACGCCGATGTAGCTGGCACCGATAATCGCCAGGGAGGAAGGCAGCTCCTCCAGGCGCAGGATCTCCTCGTTCGTCCACGCGCCAGACTCCCACAGGCCGGGGATCGCGGGACGCGCCGGGCGCGAACCCAGGTTGATGAGGACGCGCTCGCCGCGGATCGTGCGCTCACCGCCCTCCTCAAGCGCGATCGTCACCGTGTGCTCGCCTGTGAAACGAGCCTCGCCACGGATGAAATCCAGGCCGGGGGCCGCGAACATCTTCTCGTGCGCGGCCACCATGGCGCCGACGATGCCCTCCTTGTGGGCGCGGAGCTTCGCCAAGTCCACGCGCGCATCCTCGGTACCGACGATGCCGAACGCCTCGTCCGTGCGGGCGTCGTTCAGGCGACGAGCCGAGTTGACCAAGGACTTCGTGGGGATACACGCCACGTTAATGCAGGTGCCGCCGACGAAACGCCGCTCCACCATGGCGACCTTCCAGCCGGCCTTCGCACGCTCCATCGCGAGGGACTTTCCGGCCTTGCCGCCGCCAACAACCAGCAGGTCGACGGACTCGAGTGCGTTCGTGGACATGTTTCTCCTTCAGTTAGTGAGGTGATACTTATTAGAACGACTGGGTGGCGGATCTATTCCACAGGGTGAACATCCCGGGCGTGTCGCTTTTCACTCGCAAACGGCGAGATGCCAGTCGATTGGCTGTTGTATGGGAGCGCTGTGTCATAGTGTGGTCCTGCCGGTCGTTGAAAGTGCCTCCGGCATGCTTGAATAGAGCCATGAGGGCTCTAGAAATTGGTGATTTCAAAGAGGATGTAGGTGCTGCGCTCGCGCGGGCCTCATCCGGGGAAGTCGTCACGCTCACACAAGAAGGCCAGCCTGTCGCCGAGCTTGGTCCTGTGCGCATGTCGACGTACCAGCAGTTGCGCGACTTGGGTCTCGAGCGCCCCGCCATGGCGGACCTCGACACCTACCAGATGCCGTCCAAAAACCTCCCTGACGGGCGGGGCATCGTCGGCAAACTGCAGGACTGACGAAGTTTGTCACCAGGCTCCATGTGCTACCATGTAGCACATGGAGTCCGTTGGTATTCGGGAACTGCGTCAAAACGCCTCCCAAGTGGTGGCCAGGGCCGCCGCCGGCGAGGTCATTACCATCACTGATCGCGGCCGCCCGGTCGCGCAGATGACGGCGACGCGCCCCAGCAAGATTGAGCAGTTGCGGGCGCAGGGGCGTATCGCGCCCGCAACGCGATCACGTACGAAACTCCCCGTGCCGACGCAGGGGGAGTCGCTCTCCGACGTTCTGGCGCAGATGCGCAACGAGGAACGTTACTGATGCTTCTCTATTTCGACACGTCCGCCATCGTTAAGCTTATGCGTGATGAGGCTGAGACTGCTGCCCTGCATCGCTTCATGAACAGCGAGCCGAACATCTATTTCACGTGCGATCTATCCCGCACGGAGATTGGTCGCATCGCGATTCGTCAGCAGCTGGACCCCGCAATTGTGGCCGAGACCGTGGGGATCTTTGACATCCTCACACTGGACACGGAAACATACAATCAGGCGGGTTCCCTGCCGCATCCCTTCTTACGCAGCCTCGACGCCATACACTTGGCCTCAGCCCTCGAGCTGGGCAGTGAATTAGACGGAATCGTTACCTACGACGACCGTATGCGCGAAGCTGCGCACGATTGCGGGTTGCAGGTGTTTTCGCCGCGTTGAATGATTCCAAACCCACGGATGCGGTCGCAACGATCCGTTTGCATTGGACTGGCACTTCCCACTAGCTCCGCCGCTTGGCCCGGTTTGTCGGCTCCGCGTGCAGTGGATCCTCGGGCCACGGGTGCTTGGGGTAGCGCCCGCGCAGCTGCGCGCGCACGTCCCGGTAGGGTCCCGCCCAAAACGACGTCAGGTCCGAGGTGACCGCCGCAGGCCGCCCCGCCGGGTCCGTCAGGTGCAGCACCAGGGGGACGCGCCCGTCCAGCAGGCGCGGCGTGTCCGTCCACCCGAACGCCTGCTGGACGCGCAGCGTGAGCACCGGATGCGCACCGCTCCAGTCAATCGGGCGCGTCCCGCCGGAAGGAATCGGCAGCTTTTCGGGTGCCAGCTCATCCAGGCGCGCCGCCTCCGGCCACGGCAGCAGCGAGCGCAGCACGTCCAGCATCGACACCTGCGACAGGGGTGCGCCCGACGCGAGGCGTCGCCCCCACGGAGCCAGCCACTGGTGCGCGCTGCCCGCCAAGGCCTCGTCCGACACGTCCGGCCACGGCTCGCCGAAGACCTCGTGCAGCGCCCGCATGCGCTCCCTCAGGGACGAGGCCTCCTTCCCCCAGCCGAGTTCGCCGAGTCCGCGGGAGGCCAGGTGCTGCGCCACCAGCGGGGTCGCTTCCTCGTCGCTCAGGGCGCGAGCGGGGGAGGAAGACAAGGGGATCGCGCCGAGGCTGCGCGTGCGCGTCGCGCGCAGCACGCCCTTGTCGATCGACGCGTCCGTGCGGGTGACGAGGAGAGTCGTGCCCGCCGCCAGCGCGTCCTCCTCGCTCAGCGGGACGGCGGCGAGGATGCGTGCGTGGCGCGAGGCCGGGGCGCGGTCAATGGAAGCCACCGCCAGCCACTCCTGGCCCTCCAGGGGAGAACCGTCGGGCAGTTCGCCGCCCACGCCGCCCGCCAGAATGTACGCGGACGAGGCCGGGCGACGCCGCGCGATCCACTGCGGGTAGGCGA
>ERZ772962.2099-NODE-2099-length-10396-cov-3.900783_pt1 | contig 10396 bp, 8 predicted proteins | sample MGYA00580676_ERZ772962 | MGnify/ENA primary metagenome ERZ772962 (study PRJEB29015, sample SAMEA2738049) | human oral metagenome | biome: human oral; feature: human-associated habitat; material: saliva | place: China | collected 2230 ...
GGGCATCGCTTAGCCAGTCGGCTGCGCGGCTCGGCCACGCAGCGGGGCGGCTCGGCCAGCGACAGGACTTGCTCGGCCGCCGGCCACGGGCCCGCGATCCCGTCACATCGGACAAAGTGCGTCATTGCTTCCGGGTTATCGGAGAAAATCACCAAAGCCTCCCCCATACAGACGCAGTTTGTCCTGAGCGCCCTGCCCGAGAGTAGACGATCATTGGCAGCTCGGCTTCTTTAAGGGCACCGCCGACCCGTCACATCGGACAAAGTACCGACACCTTGCCACGAGGTTGCTCGTGACCTCGGCACATCGGACAAAGTGCGTCATTGCTTCCGGGTTATCGGGGAAAATCACCAAATCCTCCCCCATTCAGACGCACTTTGTCCGCGGAGGCGGTGGACACGCGGATGCCGCGGACACGCGGAGGCCAATATAGAACCCGGGTAGACCAGACACAGAGATGCCCGCGAGCGCGGGGCTCGCGGGCATTGAGCCTCAGCAAATCAGGACAGACGCGTAATGCGGTAGCGCCAGTCGACCGGGCCGGTCTCGATGGTCTCGACGCGGTAGTGCGATTCGCTTTCCTGGAGGTAATTGAACAGCGGGACAGGCTGATGCGGAGCAACAACGATCAGCGATGCACCAAGCGGCAGGTTATCCATCGCGGCAAAGAGCAGAGCATGGCGAACAACCTTAGGCAGGGAATGAATAACAAGCTCGTCCTCACGAACGGCGGGATCCTGCGATACAACGTGCGCTGTTCCCTGGCCGTGATCACCACAGCCGCAACCACCGTGAGCAGGTGCCTCAGCCTTGGGAGCTTCCTGAGCACCGTGTCCATGTCCGCCACAACCACAACCGCCGTGTGATTCACGGGCAGGTGCGGCCTCAGCCTCATGTCCGTGCCCACCGCAGCCACAGCCTCCGTGCGACTCGGGTGCAGATGCTGCAGGAGCAGCCTGTTCCTTCTTTCCGTGACCGCCACAACCGCAACCGCAGCCGCCCTCAGAGGGGGTGGTCGATACGTCAACCAGCTTGAATTGCTGTCCAGTTCCCGGCGCTGCTGCCTCGGGCAAAGTCTCTGCCATTTTGTCCTCTTCCTTGGAATAAAGCTGTAAACCAGCGGGCACTCACAGGAACGCCCACACACAGACCTTTATTTCAGTTTAAATCCTTGCTAAACAGAGCGCTGAGCGATCCCACTCACTCGGAACGGAGCGCAAACTCCACCTCAACCTCGACCGAGGCATTCAGCGGCAAGGCCGCAACACCCACAGCCGAACGCGCGTGCTGAGAGCCAAAAACCTCACCCAGTAGTTCAGACGCGCCATTGACCACAGCAGCCTGCCCATAGAAATTCGGCAAGGAAGCAACAAAGGCAGTCACCTTAACTACCGAGGCCAGACGATCCACACCACCAGCAACTGCAGCTGCAGCCGCCATTGCGTTCAACGCACAAATCCGCGCGGCCTCGTACGCATCTTCGGGATCCGCACCATCTTCACCAACCGCACCAATGCAAGCCAACTCGCCATTTTCCAAGGGAAGCTGACCGGAGGTGCGCACAACACCGCGATCCTCAATGGCAGGAACATAGGCGGCAACAGGCTTGGCAACCTCAGGCAGTTCAAGGCCAAGTTCAGCAAGTTTCTCCGAAGGCAGTGTCATTTTTTCCTCACGATCGCATCAGAACTGGGGGGCGTGGAATTTCCACACCCCCCAGCCTAGTCCCGCGCAGCACCTCTGGGTCATCACGCACACTTCGCGGGACAGCTTGTGTGCGGGATCAATCCCGCGGTCGGCTCATGCGGCAAGCGCCTGCTGGACCGTCGGCCTCATCGTGAAGAAACGATCGATGACCCGAGTCCACCGGTTTGTCTGCAAGTCCGGAGTCAGTAGAGCCATCGCAGTCGCGTACTTCGAGATACGCGAGGGCCGAATCCTATTCGCCCACAGCAATCGGTCCAGCTCAGAAGGAGCGGCACCAGACTTCGTTTCGATAATTGCAATGTGGGGAGCTTGAAGCTCACGTCCCCATGAGTCCCAGTTCAGATCGGTGTCAATCGTCGCGCGCCCCTGGCCGCCTGCCATGAGAAGCGTTGAACGCGTGTAGGTTCCAGAGAGCACGGGGACCAGTGACTCAACCCGACCAAGGCCGTCAAAGCACTGAGCGGCCTCGAGCCTTTCGGCCACCCAAAACCTGCCCTCGCGACTGAGTTCCATCCGCGCAGCCTGAGCGAAGTCGTAGGCCAAGCGCTTCTTGACGGTGTGTCCGCGCGGGCCTCGGGTCTTAACTTCAAGGAAGGCCAGCTCCGAATCAAGGTAAGAGCGCGTACGAACCTTGTAGCGGCGGCGGCGCTTGTGCGCGGTGTCCATGAAGGAGTGCAGCTCGGGAGTATCGAAGTAGCACGAGGCATATCTCTGCTCAATCTTCCCCCCGATTTCAAGGATCTGCGTTGCGGGGTTCATGAGCGCGAGCAACTCATCCAAGCAATCCGTGGGCACAACGTACTTGCGGTCGACTCGCGTGAGCATCGCGGCGCGTGCGTTCATGTCATCGAGGCTGATTCGTTCGAGGTTCGTCAGATTGTGTAGTTCGTGCGTCATGATGCCCTCCAGTTCTTTCACGAGGCCGAGGCCGGTGTGGCGATTTGCGAAAGTTCAGCGCTTGGCCGGGACCCGGTAGCGAACGTCAACCAAGGTGAGATCGTTGACCATGTCGAGTTTGATGACCTTGACTCCGGTCACCTTGACACCCATACGGGCTTCAAGCGCTTGGCGAAGTTCCTTCTCGTCTGCGATTGCGCGGTCAAATTGGACTTGCTGCGAGCCAGAGCGTCCAAGGATCAGAGTTGAATCGCCGATGGCGAGGGTAGCTAGGACCAGAGCGACCATTGCGTAGGAGTAGATCGCGGTGCTCATGCCAAGGAGCAGGCCAATGGCAAGGGAAGCAAAGTAGTAGGCGATTTCGCGCTGGCTGATTTCGTCGGAACGAAGTCGAATGATCGACAAGACACCGAAGAGGCCAAGTCCTAGGCCTGCGGAGATCGTTGAGTTTGCCATGACGCTTGCGACCGCAAGGACGCCGATGTTCACAACAAAGAATGCGACGACAAGATCGGCGCGTCGGTGGCGGGGGTAATAGAGGGCTCCAACCAGGATCAACATTGCGAGAAGGTCGATGACGATCGGCAGAACCATCGCTGTCGTGAGTGCAGTCATTTGATGCTCCTCAAGGTTGTTTCGTGCGTGACGTAACTATTGAGCCAGCGGAGTCTATGAATGAGCTATGTGGGAGACTTGTTATAGCAATGCGTATTGGAAAGAGATCGAATGCTCCCTTTTTTCTTCTTGGCGACAACCGTTTGTCTCTTGATCGGTCTTGGTTTTGCGATCTATGGACGCAGCTCCCACTGCTTGATCTTCGTTCGCGCGATCGGCTACCTGACGGGGAGCGCAATTGTTAATGCGATTCTCATGCTGATGCTGGTTTCACTATGTGGGAGCCTCCTCTTGCTTCTCCCCTCATCACTGCGGGGAAATGAGAATCTCCTGGACGATACGGCCTCGACTTTCTCTACAGGTCTTGGGAAGTTCCGCGCAGGGACTTTTTTGCTCATGACGTTGACACTGATGATGGCTGCTGCGCTCATTCAGGTATACATTCACCGTTTTCTTTCAAAGCGCTTCACTTTTTTGACCGTCAGTAGCAAGACCTATCAGATCGCTGAGTACATCATTCAGTGGACGACCATCTTCCTTGCCGCGTACCAGTTCTTCTTCAACGGCCTTCGTGATCTCGTAACCTCAATATGGAGTCAGAACGAAGCCAGTTATATGTTCAAAATCGTGCTTTCGCCTGAGAACATTAACTTGATTCTCCAGCCTGTCCTTTTCTCAACATGGATCATGGTCGTTGTCGAGAGCCTGTATGCGCGCCGGCAAGCAACGACTCCCTAAAAACACGCACTGGGGGGATGCGACTTCGGTCGCATCCCCCCACTCTTTCACTCAGCGGCCGCCCTGACGGTTTCCGCCTTGTCCGCCAGGAGCACCTCCCTGACCACCGGGCGCTCCCCCACCAGGACCGCCCTGGCTGCCGGTCGATTGACCCGCAGTAACAGAGGTCGAATTCGAATCCACACTCACCGTGTAGCTCTGGCCATTCGACACATCCGCAGAGAAGAAGACCACGTTCTGGAAGGTCTTTGCGGCCTTAATATTGGCCAAAACCTTTCCACTGGAATCCTTAATGGTCACGGTCGAGTTCGCGTTACCGGAAGCCGAAGCCTGCAGCCATCCCTGTGAAGAGTTGGTCGAAGGCGATTCGGCCATTCCGGAAGAACCAATGGCAAGAAGCGTTCCACCACTAACCAAGAATTCACCGTTCGAATCCAGCGCGCCGTTCCCCCCATCCGTGGGGCCGTAGACGATCGTGTTACCGCCGGAGATCTCCACCGAGCCATTGGAGTCGATGCCGTCACCACCAGCGTTCACCGTGATGGTGCCGCCCGAGATCAGGATCTTTTCACCGGTGTCCTGCATGGAGCCACCGCCACCGGGTCCGTTGTTGGTTGTGCTCGTCTTGGTCGCGGTCTTCGCCGCTTCAACTGCCGCAACGGTGGTCGAACCGGAGCCGTTGATACCGTCATCACTGGAGGTCAGATTGACCTCACCATTGGAGATGGTGATCAAGCCGCCCTCAAGGGCTTCATTGGACTGTTCAACCGTAACCTTCGCGCCGTCAAGAACAGCCGCACCCTCAGCGTGAATACCATCGTCAGCGGTTGATGCAACGATCGTTCCCGAGGTCAGTCGGATTGCACCATCGGAGTGCAGACCATCGTCACCGGAGTCAATCGTGACCTCGCCACCGTCTTCGATCAGGAAGACACCGGCCTTAATTCCCTTAGTGGAATTGTTGGAGTCCTTTCCAGACGAGGCACCGCCACCGGCAATGATTGTCGTATCGCCACCGGTGATAATGACGTCAGTTTCACCCTGGATACCGTCACCCGTCGAGGTGATTTCGATGGTGCCACCGGTGATATTGACGTAGCCCTTAGTGGTATCGCTATCTTGGTCAGACTTCAGGCCGTCCCCTCCTGAAGTGACCTTGATAGTTCCGCCGGCAACGGTCAGTGAGTCCTTGCCGCGTAGCGCATCGTCCTTCGACGTGACCGTGATGTTACCCGACAGAATGTAGAGGTCGTCCTTGCTGGTAATGCCGTCGTTGTAGTTGGCATTGACCGTCAGTGAACCGCTACCCGTAATGGTGAGATCCGCATCGGAGTAAATCGCTGCGTTATCTTCAGCGTTTGTATCCGAGGGAGTGCCGTCAGTGACGGTGTTTGAACCATTCAATGACAGAACAACATCATCCGCAGAGACCACTTTGATTGCGCTTCCCGAGGAGTTCGTGATTGTCGCACCGTCAAGGATCAAGACGACTTGAGCATCCGTCCCAGCCTCGACCTTGACCTGTCCATTGAGCGTTCCAGAGAGCTTGTAAACGCCAGCCTGGGTGATCGTCACCGTGGAGCCGTCGACCTTCACTCCGGATGCTGATGTACTCGCGCTGCTTCCGTTCAAAGAAATGGTCTGAGCCGAAGAAGCATCCCACGCGCTGTCCTCAACGTAGGAGGCTTTCGCGTTCGCAGCCAAGGCCTCGGCAGCACTCGGGGGAGCAATGACAGTCCCGGACTCGGCGGATACCGAGGAACTTGAGGCAGCCTTCGCAGTGACGGCCGACGAGGCCGAGGAAGCGGTGCCGGAAGTCGATGAGCAAGCGCTCAGTGCGAGCGCGCCGACCGCGGCTACGGCCGATAACCGTACAAGAGTCGATGCTGGCGTTTTCATGTGAGGTCCTTTCGTGGATCGTGATGATCCAATTGAGCCAGTCGACTCTATGAATGAGCTGTGCCTAGCTCAGGCCTCACATAAGAAAGAAAATTGCGCCTTTACAGTGCCGAAGAATCAATGAAAGAAGGTTGATTTTCCAGGAAATCCTCGAGGACACGATTGAGCTGGTCGTATTCGATGAGGAAGCCGTCATGGCCATGCGGAGAAGACAAGCACGCGTATTGCGCGCCGGGGATTCCCTCGGCAACCTTGAGTCCTTCTTTCGCGAAGAAGAGTCGGTCCGAGTCCACCGAAATCACCAGCGTTCGCGCGGTGATCTGCCGCAGCGCCTCGGTAATTCCCCCGCGATCGCGACCGATGTCGTAACTCAGCATCGTACGGCACAAAGAAACATAGGAGCCCGCGTCGAAACGACGCACGAGCTTTGCCCCGTGGTAGTCCAGGTAGGACTGGACAGCCAGACGCCCGCCGCTTAACACGTCCTCGCGGTCCTGGGGCGCGCGCCCGAAGCGCGCGTCCAGCTCATCGGGAGAGCGGTAGGTGGCGTGAGCGATTTGTCGCGCGAGGTTGAGTCCCGCGTGGGGGCCTTCTTCCTGGTCGTAGTAGTCTCCGCCTCGCCAGTTGGGGTCCAGTTCAATGGCGCGGATTTGAGTGTGCGCCCAAGCCGCACGTTCCGCGTTCGTGCATGCCGCCGAGGCCACAACGACCAAACGCTCGCAGCGCAGCGGGAAGGTCACTCCCCACTCGAGCGCGCGGTGTCCTCCCAGGGAGGCGCCGATGACCGTGTTCCACGTGGGAATCCCGAGGTAATCCGCAAGCCGCGCCTCGGCCTGAACCTGGTCGCGCGTTGAGATGACGGGGAAACGCGAGCCCCACGGCTGCCCGTCAGGCGCTGCCGAGGCCGGGCCGGTGCTTCCCTGACAGCCACCGAGAACGTTGGGAACGACGAGGAAATAGCGCTCGGGATCCAAGGGTTTACCCGGTCCGACGGTCTCTTCCCACCAGCCCGCAGTGACCTGGCCGGGAGCCGCCGGCCCCGAGATGTGGGCGTCGCCCGTGAGCGCGTGCAGCACGAGAATCGCATTCGATCGGTCCTCGTTGAGCGTGCCCAAGGTCTCGTAGGCCAGCGTCACTTCCGGTAGGAATGAACCATTTTCGAGGCGGAGGGGCCCCAAGTGCGCAAACTTACGGAATGCGACGGGGTCATTAGGCGTCCACGCACCGCTGACGGGGATCGGTCCAAGTTCACGTCGGCTCATGGTCTCTTCCTCACTTACCTCGAGATTGCGCGGGCTGGCCAGTGTCAGGCCAGGTGGGCGACGGCCTCGAATCCTTGGACAAGGTCGGCAATGATGTCGTTAACGTTCTCAATGCCAATGGACAGGCGGACGGTTCCGGGTTCAATTCCCGCGGCGCGCAGTTGGGACTCACTGAGTTGGGAGTGCGTGGTGGATGCGGGGTGAATGACCAAGGACTTTGCGTCACCGATATTGGCGACGGTCGGGAGAAGCCTGAGCGAGGTCGCAAAAGAGGTTCCTGCTTCAAGGCCGCCCTTGATGACGAAGGAGAGCAGGCCGCCAGCACCGCGCGGGTTGTACTTCTGGTGGAGCTCGTAGTAGGGCGAGGACTCGAGGCCCGCGTAGTTCACGGACTCGACCTGCGGGTGAGATTCGAGGAACTTCGCAACTTTCAGCGCGTTGTCAACGTGGCGCTCGACGCGAAGTGAGAGGGTCTGAATGCCCTGCTCGATGAGGAAGGAGTTGAAGGGCGAGGGTGCACAGCCAACATCTCGCAGGCCAATTGCACGTGCGCGAATGATGTAGGAGAGGTTTGCTCCGAGCTTCTCGGCGCCCAAGTCGTGTCCGAAAACGAGGCCTGCGTAGGAAGATTCGGGTTCATTGAAACCGGGGAAACGCTTGGGGTCCTTCGTGTAGTCGAAGTTACCGGCATCGACGATCACGCCCGAGATCGCGGTGCCATGGCCGCCCAGGTACTTCGTGGCCGAGTGGATGACGATGTCGGCGCCCCATTCGATGGGCCTAGTCAGGTAGGGGGTTGCAACAGTGTTATCGACGATCAGCGGAACACCAACAGAGTGTGCGGCCTGCGCAATCTTCTCGATATCGAAGATATCGCCCTTGGGGTTGGGGATGGTTTCGCCGTAGAAGGCAACGGTGTTTTCATCGGCAAGAGACAGCCATTCCTCGACATCGTAGGGATCGCTCACGAAGCGGGCATCGATTCCGAGGCGACGCAGGGTGTTGTTGAGCAGCGAGGTTGAACCGCCGTAAAGCGAAGGCGAGGCAACAATGTTGTTCCCCGCAGATGCCAGGTTGAGGACCGCAAGAGTAATTGCAGATTGGCCCGAGGATGTCAGAAGTGCACCGACACCGCCTTCAAGGGCGGCGATTCGGGCCTCGACGTAGTCATTGGTCGGGTTGCCCAAACGAGTGTAGATGGGGCCAAGTTCTTGAAGGGCAAAGCGAGCTGCAGCGCGCTCCGCGGAGTCAAAAGCGAATGAGGTTGTTTGAAGAATCGGGATGGAAGTTGCACCGGTCTGGGGATCACGGTCCCAACCCGCGTGGATTTGCTTGGTTTCGAATGCCCAAGAGTTCTGGTATTCGGTGTCTGCTGCTTCAGTTGCGCCCATTGTTGTCTCTCCTTGTGTTCACGTTTTTGATTCTTGTGACGTGAGGAGAGGCGATGGCTGAAGGGGTCGAGCCGCTGCGCTCACGATTCGGCGATTGCGGCAGTTTCCAACGCAAAGACGTACGACCCGGGCGAGTAATCTCTAGCCATCAGTAGGTCTGGTCAAAAGCTGACGCGTGGGTCAGCTACGCATTCGTTGGAACATAGCCTCATGCTATGGCCCAGAAGCGGGTCGCGCGCGGCGTGCTCATATCGTGGGCGAATGTAACGCATGCTCATGCGGCATCGCCTTAATCACATCGCCCTTCGTCAGGTCGGAGCCACCGAAAATGCACTTGCAGATTCTGGCGCTCACTGGTGGATCTCCCAACGATAAAGTGGGGGGTTCCCGAACGGGAGCCCCCACATTATTTTTTGAGTTCTCAGCCCTCCGCTTCGAGAACCTTCTGCTCTTCCGGCGTCAGCTTGGCGATGCCGATGCCCGTGGCCGCCCACAGGAGGGCGAAGAAGATGGCGATCCAGTTGGAGATCGCCCAGGGCATGTAGGACAGAGTGGCGACGCCCAGGGTGCCGGCCATGTAGGCGCCCGCCGATGTCCACGGCAGGATTGGCTCCCACACGGTGGCAGCATCCTCAATGGTTCGCGACAGGTTCTTCGGGTCCAGGCCACGCTTGATGTACTCGCCACGCAGCATCTCGCCTGGGATCAGCAGCGACACTTGGCCGTTCGACGTAATGCCGATAACCGCCAAACCCGTCACGATCGTCGACGCGATCAATGCAAACGTTGACTTCACGGGAGCCAGCAGGCTCGAAATTAACACATCTAGCGATCCAGACACGGACACGGTGCCCGCGAAGGCAATCGCACAGAAACAAATCAGCAGGACGCTCATCATTGAGTTCATACCGCCGCGTTCCAACAGTCGCGTGACATCTGCGATGACGGAATCAGCTTGAAAGCCTGCTTTACCGACCATGTCGACGGTGAAGCCATCCACGGATGCCACAACCGAGTTCGAGAAGGATACGCCCTGGAAGACAACCGCGTTGAACATGGCGGTCGCGCAGGACACCAGCATGACGGGAACGGTCGGTAGTTTCATGATCGAACCGACTAGAACGACCAGGACGGGCACCAACAGAAGCAAGTTCCAGTTGAAGGCAGAATCCAGGGTCGCCAGGATTGTGCCGACCTTCTCGGGCACAGCACCGCCGGAAGATTGAAGACCGAAAATCAGGTATACGACTGCGGACGTCAGGAAGGCCGGAACGGTCGTCCACATGAGGTGACGAATGTGAGTGAACAGGTTGACACCCGTTGCCAGTGAGGCAATGTTGGTCGTATCCGACAGCGGAGAGAGCTTGTCGCCAAAGTATGCACCTGCCACGATCGCGCCAGCCACCATCGGCAGGTTCGCGTCCATTCCGACCGCAACGCCCATGAAGGCGACGCCAATCGTTCCCGCAGAACCCCACGAGGTTCCCGTACACAAGGACACAATGGCCGTGACAACCAGCGCAATGAGGGCCAGGAACTGCGGGTTAATGATCTTCAAGCCGTAATAGATCAGCATTGGGATTGTGCCGCCGGCCATCCAGGTACCAATCAAGGCACCAACGACAATCAGAATGAGAACGGCAGGCATGGTCTTCGCGATCTTTTCTGCGATCGCGCCGATGATCTCATCCCACGTGTAGCCCAAGGCAATTGCGACAATGCCAGCGACCACGGCCGACGCGATAAGTAGCGGCTCCACCGGGAGGCTCGCCGCAATGTAGCCGCCGCCCAGAAGGACGATCAGCGTGACCGCGGGAATCGCCGCGACCAACAGAGATGGAGTGCGGTGAGCCCGCTTCTCCGAGGAGGTGACTGACATCGTCAATC
>ERZ772962.2104-NODE-2104-length-10388-cov-8.857834_pt1 | contig 10388 bp, 6 predicted proteins | sample MGYA00580676_ERZ772962 | MGnify/ENA primary metagenome ERZ772962 (study PRJEB29015, sample SAMEA2738049) | human oral metagenome | biome: human oral; feature: human-associated habitat; material: saliva | place: China | collected 2230 ...
CCGCGCTGGAGCGTTTCCGTCGCAATTGGCTGGTGTCCGGTATTGGCGAGGCCGGCCAGGCGCGCCTGGCGGCCGCACGCGTGCTCGTGGTGGGCGCGGGCGGCCTCGGCTCGCCCGTCCTCCTGTACCTGACGGCGGCGGGCATCGGGACGATCGGTATCTGCGATTCCGACGTGGTCGAGGTGTCGAACCTTCAGCGTCAGCTCCTGCATGGTGAGGGTGACGTGGGGGATCCGAAGCCGGATTCCGCGGTGCGTCACCTGAACGGGCTGAATTCCTCGGTGCGCTTTGAGCGCTACGGGCACGTGACCCGCGAGTGGCTGGATGAACATGGTCGCGAGTGGGACCTGATCGTCGAGTGCACGGATAGCTTCGACTCGAAGTATCTGGTGGCGGACTACTGTGCGGATTCCGGTGTCCCGCTGGTGTGGGGTACGGTCGTGTCGATGGCCTTCCAGGTGAGCGTGTTCTGGTCTGCGGCGCCGGCTCCCGTGCCGTCGCTGACGCTGCGGAGCCTGCACCCGGTCAAGCCTGCCCCCGGGACGACCCCGGCCTCGCCGAAGGTTGGCGTGCTCGGTCCCGTGGTCGGCCAGGCGGGTACCGCGATGGCGACGGAGGCGATCAAGCTGCTGGTGGGCTTCGGTGAGCCGCTGATCGGGCGCGTCCTCATGACGGATGCGGCGACGCAGCGTGCCGACGTGCTGACCTTCGCCCCGTGGGGCTGAGTCCCGTGGCTGCCCCGCGCGCTGACGTCGCTGCGATCGTCGTCGGTGGCGGTGGGGGAGAGCGCCTGGGTGGCGTCTCCAAGCCTGACCTGACGCTGGGTGGCGTGCGATTGATCGACCGTGTCTGCGGGGCGTTGCTGGAAGCGTGCGGCGCAGGTTGCGTGGCTGTCGTGCCGCCCAGTGTGCGCGTTCCGGATGGCGTCGCACGCACCCTCGAGGATCCGCCGAGCGGCGGCCCGCTGGCCGGTATCGACGCGGGCTTGCGCGCGCTCGGCGTCGGTGACGACGTCCTCGTCGTGGTTGTTTCCGTCGATGCTCCCGGTGTGGCTGCTTTCCTGTCCGCCCTCCTCGAACCCGCGTTGAGGGAGGGGGTCGAGGGGCGCATCGTGCGGGGCGGGGACCCCGAGCCTTTCGACCAGTACCTGATGGGCGTCTACCAGGCCGCCTCCCTGCGCCGCGCCATCGACGAGGCCGTGGCCGCCTACGGCTCGGTTCGGGGCGTGGGCGTACGCCGGGTATTGCGCGCCCTCGACGTCGAGCGAGTGAGCGTGAGCGCCGACGCATGCCGGGACATTGATACCCCTGAGGATGTGGCCTGGTGGGAGACATTTCTGAGCAATTGATTTGTCAGTAACGTGCTTTTGGGTGTAGGTTTAGCTAGTAAGCATCTAGTGACCCATCCCACTCAAGGCGTGCTCATGAATCTTCGTCACGGACAACTGTGGAAGCGACTCGGACTGGCAGTGCTGTCAGGAATTCTTGTCGCCTCCCTCGCTCCCGCCACTGCCGCCGCTCCGACAGATGGCCAGAACATGCATGGCGACATGGAGTCTACCGACCTCGATGCGTCGAGCTCCGACTCCGGCGTTTCCGCCCCCGACACCGCGCAGGACCGTGCGGCCTCGGACGGTGCTGATGCGTCCGATGCCGCCGAATCCGCGGATTCCGCAGACGAGGCCACGGCCTCGTCCGAGGAAGAAAGCGTGGACGGCATCGACGCGCAGGTCTACACCTTCCCCGGCACGAACGGCCCCACCCGCATTCATATCCTGACGACGACGGGTTCGGCGGACGCCATCCTGCTCGAGTCTCGCGGCGTCTTCGCCATGATCGACGGCGCGGAGGGTGTCGGGGCTCCGGATGGCAAGGATCCGCGTTACCCGCTGCGAGAGAGAGTTGTTAATGCTGCTCTCGGTGATACGGACTGGGTGCTTGGCTACATGTCCAACCATGGCGTCACGTCCTCGAACCTCGCGTTCTACCTGGGAACGCACGCGCACTCCGACCACATCGACAACGCGGATGAGATCATCAAGAAGTTCCGTCCGAAGGTCATTCTCAGTCCCGAGTATTCCGATGCGTGGATTACGGATAAGTCCCGCCTGTGGGACAACCAGTGGGTCTACGACAACATGATGGCGGCCGCGCGATGGGCTCAGGGCGCGTACGGAGCCTCGATCGTGCAGAACATCAAGGACTACAACACCCACATCGCGCTGGGTGATATGGATGTTCAGATCATCCCCACGGATCCGGCTGAAAACTACAAGAAGACTGGCGTGCGCGATGCGGACCTCATCGCATATACCGCGAAGGTGAGTGCCTTCGGGCATTCCGCCTACCTGGCCGCCGACCTGGAGACTCGTGGTGGTTACGAGGATCGTATTGCTCCGATTGTTGGGCACGTCGACATGCTCAAGGCCGGTCACCATGGCCTGCCGAGCTCGAATTCGAGTGCCTTCATGAAGGCACTGAGTCCTTCCATGATCGCCCAGACCGGGCCGGAGTGGTACATCCCCGACAATCTGACTGAGAGCGTCATTCATGGAGATTCGTCGTGGGTGCCGATGATGGACCTCTGGTCGAGCGGGCACATTCCCTCGCTCATCGCGACTTTCGCCCCTTCCGGCATTTCATACAACGATCTGTCCGCCGCGTCCTGGGGGCATGAGTACGGCCTGGAAAATCCACGCGCCTGGTGGTTCAAGGGCGGCCGACCCGCGGCTACGACCGGCTGGTGGAAGGGGTCGAGCGGATCCTGGTACTACTTCGCCGGCAAGCCCTCCGCTGAGGCCAGCACCTGGGTGTATGACCGCGGCCAGTGGTACTGGATGGACGCGACGGGTGCGATGGCCGCAGGATGGGCCCAGATTGATGGTCAGTGGTACTTCCTGCGTTCCTCGGGGGCGATGGCCACGGGCTGGATGAATAGTGGGAGCAACTGGTACTACCTGAGTGGCAGCGGCGCCATGGCCACGGGCTGGCTTTACGACGCAGGCTCCTGGTACTACCTAGACGCTTCGACAGGTGCGATGGCAACCGGCTGGGCGCAGGTGGATGGCAAGTGGTACTTCCTGCGTTCGTCGGGCGCGATGGTCACCGGCTGGATGAATGACGGTGGCACCTGGTACTACCTGACCGGCAGCGGTGCCATGGCCACGGGCTGGATCCTGGACGGTGGCGCTTGGTACTACCTGGGTGACACGGGTGCCATGGTCACCGGTACGCAGGAGATCGACGGTCGCTCCTCGACCTTCTCCCTGTCGGGACGCTGGCTCGGCTACGCCTCCTGATTGAGGCCTCGGCGATTATCCTCACTAAGCGCCGCCCGCCGCGTATCGACGCAGGTGGGTGGCGCTTGCCGCTTGTAGTGTGAGGGGACAGATCCTGAGCGAAGGGACACTCATGACGTTCCTTCGTGCCCGCCTCGCAGCGGCCCTGACGATGAGCGTCGCGGCCGCCGCGGCCTCGTCCCTCACCCTCGTCGGCACCGCCCGCGCTGACGACGCCCAGAGTGGGACTCAGAGCGGCGCCCAGTCCGGTTCGTGGGTGCCCGGCACCACGATCCCGCTGGCGAACTCGAAGTCGGTCGAGGCCTCGTCCGTGAGTGCATCCACCCTGACCTTCACCACCAGCTCCAGCGAGCCGACCAAGACTTTCGTGCTCTCCTCGGGGTCCTCTGACGCGATCCTCATCAAGAGCGGCGACTGGTACGGCATTATCGACGGCGGTGAGGACGCGGACCTGCCCGACGGCTCCGACCCGCGTTACCCCGTGCGCTCCGGCACGGCCGCCGCCACGAACACCAGCACCGAATGGCTCCTGCAGTACCTCGACGACCAGGGCGTCAACGAGACGAACGTGGCCTTCTACCTGGGCACCCACGCCCACTCCGACCACATCGCCAACGCCGACGAGATCATCTACAAGTATCGTCCGAAGGTCATCCTCAGCCCCGAATACTCAGACGCGTGGATCACCGACGAGAACGGCCTGTGGGACAACCAGTACGTGTACGACCACCTCGTGACCGCTGCGAACTGGGCAGTGGACAGCTACGGCGCCACCTTCATTCAGCGCACGGACGGCTACAACACCCACATCACGCTGGGCGGCGCAGACCTGCAGATGATCCCCTTCGACGCCGACGAATACTACAAGACGCACGGCACGACCGATGCAAACCTCATGGGATGGGGCGTGAAGGTCACCGCCAACGGGCACACCGCCTTCCTGGCCTCCGACCTCATGAGTACCGAGTCCGACTGGGAGACCCCCAACGGCTTCGAGGACCGTATCGCCGATGAGGTCGGCGAGGTCGACATGCTCAAGGCGGGACACCACGGCGCCGAGTCATCAAACTCGATCCCCTTCATGGCCAAACTGCACCCCGGAGCGATCATCCAGACCGGCCAGGCCGACGATAGCCCGGACCGCCTGTCCTTCCTCGTGCTGCACGGTGACACTCAGTGGTTCCCGATGGGTGACATCTGGGACTCGATCGAGGTTCCCGCCCTGGTCTGCGAGTTTAGTGCTGACGGCATCACCTACGACGGAGTCGCGACCTCCGAGTGGGGGCACGAGTACGAGTCCGAAACGCCGCGCGCGTGGTGGTTCAAGGCGGGCCGCCCCGCCGCGACAACCGGCTGGTACGACGGCCCCTCGGGCAGGCGCTACTACTTCAACGATTCCGCCTCGGCCGTGGCCGACCAGTGGCTCGACATTGACGGCGTCTCCTACCACTTCGACGCGACCGGTGCCCTCATCGAGCAGAAGGAAGCCGACGGTACGGTGACCTCTGTGTCCGGCTCGTCGACGCCGTCTCCGACCCTGCGGTGGGCGATCGGCGGTGGCGTGCTGTTGGTCGTTCTTGCCGGAGGCGTGGCACTCCTGCGTCGCCGGGGCTGACCTTCCGACCACGACGAGGCCGTGGCGCGCGCCGCGGCCTCGTTCGTTTCTGGTGTCCGGGGGCGGCGGCCCGCCCGCGAGATCGCCACACTCGAGCCTACGGCTCGGAGCGATCGATCTCGAAGCCCGGCCAGGCCTTGCCGCCGCCCCCGGACACTAACGAGCCGAGGCCTCGTTCCATGCTGCTTGTTGGATTAGCGCTGTTCGTCGAGCTGGTGGAAGACCGCGGGGAGTAGCGGCGTGACCACCTCGAGGGTGTCGAGCGCGCCGCCTCGCGAGCCGGGAGAGGAGATGATGAGTGCGCCCGAGGAGTCGCGCGCGGTCACGCCGACGACCTCTCGGGACAGACCCGACAGGGGAGTGTTGGCGAGGCCGTGGGCGCGGATCTGCTCGGCGATGCCCGGGATCTCGACCTCGACGATCGAGCGGACAACCTCGGGCGCGTAGTTGCCCACGCCGAAACCCGAGCCACCCAGGATCAGGATGAAGCGTGCGCCGGCCTCGAGCGCGTCGCGAATCTCCGTCTCGAGGATGTCGGCGCTTTCGGGGATCGCCGCGACCGTCACTGGGCCCAGGCCTGCCTCGGCGAGCGCTGCCGTGCAGGCGGGGGTCGCCCGGTCCTCCTTCGTGCCGCGCTGGATGCGGTCGGAATAGGTGATGACATGGGCGCTGATCTGGCTGAGGTCGTAGTCGACGGGCTTGGGCATGTTGTCCTCCGATAATGATGCGTACGAATGTGATCCTAGTCCCTTCCTGCTGTGGAGGCGGGGGTTGAGGGCGTGCATGAATGTGAGGTGATTTTGTGTGTGCGTCGCCCGAGGGAAAAGGGGTGTCTGGATGTTCGAGTGTGTTGATATCCGATTGGAGTGGCCTGAGTGTGGCGACTTACCCTGTTTTATTATGGGTGAAAGCAAGTTAAATAACTTTCTGGATTTCCTCGGAATTAAAAGCAAAAGTAACAATTTGGGCGTGCTCTGACGAACCGTTGCGAGGCGATCATGCCCCTTGTTAGATTAAACGCGTTCCATCCCCCCACAAAAGGAGAGACGAGTGCGTTCCCTTCGCATCCTTCCCGTCCTCGGCGCCGCTGCCCTGGCCCTCGCCGCCTGCACTGGCGGCTCTACCCCCGCTGCTGACTCCACGTCCTCGGCGCCCGCGACCCAGCCCGCCGCCGAGCAGACCGTCCTCAACGTCTACGCCGCCGCCTCGCTGACCGAGACCTTCGGTGAGCTTGAGAAGACCTTCGAGGCCGCCAACCCCGGCGTGGACGTGCGTTTCAACTTCGCGGGCTCCCAGGACCTGGTGACCCAGCTCGGCGAGGGCGCGGATGTTGACGTCCTGGCCACCGCCAACGAGTCCACCATGAAGAAGGCCGCCGACGCCTCTCAGGTTGATGCGCAGACCATCTTCGTCACCAACACCCTGGTCCTCATCACCACGCCCGGCAACCCCGCCGGCATCACCGGCCTCGACTCCTCGCTCGAGGGTGCCAAGCTCGTGATCTGCGCCCCTGAGGTTCCATGTGGCAAGCTCACCAAGACCCTCACCGAGAAGCTCGGCGTGACCCTCAAACCCGTTTCCGAGGAACAGGCCGTCACCGACGTGCGCGGCAAGGTCTCCTCCGGCCAGGCTGACGCCGGAATCGTCTACAAGACCGACGCCCTCGCCGAAGGTGACGCCGTCGACACCGTCGAGATCCAGGGTGCGAGCGAGGCCGTCAACAAGTACCCGATCGCTCTCGTGAGCGCCTCGACCAAGAAGGACCTCGGACAGAAGTGGATCGACCTGGTCCTCTCCGCCGACGGTCAGGAGGTCCTCGAAAACGCTGGCTTCACCCCGGCCGCGAAGTAACATCGATACGTGACATCGCGTCGAACCCCCGCCGTGAGCCCCCTGCCCATCTGGGCGGGGGGCCTCGGTGCGCTTGCCCTGTGTTTCCTGCTCCTACCTCTGGCCTTCATGCTGGGGCGCGTCAACTGGGTGACCCTGGGAACAACCCTCGCGACCCCCGAGGCGGCCGCAGCCCTCGGCCTGTCGATGCGCACCTGCGTGATGGCGCTCGGCATCGACCTCATTCTCGGTGTTCCCGCGGCCCTCGTCCTTTCGCGCTCCTGGCGGGGCGTGCGCGCTGCCCGCATCCTCGTCGCGCTGCCGCTCTCGCTGCCACCGGTCGTAGCAGGTATCGCGCTCCTCGCAGCTTTCGGTCGGCGCTCGACCCTCGGGGCCCTCCTAAGCGGCGCCGGCCTCGACATCGCGTTCACGACGACGGCCGTCGTCATCGCCCAGGTCTTCGTGTCCCTCCCCTTCCTCATCGTCACCCTCGAATCTGCGCTACGTTCTCGCGAACAGGGGCTCGACGAGATGGCCTCCTCCCTGGGAGCCTCGCCTTCGCGCGTCTTCTGGCAGATCACCCTGCCAACAGTCCTGCCCGGCCTCGGTCGCGGCGCCGCCCTCGCGCTTGCCCGCTGCCTCGGTGAATTCGGCGCGACCCTCACCTTCGCCGGGTCCATGCAGGGCGTGACCCGCACGATGCCCCTCCAGATCTACTTGGCCCGCGAGTCCGACGCGGACCTCGCCCTCGCGCTCGGCGTCGTCCTGCTCGCCGCCGCGCTCCTCGTCGTCGCGCTCACAGAAACCCCCTGGGGACGCGTTGCCTCCCTGCTGCGCGGGGCTTCCCCCCTGCGCGGGGCCACGAGGCGGGCAGAGGGCGCCGGTGCCGAGGGGACGGCCGACCGGACGCCCTCTCGGGAGGCCCTCGCCCCCGATCGTGCACCGAGTGAACAGGCCCCCGTCACCGGCGAAGGGGCCTCGGCCGAAAACGCCCCGAGTGAACCCGTGCCCGTGCGCGTCGCCGGAACGATCGCCCAGCGCGGCTGGGAGGTGCAGGCCAGCCTGGAGGCGGGCCTCGTCACCGCCGTGGTCGGCCACAACGGAGCCGGAAAGTCCACGCTCGCCCAGGTGATTGCCGGAACGCTACGCCTCGATGAGGGCAGCGCCCGTATCGGCGAGCGAGTCGTTGACGATGCCGAGACGTTCGTGCCCGCGCGCCGACGCGGCGTCGCCATGGTCTCCCAGGCGCCCCGCATCTTCACGCACATGAGCGTCCTCGCCAACGTCGCGTTCCCGCTGCGCGTGCGCGGCGTTGGACGCGCCCAGGCCCGGGCCACCGCCACCGACCAGCTGCGCGCCGTCGGCATCGCCGACCTCGCCCACAGGCGCGCCTCCGACCTCTCCGGCGGGCAGGCCGCCCGCGTCGCCATCGCCCGAGCCCTTGCCTTCCGGCCCGACGTGCTCATCCTCGACGAACCCACAGCCGCCCTCGACGTCGAGGCCACCGCCCAGGTCTCCGCCGTCTTGCGCGAACGCCTGAGCCAGTCGGGCATCACCACCCTCCTCGTCTCTCACGACATTGCCGAGGTCCTGGCCCTGGCCTCGCGCATGATCGTCATGGGGGACGGCCGCGTTGTCGAGGAAGGGGAACCCGCGCGCATCCTCTCCTCGCCCTCCTCGGTGTTCGCGGCCCGCTTGGCGGGTCTTAACATCGTCACCGGCGAGGCGATTGGCGGACCCGGTATGGTTGGCGTGCGCGTCGGCGAGGGAGCGCTGTGGGCGGCTTGCGACAGCGTTGCCCCTGGCGAGGAGTCAGCGCGCGTCGCCCTCACCTTCCCGCCCGAGGCCGTGGCCCTGTCCCGCGAGGAGGCCCACGCCTCGCCGCGTTCCGTCCTGCCCGGCGTCGTCGCGGGCATCGATGTCGATGGCTCCCTCGTGAGCGTGCGCGTCGCGCTCGCGGAGGGTGTGTCGGTGAGTGCCCGAGTCACCGCCTCCGCGTGGTCCGAGCTGGGCCTCGGCGTCGGTGATCGCCTCTGGGCGAGCGTGAAGGCCACCCAGGTCCGCGCGATCCCTATTGCGCCAGGCTCCTGATCGTTTCACTGCCTGACGGCGGCGCGAATTTTGTCACGCTTCATATGTTGTAATTTTTGGTTTTCGCATGAGTGGGATCTGGTCCTCCAAAACGCACAACGCGACCCATTTTCTCGGTTATTCTGCGGTTTTAGTTGCCGTCCCGTCCTCGGCGGTGGGCAGTTTTGACTCTGCGAAAGGGGTTTCCTAAGTTGTGGTGAGAACCCAGGAGGTACCTCATGACAACACAGGGTCATCACGAGGCAACGCGCCCCTATCAGCTCGGCGTCGACGTCGGCTCGACGACGGTCAAGGCCGTCGTCCTGGACGGAAACCGCCGCCTCTTCTCCGACTACCGGCGACACAACGCGGACGTGCGCGCATCCCTGGGAGCCCTTCTCGCCGACGTCGATCGCGCCCTGCCCGGCGCCCGCGTCCACGCTGCCATCACGGGTTCCGGCGGCCTGACCACGGCGCGCGCCATGGGTATCCCCTTCGTGCAGGAGGTCATCGCCGGCACCGAGGCCACCCAGCGCCTCCACCCCGAAGTCGACGTCGTTATCGAGCTGGGCGGCGAGGACGCCAAGCTCACCTACCTGCACCCCACCCCCGAGCAGCGCATGAACGGCACCTGCGCGGGCGGCACCGGCGCGTTCATCGACCAGATGGCAACCCTGCTGCACACGGACGCGGCGGGCCTGGGCGAGATGGCGACCCGACACACCCAGCTCTACCCGATCGCCTCGCGCTGCGGCGTCTTCGCCAAGTCCGACATCCAGCCCCTCATCAACCAGGGGGCCGCGCACGAAGACCTGGCCGCATCCATCTTCAACGCGGTCGCCACCCAGACGATCGCGGGCCTGGCCTGCGGGCGCCCGATCCGAGGCGCCGTCATGTTCCTCGGCGGGCCCCTGCACTTCCTGCCCGCCCTGCGCGAGGCCTACAAGACCCTGCTGCCCAAGGCCGACGCCTTCGTCACCCCCGACGACGCCCAGCTCTACGTCGCGATCGGTGCCGCCCTGCTGGCCGACAAGGAGGCCGCCAAGAGGCAACGCCAGGCCGAGGAGTCCGGTGCCACCTCCGTCGACTCCCGCGGTGACAAGCTCACCACCCTCATGGAACGCCTCGCCGCCGCCCCCGTCCAGGTCGAATCCCCGCGCATGGACCCGCTCTTCGCCTCCCCCGAAGACCGCGACGAGTTCGTGGCCCGCCACAGCCTCGACGTCATCCCCAAGGCCAGCCTCGACGAGGCCCAGGGTCGCTGCTGGCTCGGCATCGACGCGGGCTCGACCACGATCAAGGCCGTCGTCATTGACTCTTGCGACCGCATCGTCTTTACCCACTACGCCTCCAACGAGGGCGACCCCGTCGCGGCCGCCGTCGACATCGTGCGAGCGGTGCGCGGCGCGTTGCCGCAGGGCTGCGAGATTGGGCGCTCCTGCTCCACGGGATACGGCGAGGGCCTGGTGAAGTCCGCCCTCACCCTGGACGAGGGTGAGATCGAGACGATGGCCCACTACCGCGCCGCCGAGTTCATCTGCCCCGGCGTCACCTCCGTCATCGACATCGGCGGCC
>ERZ772962.2109-NODE-2109-length-10377-cov-7.952044_pt1 | contig 10377 bp, 8 predicted proteins | sample MGYA00580676_ERZ772962 | MGnify/ENA primary metagenome ERZ772962 (study PRJEB29015, sample SAMEA2738049) | human oral metagenome | biome: human oral; feature: human-associated habitat; material: saliva | place: China | collected 2230 ...
TCGTCCGTGGCGGGCTTCTCGTCCGTGGCGGGGGCAGAGTCCTCAGCAGCGGGCTGCTCAACCGCAGCAGCATCACCCGGCGTACCCTCCTCGAGGGTAACGGGGGCCGCATAGGCGGGGACGACGGTTCCAGCGACGACGGCAGCAGCACCGAGGGCGGCGATCATGGTACGACGGGCATTGATGGGACGCATCTGCGTGTTCCTCTCAAGATGTGGTGGCGTCTTACTCGCAGCTACTGAAGGGCCCCATTGGTCGTCCAGCACTGAAGTCAGCGATAGTTTCGCGCTAACGCATTACTGAGTATATATAACAGTTTGTCGATAATCAACTATGGAACATCTATCATGTTTCAAATCACACTAAACGAGTGGTGCATGTCGCCTAAGAACATTCCATGACATTCATGCGACAAACTACTTAGGGCTAGAAATGTTGCAAATATGCAAAGTCGTTACTCTTATATCTGCCAGATCTGACCAAACATCGCACACACGTCAACAGTTCAACACATCATCACAACGACACACTCGTCAGTACTCCACCACCCCACACGCACCGTATGTACAGAAGGACCCCGGCCTCGTCGAAACAAATAAAACGAGGCCGGGGCCAGGGGAAGTGGAGCACACTTAGCGAGGACGCACCTCGCAGGCAACACCGTCACCATCACGATCAAGATCCGCGCTATAGCCCGGATCTCCACGGTGCAGTGGAGCAGCGCCCGCGTTCCAGGCCTCAGTGCAGTTGTTGAACGTACGCGCATTGCCAGAACCCGTACTGCGCGAGGGCACCGGGTACAGTCCCCACCAGGCACCCGAGTCGTAGAACCAGTGACGCTTAGAACCAATCCACTGCGTACCCGTTACCATCGCACCAGATCCGTTCAGGTAGTACCACGTACCTCCGAGATTGAGCCAGCCGGTCACCATCTCGCCAGAACTGCGGAAGTAGTACCAGGAACCCCGAACAGCGTTCCAGCCCGTCAGCATCGCACCATTGGCGTCCATGTAGTACCACGCACCACCCTGACTCACCCAGCCGGTCGCCATGACCCCCGAGGCATCCAGGAAGTACCAGGTGTCACCGACCTTCTGCCAACCCGTACGCATGATGCCAGTTTCCGGGTCCAGGTAGTACCAGGAACTCCCCACCTGCACCCAGCTGCGCGCCTGCGCACCCGAGGTGCCGTAATACTCCCACGCACCGTCAACACCATACCAACCGGTGACCATGTAGCCATTGGCATCAAAGCGGTAGGTACTGCCACCAATCTCGCACACCTCGCTATGCACAAAGCTGCCGTTGCCCAGGTCATACCACCATCCAACAGCATCCTGCTTCCAGGAGGGCTTGGGGTCAGGCGCGGGTGCAGGGTCCGACTGCGGAGCGGGATCAGGTGCAGGGTCCGGGTTGGGCGCAGGGTCCGGCTGCGGATCAGCGGTCGGCTGAACGGTTGGTACCGGCTCCGGGCTAGGATCAGCATCTGCCGCAAAGGCAGGCATGACACCACCGACGATGAAGGCGGCGGCACCAAGCGCTGCAACCACGCTTCGATACGCATGAATGGGACGCATACATGTTCCTCTCGATAGAAGGAGCGAACGAACCCGCTCCCTCAACGGAACGGGTATCACCGTGTCGATACGGCTTCAGTTTCGCAACACTCATTTACCGAGTATACACTCGCGCTCGCTGAATGCAAGCACCATCACACAATCATGTCCCTTGGCAAACTGGCGGCCACCGCATAGGGGAAGCCCCCACCGATGAGCGAACTCATCGGTGGGGGCTTCAATCACAGCGTCAGTTCTTGGCGCGACGCGATGCGATGAGCGCACCAATGCCAGCGACCAGGACCGCGACAGCGCCAACCGCAACCCACGTGGCCGTGGTGCCCGTGGAGGCGATGGTCTGCGGACGAGTCTTCGACGGGGTCGAAGGCTGCGACGGGGCAGGTGCCGGAACGACCGGAGCCGTGGTGGTGGGGGTCGACGGGCCAGGCGCCGGAGCCGTGGTGGTGGGGGTCGACGGGCCGGGGGCCGGAGCGGAAGGCTCAGGCGTGGTCGGAGTCTCAGGACCCGGCGCGGGAGCGGAAGGCTCACCGATCGACGGGTTCGGGATCTCCGCGGCCGTGCAGTTCGTCAGCGCGGCGCGGTACTCCTCGGCTGTCAGGTAACGCTCAGCCTTGTTGTCACCCTCAAGGACGGTCACGCCGCCATCCTTCTCGGGACGCACGGAGGTGTCAGCAGCGATCGAGTCAGCAACCTTATTGAGCTGAGCGTCGAGTTCCTCGAGGTCCACAGCAGGCTTATCCTCAGAGATCGACGCCAGATAGTCATCGAGGGCCTTCTGAGCAGCATCGACGGCGGCCTGAGCGTCGGCGACGGCCTTATCGGCATCAACCGAGGGCTTATCGTCGACGGGAGCGGGGGTCGCCGGAGCGGGAGCGGGGGTCGCCGGAGCCGCGGCACCATTCTTGGCGGGCAGAGTCGAGACATCCACGGGGAGGGCAGAACCCGGGAGCGCGCCAACCATCTTTTCCCAGGAGTTTGCGCGCTGTTCATCGCCGGATCCAGCAAGGCCGGAGACGTAGTTCGTATTGTCTGTATTGAAGGCCTTGCCGTCGAAGCCGTAGGCCGAGGCTGTGTCACCGGTCGTGTGGAAGCGCGACGAGTTCGGCGAACCACCGGTGACGCCATAGAACTTCTGCGTGCCGTAGACGCGTGTGCCCTCACTGCCCTTGGCAATGTACACACCGACGCCAACGGTGTTGCTCGCACCGAGCATGTTACGGTCATGCCCCTGAGAGTTCTTCCATTGATCGAAGAGATCAGCAGCAGCCTGCGCAGGAGTCTTCATGCCGCCGCCGACAGAGAAGTTCTCAAGGTGGTTGTAGGCGATATTTTCAGCAGCAGACATGGTATCTGCTCCGTCGAGAGCCCCCTGCCCCATATTCTTGTAGGACTGATCATGCTCGAAAGAATCGGTATCGGACATGTGCTTGCTCCACGAGCGAGCATCGCCAGTAACGGTGTCCGACACGACCAACTCGGGTAGGCCAGCGTTGGCGCGGTAGGCATTCATCTTCTGAGCGATGAGGGCCTCAATGATCTTGGCCTGGGTTTCGTAATCGACCTTGGACCAGTCAACCCAGTCGAGACCGCGATCAACAGTAGTGTCTGCAGCGGGCGCATCTCCGACGGCGGGAGCATCGCCGACAGAGGGGTTAGGCTTCTCGGCATCCTGCTTGGCGGCCTCCAGGGCGGCCTGAGCGTCGGCGAGGTCCTTACGAAGCTGAGCCTCACGCTCAGGGTCGGCCTTGTTACCGGCCGAATTGCCCGCAGCCGCGTCGGCATACTGGGCGAGCAGCGGGTTGTACTCAGCAGTGATGCGAGCGTCTGCGCCGGTGAGGGATGCGCAGAAGGGATCCTCAGTGGCATGGTTTCCCTCGGCCAGCGAGGGGATCACAACGAGGGATGCCGCGATCGTGGTGGCGGCGAGCACCACCGTGGTGTGAGTGCGGGTGAGTTGGAACGACATTAACTATCGGCCTAACACTATGGAACAGAGACAGGTAAATCTTTCCATGCGGTTTACGAGATTTCAAACTTTTTTGAGTAATTGATTACATGCAATTCTCTGAAATTGCAACGTTTTCTCGGTTTCACAGATTTTGAATATCCCACATGTCGATACCAAAACGTTATATTAACCGATTGGCAATTTACCATTTTGCAAGTTTGATACTGACCTAGCGCTTGGATTACATGCAGCAACCTCCTCACACCCGCAGGACAGGTTTCCCCCACCTCCCCACCCACTGACAGACACCCCCAGCAGCGCACACACACTCCCACCTAGTGGAAGCTGAGCAACACCACCCATAGACGGAACACGCCGGAATTGTTGTCACACGCGGCCAACCCGTCACGAATCATGGAACAGCCACACACTAACCGCAGCACATGACAACAACAAGAGACAGACTACAGCGGCTAACACCCCACAGATCCCGATGAAATTCAGAAGTGCAGCAACGAGCGAGCCAAAGAAAAGAAAGTGACCACGGGCTCACGGAGTAACAAAAAACCGACACCCACAAGCTGAGTGTCGGTTTTCGGTGGAGCTAGGGGGATTCGAACCCCCGACCTCTTCCATGCCATGGAAGCGCGCTACCAACTGCGCCATAGCCCCTTTATTTAGTTCATCACCCCCGGCGACCTGATAAATAATAGCCAACTTTTCGAGAGGTACGCAAATCAAAACCAAGTGTCACTGATCACATCGTCATGAAACTGTTGACCTGCTAGGCAAATGAGGCCCCCGGAGGCGTGTTACGCCCCCAGGATATCCTCGCGAGCCCCGATGTTGTGCGATGCCAGGCGCCATCCGGTGCGCGCTGCGCTCTTCGCGGTTGAGACGCCAACGGGCACCAGTTCCGACCAGTGGCAGTTATCGACGCCGCGCAGGCCGTTGAAGTCCGCGGGATCGAGTCCCAGCAGGGAGGTGATGCCCCGCGCGATAGCGGAGCCGTGCGAGACGATGATGAGAGATTGATCCGGCCGACACGCGGCCGCTGCCTCGAGGACGGCGTCGCGGAAGCGCTCCCCCACGACCTCGGAGCGCTCAACCTCGGCACCCCCACACTCACCAGTGTCTCGATACTCGGAGTAGGCCTCGGGTTGCTCGCGGGCGATCTCCTCGTAGGTCTTCCCCTCGAAGGTGCCGTAGAAGCGCTCCGTGAGCCTCTCATCGCTGACCGGCCCCTCACAGGGATAGCCGGCGATGTCGAACACGCGCGCGAGGATACGGGCCGTGTCGAGCGCGCGCACCAGCGGAGAGCACACGATGCGTACTCCCCCGTCGTCATAGCTGCGCGAGGTCTCGGCGGCGACCATACCGACCTCGGCGCTGGGTTCGCACAGGCGCGACACGAGCACACCTGCGGCACCGGCTGCCTGGGAGCGTCCCGAGTCATTCAGGGGTTCGTCGATACGCCCCTGAAAGCGGCGTGCCAGGTTGAAGTCCGTCTGGCCGTGGCGCAGCAGGACGATACGCGACGCGCTCACTGCGCGGACTCCACGCCGTGGGTCGCGGCACGCTCAGCTGCGGCTGCGCGGGCCTCTTCCGTATCCACGTCGATGGGCACCGCCGGGCAGTCACCCCACAGGCGCTCGAGCGCGTAGTACTCGCGCTCCTCCTCGGAGAGAACGTGCACGAGCATATCCGAGTAGTCGAGGAGCACCCAGGTGCCCTCCGCGCGCCCCTCGATGTGGGCGGGACGGCGATGCTGCTCAGCCCAGATGCGGTCCATGATGTCCTCGGCGATGGCGCGCACCTGACGGTCCGTCGGGGCCGAGACAACCACGAAGGCATCCGCCAGGGCGAGTTTGCTGGTCACGTCAACGAGCACCGGGTTGATGCCGCCGCGGTCGTGTGCGGCACGAGCAACCAGGCTCGCCAGTTCTGCGGTAGCGTCGGGAAGGCTCACGTTTCTCCTTGAGTTAGAACCGGTACAGGCCGTATTTGTTGATGTATTGGACAACGCCGTCGGGCACCAGGTACCAGACCGGTTTGCCCTCTTCGACGCGCGTGCGGCAGTCCGTCGAGGAGATCGCCATGGCGGGAACCTCCAGCAGCGACACGGACTCGTGCGGCAGGCCGGGGTCCGACAGGTTGTGCCCGGGACGCGTCACGCCGATGAAGTGCGCCTGCTCAAAGAGCTTGTCGGCGTCCTTCCACTGCGCGATCTGCGCCAGCGCGTCGGCACCCGTAATGAAGTAGAAATCCGAATCCGGGTACTCGCGCGACAGATCCGCCAGCGTGTCGATCGTGTACGTCGTGCCCCCGCGGTCGATATCGACGCGCGAGACTGCGAAACGTGGGTTCGACGCGGTCGCGATGACCGTCATGAGGTAGCGGTGCTCGGCTGAGGTGACGCGCCGCCCCGCTTTGAAGGGCTGCATAGCGGCGGGTACGAACACAACCTGGTCGAGTCCGAATACGTCCATGACCTCTGAGGCGGCGACGAGGTGTCCGTGATGGATCGGATCGAAGGTGCCGCCCATGATGCCGATCGCCCGCCTCCTGCGCAGGGCGCGCGGAGGATGCTGGGGCAGCGCGGGGGCAGCTGTCGCGCCCGCGGTGGCCTCCGTGGTCTTTTCGATCACTTCCCCGTCCGAGGCCGGGCCTGCTTCCTTGTCCTGCGTGCTCACGGGCGGATGGTTCCTTCTCCCTCGTAGATCCAGGTGGTCGTCGTCAGCTCCGTCAGCCCCATGGGGCCGCGCGCGTGGAGCTTCTGAGTGGAGATGCCGACCTCGGCTCCCAGCCCCAGCTGGCCGCCGTCGGTGAAACGCGTCGAGGCGTTGATCGCGATCGCGGCGGCGTCCACCCCGGCGCGGAAAGTCCGAATGGCGGCGACATCGGATGCGACAATGCCCTCAGTGTGGCCGGTCGAGTAGCGGCGGATGTGCTCGGTCGCTTCCTCCACGCTGCCGACGACGCGCACGGCGAGGTCCATCGACAAGTATTCGGTCGACCAATCGGCCTCGGTGGCATCCACGATCATGTCGGCGTCGATGGAGGGCTGGTCGTCCACGATGGCGCGAGTGGCACCGTCAGCGTGGATGGTCACACCCGCGGTCGTCAGGCGAGTGATGGCGGCGACCAGGAAGCGGGCGGCGACGTCGGCGTGAACCAGGAGGGTCTCCGCCGCATTGCACACGCCCACGCGCTGTGTCTTGGCGTTCATGATGATGGCTTCCGCTGCCTCAAGGTCGGCGGAGGCGTCGACGTACAGGTGGCAGTTGCCGGTGCCCGTCTCGATAACGGGCACGCGTGACTCCTCGACGACGGCGTTGATGAGGCCCGCTCCCCCACGCGGGATGAGTGCGTCAATCGCACCGCGCGCACGCATCATGGCGCGTGCACCCGCGCGACCCCACTGGTCAACGGTCTGGATCGCGTCAGCAGGCAGGCCGACGGAGATCAGTGCGTCGCGGCACACCTCGATAAGGACCTGGTTCGAGGCCTGGGCTGCGCTTCCGCCACGCAGGATGACCGCGTTACCAGCCTTGATCGCCAGGGTCGCGGCGTCAATGGTGACGTTCGGGCGGGCCTCGTAGATAATGCCGACGACACCGAGGGGCACGCGCTCCTGAGTGACGCGCAGGCCGATGTCAGTGCGGGTTCCTCGCACGACCTGGCCGACCGGGTCGGGCAGGGCAACGATCTCGTGAACGGCGTCAGCGATGGATCGGATGCGGTCCTTTGTCAGGGCAAGGCGGTCGAGGAGGCCCTCGCTCATCTGCTCCTTGCGGCCGCGCGCCACGTCCTCGGCGTTGGCGGCCAGGATCTGGTCGGAGCGCTCGATGAGCGCCGCCGCGATCGCTTCAAGCCCGCGGTTCTTCACCTGGGTCGTCGCGTTTGCGAGCACGCGCGCCGCGTCGCGGGCAGCATCGGTCACCTGGGAAATATCAGCAACAGTATCCACTCGCACATCATGTCACACGAGTGCGGGGCGGTCCCTGTCAGTCAGCGCTCAGCGCAGAAAATGCGTCACCTAACACCGCCAGGTCGTCGCGGTGAATTGCCGGCCTGGGATGCTCGTATCCTGCCGCCACCAGCTGTTCCATACCCGCGCCGGCGATCTGGCCCAGTGTGTCCGAGTCGTAGCCGGACACGCCGCGCGCGACGAGTCCGGTCGGGCTGGCAACGTCCACAACGTCCCCGGCCTCGAAATGACCGAGCACCGAGTGCACGCCAGCGACCAGCAGAGACTTCTTGCCGACCGTGATCGCCTTCGCAGCTCCCTCGTCGACAATGATCTCGCCGCGAGAGGGTGCCACGTGTGCGATCCACAGGCGACGAGAGGCTGGACGCTGGGCCGACGGTTCGAACCAGGTGCCGACGCGGCGGCCTTCCAGGACGGACCCCAGGTCGTTTGCGCTGGCCAGCTGCACGCCGATGCCGCTGGCCGTCGCCAGCATCGCGGCCTGCACCTTCGTCGCCATGCCGCCCGTGCCAACGCGAGAACCCGCACCGGTCACGAGCACACTCATGAGGTCATCCGCACTGGCGACGCGTTCGATCAGCTCCGAACCCGGATGATCCGGAGGAGCCGTATACAGGCCGTCAACGTCCGTCAGCAGCACGAGGACATCGGCCTTGATCATCTGGGCGATGAGCGCAGCAAGTCGATCATTGTCGCCGAAACGCAGCTCGCGGGTGGTCACCGCGTCGTTCTCGTTGAGGATCGGCACGACGCCGAGGCCAAGGAGCCGCGAGAGGGCCGCGCGCACGTTCGTGTAGTGGTCGCGGCGCATCACGTCGTCCGTGGTCAGCAGCACCTGGGCGGCGTCGAGGTGATGCGCCTGGAAGGCGGCGGTCCACCTCGCTATCAGGAGCCCCTGGCCCATCGCGGCGGCGGCCTGCACGCTCGGCAGATCCTTCGGCTTGGCCGAAAAACCGAGCGGATCCAGCCCCGCGGCAACAGCGCCCGAGGAGACAATCACGGCCTCGCGGTCGCGCCCGCGCCAACGGGACACGAGACGAGCGACGGCGTCAATACGGTTCAGGTCCAGACCGCCGTCCTCGCGCGTGAGCGAGGAGGATCCGATCTTGACGACAATGCGAGAAGCCGCAGTCATTCCGCTCATGACTGATCCGATGCATCCGTCCAATGACCGGCCTCACGCTCAGTCCACAGCTGCTCACGGGCCGCGCTCTTGGCGTCCATGACCTGGTGGTACACCTCGCGGCGCTCCTTACGGCTCGGGCGGGTGTTCTGGTCTAGGCGCAGGTCGGTGCCGCGAGAACCCAGCAGCTCGGGACCGGTCGTCAGGGTCGGCTCCCAGTCAAAGACGACACCTCCATCCAGGTCGCCGATCACGACGGTGTCGCCAGCGACCGCGCCAGCCTTCATCAGCTCGTCCTCGACGCCCGCGGCGTTGAGGCGATCCGCGAGGTAGCCCACGGCCTCGTCGTTGGCGAAGTCGGTCTGACGCACCCAGCGCTCGGGCTTGTCGCCACGCACCTGGAAGACGTCCTCGCCGTCCTTGCGGGTCTTGCGCACCGTGATCTCCACGCTGCGGCCCACGGCCTTCGGGCGAATGATGGGACGTGCGACCTCGAGGGCGGGACGCTTCGCGCGCTCCTCCTCGACGATGCCGGCCAGAACAAAAGACAGCTCCTTGAGGCCCTCGTGGGACACGGCGGAAACCTCGAGGACAGGCCACCCGAAAGACTCGAGGTCCGGGCGCGTGATCTCGGCCAGGTCACGGCCATCCGGGATGTCGATCTTATTCAGAACGATGACGCGGGGGCGCTCCATGATCGGCACGTAGCCCTCGACCTGGGTGAGGTCACCCTGGTACGCCCGCAGTTCGGCCTCGATGATGCGCAGATCCTCTACGGGTTCGCGATCAGTCTCGAAAGCGGCCGTGTCCAGCACGTGCACGATAACCGCGCAACGCTCAATGTGACGCAGGAAATCCAGGCCAAGGCCTCGGCCCTGGGAGGCGCCAGGAATAAGGCCGGGAACATCAGCGACCGTGTAACGCGTGTCGCCAGCGGAGACAACGCCGAGGTTCGGGACCAGCGTCGTGAAGGGATAGTCGGCAATCTTCGGGCGCGCCGAACTCATTGCGGCGATCAGTGAGGACTTCCCAGCCGACGGGAAGCCGACGAGAGCCACATCCGCCACGGACTTCAGCTCGAGAATCACGTCACGCTCTTCGCCGGGTTCACCCAGCAGAGCGAAGCCGGGCGCCTTGCGGGCCTTCGACGCCAGCGCCGCATTTCCCAGGCCGCCGCGGCCGCCCTCGGCGACCACAAAGCGCGCGCCCGCGCCCGTCAGGTCGGCCAGCAGCTCGCCCGACATCGACTTCACGACCGTGCCCTCCGGTACCGGCAAAATGATATCCGTACCCGTCTTGCCCTGGCGGAAGTCACCCATGCCCGGCGTTCCGTTGTCTGCGCGGCGGTGCGGGCTGCGGTGGTAGTTCAGCAGCGTGGTTTCCTGCTCGCTCACCTCCAGGATGACCGAGCCGCCGTTGCCGCCGTCGCCGCCGTCGGGGCCGGCCAGCGGCTTGAACTTTTCACGCTTAATCGAGGCAACGCCGTTACCGCCGTTACCACCCATCGCATGCAGAGTCACGCGATCCACGAAGTCTGCCACTGTTGCTCCTGACGACTGAAAATAAATGTTGAAAAGGGCGCCCGGCAACGCCGGACGCCCTTTATGCGCGCGGTCTCAGGCAGAGACCGGCGAAACGCTGACGACCTTGCGATCGCGCTTGCGGCCGAACTCAACCGCACCGGCGCGCAGGGCGAACAGGGTGTCATCCTTGCCACGGCCAACGCCGTCGCCAGGGT
>ERZ772962.2112-NODE-2112-length-10371-cov-5.151706_pt1 | contig 10371 bp, 9 predicted proteins | sample MGYA00580676_ERZ772962 | MGnify/ENA primary metagenome ERZ772962 (study PRJEB29015, sample SAMEA2738049) | human oral metagenome | biome: human oral; feature: human-associated habitat; material: saliva | place: China | collected 2230 ...
CCCACGACCCCTTGACCCCCAGTCAAGTGCGCTACCAAACTGCGCCACAGCCCGTGTGCTTACGACTTTCTCTTCGCTCGCAACGGATAAGAGACTACCGCAAGCAACCACTCAAAGGGAAATCTAAACCTAATGAGCTACGTCACTTTTATTTGGTCACTTACGCTTACGCTTCTCACGCACACGTACACCGATCTGGATAGGAGAACCAGTAAAGCCAAATTCTTCACGCAAACGGCGCTCAATAAAGCGGCGATAACCTGGGTCCAAGAAACCGGTAGTAAACAGCACTACGCGCGGCGGCGCCACCTGCACCTGCGCCCCAAACAGGATGCGCGGCTGCTTACCTCCACGCAGCGGGTGCGGGTTAGCGGCCTGCAACTCCCCTAGGAAGGCGTTTAGTCGCGCCGTCGGAATACGGGTGTACCAACCCTCAAGGGCGGCGTCGAGAGCACGCACCAAACGGTTAGTGTGCCAACCGGTCTTAGCTGCCAGGTTAATATGCGGCGCCCAGGAAACGTGGGCCAGGTCTTTTTCAATCTCCCACTTAAGTTGGGCCTGACGATCCTCGTCTACCAGGTCCCACTTGTTGTTAACCAGCACCAGAGCGCGACCAGCATCAACTACCTGCTGGATTACACGCACATCCTGCTCGCTGACTACATCAGAGCCATCCAGTAGCACCACGGCAACTTCAGCTTTTTCAATGGCAGCCTGAGTACGCAAAACCGCGTAGAAATCAGCGCCGCGAGACTGCTTGACGCGCCGGCGGATACCGGCAGTGTCAACAAACACCCACTTACGCCCGTCAAGCTCAATGATTTCGTCAACCGGGTCACGGGTGGTGCCAGCCAACTCATTAACCACTACACGCTGCGAGCCCGCAATGGAGTTAAGCAAAGAAGACTTACCCACATTAGGGCGACCCACCAGTGCCACTCGGTGCAAGTTACCCTCAGGGGCTGGGCCAGCAACCGCGCTAACTAGAGGCAAAATTTTCATACAGGCATCTAGCACATCACCACTACCGCGCCCGTGTAGCGCGGATACAGGGTAAGGCTCTCCCAAGCCAAGATTCCACAGCGCATAGGCGTCGGCTTCCTGCGCAGAAGAATCCACCTTGTTAGCGGCCAGCACCACTGGCTTGCCAGAGCGACGCAGCAGCTTAACTACCTGGGCGTCAGTTTCGGTAATACCCACGGTAGCATCCACTACCAGCAGCACTGCGTCAGCCATTTCGATTGCCACCTCAGCCTGGGAAGCTACCGAGGCGTCTAACCCGGCAACATCAACTTCCCAACCGCCAGTGTCAACAATGGTGAAGTCGCGTCCAGCCCAGTGGGCCGGGTAGGAAACGCGGTCTCGGGTCACTCCGGGGCGGTCTTGAACTACCGCCTCGCGTCGTCCTAGCACGCGGTTGACCAGCGTAGATTTACCTACGTTAGGGCGGCCAACCACGGCCAGCACGGGTAAACCAGCCTCATTTTTTTCTTCATCACCGTTACGGGCGGGACCATCGAGTAGTGCTAAGTCTTCAGCATCTAGATCATATTCGCTCAAAGTAGCGCGCATGGCATCGGTGCGTAGGCGCTCGCTCTCCCCCAGCGCCTGGTCTTCCTCAATGGCTGCGCGCACTAGCTCACTAACCTTCTCAACACTTTGGTTAAAGTCCAAGTTGGAGGTGTCAACTAGGGTTACGCCTTCGGGAGCCTCAAGGAATTGGGAAACTTTAGCGTCGTCGCGGTCACGGCGTAGCACCTGGTCACGCAAAGCAGCTGCATCCACGCTCTTACCGGCGGCCTCTAACTGGGCGGCGCGGCGCTCTAGGCGAGCTTCCTCGGAGGCGGTGATTAGTAGGCGCACTTGGGCGTCAGGAGCAATCACGGTGGTGATGTCGCGTCCTTCTGCCACAATGCCGCCATTGGCTGCGCCATGCTCAATCAATTCACGCTGGCGACGGCCTAATTCGGCGCGCACATCCAGGTTTGCAGCGATCTTAGAAACTACCGCAGAGATATGCGGCTCACGAATGGCCTGGGAAATATCGGTGCCATCCACGCTTAGCCCAGGATGCTCAGGGTCAGTGTCCATGTGTAGAGGCATGGAAATAACCGCGTCGCTGACGCCTTCTTGATCTTCTAGATCGATCCCTAAATGTTCGCACCACCAGGCGGCTGCACGATACATGGCCCCGGTGTCCAGGTAGGCCAGTTGCAGCTGGCGGGCTACCGCCAGGGATACAGATGATTTACCCGAGCCGCTCGGCCCGTCGATAGCTACAACAATCCCCATCTTTTACTCCTAAATTTTAAGCTTCTAGTGTCAGCTTGCCATGTAAACAAGCCAGATACCACGTTTTAGCGCTAGCGGCGCAGGGTTTAATTAGCCACTATCTTCCATCCCTGCTGCTCTAAAGCTTGTCGCAGCCCCACCGCCGCCGCCGGCGCCACCAGTAATGTGGCCAGGCCTTGACGCTGACCTGCCGAGTGCTCGATCACCAGGTCTTCAATATTTACTTGGGCCGCGCCCACATCGTTAAATAGCCGCGCTAGCTGCCCGGGAGCGTCTGGGATCAGCACCATTACTTCGGCGTATCGACTGGGGGCCCCGCCGTGTTTACCCGGAATACGGTCACGGCCCAGATTGCCGCGTTGCATTACGTCTACAACTGTGCCCACCGAGGCGCGTCCCTGTTCCAGCGCTTCGATCAGTGCGTCTATATCAACCCGCAGTTCACGTAGCACTTGGGCTACCGAGGAACGGTTGGCGTTTAGGATGGCTGCCCACAGCCGCGGATCGGAGGCGGCAATACGAGTAGTGTCACGCAGCCCTTGACCGGCTAGGTTTAAGGCCACTTCGGGGGCTTGTTCTAGACGTGCGGCTAGCGCTGAGGCTACTAGTTGCGGGGTGTGCGATATTAGCGCCACTGCTCGGTCATGCTCAGCGGCACCTAATTGGGTGGGTAGTGCCCCCAGGTCAATGGCTAGTTGACGCACTGCGCTTAGGGCATTTGGGCTGGTGGCAGGGGTCGCTACCAATACCCAGGGGCGCGCGTCGAACAGGTCTGCGCGGGCACTGGCTGCCCCGGAGCGCTCGCGGCCCGCCATGGGGTGGGAGCCTACGTAGCGCTGGGCTAGGTTAGGGACTCGCTCTAGTACGCGCTTGGCAATGGGTTCTTTTACGCTGGCTACGTCAGTTACGACGGCGCCGGGGTAGTTGCGTAGGGCGTGTACGACGACGTCGCCGGCCACATCCGGGGGCGTGGCCACCACTACTAAGGCTGGCGCCGGCGCAGGCTGGGCAGATAACGGCTGGCCTGCACCTAAGTCACAAGCTAGTTCTAGGCCGGTGGGTGAAGAGTCTTCTAACCATACCTGCACGCCAGCGCGTGTTAGGGCTAAACCAATGCTGGCTCCTAGCAAACCTGCCCCAATAATCAGTACTGGCGAGTTAACTAATGGCGCGGGTTCGGTAATCAAGTTCGTGGAGGCAGCAGCTAAACTGACGCTGTCTAGCTTATTAGCAAGCGCCTGGCCTGGCGCATCCTTGACGCCGTCTAGTGCCTTGGGTGCAACCCCCTCCCCTGCTTTAGAAGCGTCACTTTTGGGGTTTTGTCCCTCTTGCAGCTCAGTCACAGTTCTAGCTCTCGCTGTAGCTCCATAATTTCTTCACTAGTTAAGGCACGCATTTGGCCAGGGGCAAGCGAACCTAAATGCAAATTAGCAATGCGGGTACGCGCCAGACGCTGCACTGGGTGACCTACTGCTGCTAGCATGCGGCGCACAATCCGGTTCCTGCCACTGTGAAGCGTAACCTCCACAATTGAGCCGGCTTTGGTGGCTTCTTTAATGGTTACCTTGTCGGCATTAATAGGGCCATCATCTAGTTCAATGCCGCGCTGTAACTTTCGCGCAGTGCCGCGCTCAAACTTGCCTTTAACAATGGCGATGTAGGTTTTTGAGGTCTCATATGAGGGGTGCATCAAACGATGCGAGAGCTGGCCATCGTTACTGAGTAGTAATAAGCCTTCAGTGTCAGTATCTAAACGCCCTACATGCACTAAACGGATTGAGCCAAGCTTGTGCTCTTCTACATAGCGGCGCCCAAAAGCGGCCACAGTCGGACGCCCCTGCGGATCTTCCATGGTGGTTACCACCCCTGTAGGCTTATTAAGCATCACCGTGATCACGTCTGGATCGGCCAAAATGCGCTGGCCGTCAACACGGATTTCCTGGGTTTGCGGATCAACTCGCAAGCCCATATCCCTAACCTTGACACCGTCTACACTTACCCGACCAGCAGCAATCAGTTTTTCGCTCATGCGTCTAGAACCCACACCAGCGTGGGCTAAGACTTTTTGTAGACGCTCCCCTTGTTCCTGATGTGGATCATGGACCTGCTGGCCGCCTGACTTACCTGTATCAGCAGGGGTGGTAGAGGGCTCCAAGTCACTGTCATCAACTTCTATTTCTTCCAGGTCGTCGTCGTCATAAAATTCTTGACCTGAAAAATCAAGGGAAACGTCACTCACCCTTTAATCTTCTCATTGCTGAGGCATAAACGCTATCTAGCCTCAGCCACTTCTAGGCTACGTTACCGCGTGAGATCACTTCACGGGCCAAGCGACGATAAGCCTCAGCCCCCGGATGGGTAGGCGCATACACGGTGATTGGCTCGCTAGCCACAGACGCGTCAGGGAACTTAACTGTACGGCGAATCTGAGTATTGTAAAGCCGCTCTTGGAAAGCTTCTTCTAAGCGCTCAAGCACTTCACGGGAGTGCAAAGTGCGCGGGTCAACCATGGTGGCCAAAATACCGTCAATTTGTAGTCGCGGGTTTAGACGATCACGAATACGGTCAACAGTCTCAACTAGCAATGCCACACCACGTAGCGCAAAAAACTCAGTCTCTAAGGGAATCAACACCCCGTGTGAAGCAGTTAGGGCATTAATGGTGAGCAAACCTAGTGAAGGCTGGCAGTCTACAAAGATAACGTCATAGTCATCCATGATTGGACGCAGCACTCGATGCAAAGCCTGCTCGCGGGCCACCTCATTAACCAGCTGCACCTCAGCGGCAGATAGGTCAATGTTGGCAGGAACAATATCTAGTCCCTCCACTGCGGTGTGATGAATGGCTGGGCGCACATCTGGACGGTTAGCCACTAGCAGATCATAGATAGTGGTGTCCAAAACATTCGAGTTGATACCCAAACCAGCTGAGGCCGCACCTTGCGGATCAAAGTCAACGATCAACACTTTACGGCCATATTCTGCCAGTGCAGCTGCCAAGTTAATGGTGGTAGTAGTTTTACCTACCCCACCTTTCTGGTTACATACCGAGATAACTCGAGCTGGGCCGTGAGCATCCAACGGCATGGGAACCGGAAAATCCACGACCGGTAATTCGTGGGTGTCGTTGCCGGGTTGCTGGGAATCGTTCACGGCTCAAGCCTAGTGCAAGCTGGCTTTAAAACCAGGCCAGCCGCGCCGGATAGCTAATAGCAAACTTATTTGAGGGATTTTTAGCCGCGTGCTCGCGGGTGGCTGGTGGCATATACCTCGCGCAGATGGTCGATGGTGACTTTGGTGTATATCTGCGTAGTGGTTACCGAGGCATGACCGAGCATTTCCTGCACTACGCGCACATCTGCCCCACCGTTTAGTAGATGGGTGGCAAATGAGTGACGCAAAGTGTGCGGCGAAATATGCTCGCTTAAGTTTGCACGTTTAGCTGCGCCTTGCAGCACGGCCCAAGCACTTTGACGGCTTAAGGGCCTACCTAAAGTATTTAGGAAAATAGCTGGTGAACCGGTGCCTTTTAGACCAAGGATAGGGCGTGATTGCACCAGGTAAGCATCCAAGGCAGCCAGGGCGTAGCGCCCTACCGGCACCAGGCGTTCTTTTGAGCCTTTACCAAATAGGCGCACTACACCGTTGTCACGGTCAAAATCATCGATACTTAGTGAAACTACTTCAGAAATACGCGCTCCGGTGGCATAAAGCAGCTCAATTAGGGCACGATCACGTAGACCTAAAGGAGAGTCATCAATATTGGCGGCCTCTATTAAAGCCTCCACCTGGGAGATGGATAGAGCTTTAGGTAACCGCTTAGCGATAGCTGGCGGTTTCACTTGGGCCGCTGGGTTATCTACGGTTATGCCTTCTTCAGCAATGAACTTATGCCAGCCACGCACAGCCGTAATACAACGTGAGGCTGAGGAAGGGGCTAAAGGCGAGGCGCCGTCGGCCCCGGAGCGAATAGCAAGAAGAAAGTCACTGACGTCAGTGCTGGTGATAGCACTAGGGTCAGTGACTGCGCGACTGCGGAGAAAATTAACGTAACGGCTTAAGTCGCGCTGGTAAGCTCCAGCGGTATTCTGACTTAAGCCGCGCTCTACCCGCAGGTGCGAAAGGTATGTTTCTAAGGCTTTCGCCAGCTGATCACGATCAGGCAAAGCGAGCGATTAGACCTAGACCCACGATAGTGGCAACCCAAATGATGGCCACACCGATGGTAATGCGGTTGAGGTTACGCTCTGCCACACCGGAAGAACCTACCGAGCTAGACAGACCGCCACCGAACATGTCGGACAGACCGCCGCCCTGGCCTTTGTGTAGCAGGATCGTCAAAATCAGGAAGAAGCTAGACAGGAATAGCAAAACCTTAAGCACGATTGCCAAGATAGCCACCTTACGCGCCTCCTTATTAGTAGTCGGGTTTGCAGCTATAGCTGCACTAATTGAAATACTACCTGTGCAAAGAAGTTTTTAACGAATTACTAGCTTTAAACACTAGATAGTTGCAGCCTTAAACGGGGGCCAACCTTGAGGTTGACCCCCGTTTTACGACTGAGTGTTATCAGGCGTAGAAGTTGGCCATCTCGCCGAAGGAGTCAGCCTTCAGGGAAGCGCCACCAACCAGGGCGCCGTCGATGTCAGGCTGAGCCATGAGCTCCTTGATGTTGCCGGGCTTGGCGGAGCCACCGTAGAGCACGCGCACGACGTCGGCAACCTCGTCACCGTAGTCCTCGCGCAGGGCGGCGCGGATGGCGCCGCACACTTCCTGGGCGTCTTCGCTGGTAGCGGTCTCGCCGGTACCGATGGCCCAGATGGGCTCGTAAGCGATGACGATCTTGGCGACATCCTCACCACTCCAGCCCTTGAGGGCGGCGCGGATCTGGCCAACCACGAACTCTACGTGGGTGCCAGCCTTGCGGACCTCTAGAGCCTCACCGCAGCACAGCAGCGGGGTCATGCCAGCGTCGAGGACCTTGCGGGCCTTGGCGCCAACGTACTCGTCGGACTCGCCGTGGTATTCACGACGCTCGGAGTGGCCCATTAGCACGTAGGTGCAGCCTAGCTTGGTTAGCATGTCGGTGGAGATTTCACCGGTGTAGGCACCGTTGTCGTGGGTGGATACGTCCTGAGCACCGTACTTGATGCCCAGCTCGTCAGCCTCGACGACGGTCTGCACAGAGCGGATGTCGGTGAAAGGCGGGAAAACAACTACCTCACACTTGGAGTAGTCGTGCTCGTCTTCCTTCAGCTCTACAGCCAGGCCCTGGATTAGGTGGTTGGCCTCGAGGTGGTCGAGGTTCATCTTCCAGTTACCGGCCATAAGGGGGGTACGGTTGGTCATATTTTCAGCCTTCCAAAACAGCGATACCGGGTAGAACCTTGCCTTCGAGCAGCTCGAGGGAGGCGCCACCACCGGTGGAAATGTGAGAGAACGTGGACTCGTCGAAGCCCAGGTTACGTACGGCGCTGGCAGAGTCGCCACCACCGATGACGCTGAAGGCGTCAGACTCGCTCATAGCCTTGGCGACAGCCTTGGTGCCTTCGGCAAAAGCGGGGAATTCGAATACACCCATGGGGCCGTTCCACACCACGGTCTTGGCAGACTTGATGGCGTCAGCGAACAGCTCGCGGGTCTTGGGGCCGATGTCCAGACCCATTTGGTCGTCCGGGATCTCGGTGGAAGGAACCACGGTGGCCGGGGCGTCAGCACCGAAGTAGGGGGCCACTACGGTGTCAACGGGCAGCAGCAGCTCGACGCCGTTCTTTTCAGCGGTCTCGATGTAGCCCTTGACGGTGTCAATCTGGTCCTTCTCCAGCAGCGAGGTACCAACCCCGTAGCCCTTGGCAGCCAGGAAGGTGTAGGCCATACCGCCACCGACGATCAGCTTGTCAGCCTTGGACAGCAGGTTGGCGATAACACCGAGCTTGTCGGAAACCTTGGAGCCACCCAGAACCACTACGTAGGGACGCTCAGGGTTGTTGACGGCCTTGCCTAGGGACTCGATTTCCTTGGCAACTAGCAGACCGGTAGCGGCCGGCAGCAGCTTGGCAACATCGTAAACCGAAGCCTGCTTGCGGTGCACAACACCGAAACCGTCAGAGACGAACACGTCAGCCAGAGCAGCCAGTTCCTTGGCGAAAGCTTCGCGCTCAGCGTCGTCCTTGGAGGTCTCAGCAGCGTTGAAACGTACGTTCTCCAGCAGCACGATCTCGCCGGGCTTGGCCTCGGCTACAGCAGCCTTGGCGCCCTCACCTACGGTGTCGCTGGCCAGGGTTACCTTAACGCCGGCCAGCTCCTCTAGACGCTTGGCCACGGGGGCTAGCGAGTAGTCGGGGTTAACCTTGCCCTTGGGGCGACCCAGGTGAGCCACCACGATTACCTTGGCGCCAGCGTCAAGCAGCAGCTTCAGGGTAGGTAGGGCGGCACGAATACGACCGTCATCGGTAATGTTCTTGTCTGCATCTAGCGGCACGTTGAAGTCGGAGCGAACTAGTACGCTCTTGCCGCTTAGATCACCGAGGCTCTCGATGGTCTTCATAATCGTTTTCTCCTTTAATACAGCTTTGTATCCGCTAATAGCGGAGTTATCCGGTTGCCTACTTTAAGTAGGCCCGGTGCAGCTGAGCCCGCGTACTAATGTGCGCGGGCTCAGCTTTAGAGAGTCATACTCCCGTTAGTTCGTCTTAGCTCAGGCGAGCTTAGAGCCGACCAGGGCGGTCAGGCGAACCAGAGCGTTGGAGTAGCCCCACTCGTTGTCGTACCAGGACAGAACCTTGACCAGGTTGCCGATAACCTTGGTCTCGGTGGCGTCGAAGATGGAGGTGTGGGGGTTACCAACGATGTCGGAGGAGACGATCGGGTCTTCGGTGTACTCTAGGACACCCTTGAGCTCACCCTCAGCAGCGGCCTTGACGGCAGCCTTAACGGCCTCGACGGAAACTTCCTTCTCAGCCACGAAGGTCAGGTCGGTCAGGGAGCCGGTCGGGGTGGGGACGCGGACGGCTAGACCGTCGAAGCGACCCTTGAGCTCGGGCAGAACCAGGGCCACAGCCTGAGCAGCACCAGTCTTGGTGGGGATCATGTTCAGGGCAGCGGCGCGGGCGCGACGCAGGTCCTTGTGAGGAGCGTCCAGGATGCGCTGGTCACCGGTGTAGGAGTGGATGGTGGTCATGATGCCGCGCTCGATACCGAAGTTCTCGTGTAGAACCTTGGCTAGAGGAGCTAGGCAGTTGGTGGTGCAAGAGGCGTTAGAAACGATGGTTAGGTCGTTGGTGTAGTCGCCGTCGTTAACACCCATTACGAAGGTGCCGTCAACGTTCTTCGCAGGAGCGGAGATGACGACCTTCTTGGCGCCGGCGTTGATGTGGGCCTGGGCCTTGGCCTTGGAGGTGTAGAAGCCGGTGCACTCGAGAACGACGTCTACGCCAAGCTCGCCCCAGGGCAGGTTGTTGGCGTCAGCCTCCTTGTAGATGGTGATCTCGTGGCCATCGACGACGATGGAGCTCTCGGTGGCCTCGACCTTGTGGCCGCGCGCGTAGTTGCCCTGCGTGGAGTCATACTTCAGCAGGTAGGCGAGCATCTCTGGCGAGGTGAGGTCGTTGATGGCGACGATCTCGGAGCCCTCGTGACCGAACATCTGGCGGAAGGCCAGACGGCCGATGCGACCAAAGCCGTTAATAGCAACCTTAACTGCCATGCTATCTCCTTTCGCGAGGCCACCTGGGGCCCTTCCCCACGGTCGGCCCAATGCTTGCGCATAGCACTATTTTAGCCGTTTCAGGGGACCGGTATGCATCGCGACGCATGTGTGGTGGAAAAGTCTCGGCTTGCGCAGGTTGACCACTTATCGCTATGCAAATCTACAGACGGTTGCCAACATTCCGCGAACGGTAGTCCTAGGACGTTCCCACGCCTTTCGTGCGCATCTCGCCCACAAGTTCCTGGAGCCTGAGGACGCGATGGTACATGGCCGACTTGGATGCCGGCGGCTCGGCCATGGCGCCGAGGTCCGCCAGCGACTTCTCGGGATGCGCCCTCCTGAGGGCACAGAACCCCCTCACCGCCGGCGGC
>ERZ772962.2117-NODE-2117-length-10361-cov-5.858432_pt1 | contig 10361 bp, 7 predicted proteins | sample MGYA00580676_ERZ772962 | MGnify/ENA primary metagenome ERZ772962 (study PRJEB29015, sample SAMEA2738049) | human oral metagenome | biome: human oral; feature: human-associated habitat; material: saliva | place: China | collected 2230 ...
TAGTGAATTCTAGCTGTAAATCTGTATGACCTTGCTTCTTAAGAAGATTAGGAATCTTTACAGTACCAATATCATCACATTGGCGGCGATGTGTACAGCCTTCACTGATAAGCACCTTAGAGCCTGCTTTCAAATTCTTAATCGCTTCTACACCGGCTACTAAATCTTGTAATTTGCCCTTAAAGCGGGCCATCAAGATAGAGAATGATGTCAACGGAATTGTATCAGGTGTTAACTCATCGACGCGATCAAAAGCTTGCGAGTCACAGATAACCATCTTGGGTGGATATTTAAGAGAATTAATCATAGCAGGTAATTCTTCTGTTTGACACACTAATGCTAAACCTTTATAATCCAATATTTCACGAATCGTTTGAACTTGTGGCAAAATAAGGCGGCCCTTTGGCGCTGCACTGTCGATAGGACATACGAGGATGATTGTATCCCCCTCTTCTACTAGGCCTTGTAATAGAGTTTGATCTCCTTCTACATCAAGTGGTGTTAACCCACCCAAGAGATCAAGTAATTCTAAACGTTTAGCTTTAGATGTAAAATCAGCTGAACCAATGACAGTAGCTATTTCAGATAATCCCTTATGAGTTTCTACATAAGTAGATGCATCTGTTTTATTTTCTATGTTGTTTTCTTTATTGTATTCTTTGTCATTTTCTTTGTCAATTTCTGCATTGATTTCATTTATAAATAATGCAATAGGCACATTATTTTGTTTTAAAAGCCCTAACCAATGCATATCATCAGCAGTTGGTTCTTCATCAGCACGAAGTACATAAACGGCGAGATTAATCTTTTTCACAACCTCTTCTGTTTTCTCCATCCGCAATGCACCAAGTTCAGTTGTATCGTCTATACCAGCTGTATCGGTAATCACTACAGGTCCTAATGGCAAAATCTCCATAGATTTACTCACTGGGTCTGTCGTTGTTCCTGCCACCTCAGATACAAGGGATACAGGCTGATCTGTTAACATATTAATCAATGTAGACTTACCTGCGTTACAACGACCAAAAAAGCCTATATGAACGCGGTTTGCTTTAGGTGTTTGTTCCATAGTCTATCCTTGTTACTTAACGTTTATGTTTATTACAAAATATAGTTAATCATCTTACAACATGTATTATGATGTATTATGATCTACTAAGTTATCTTACAATATTATTATAACTCAATAAAATACCTTATATACAGTAAAAGCGCAGTCCGTAGACTACGCTTTTACCGTGGATTGTAAATTGTATTTACATTATACAGAATTGTTATCGGTTTGTCATTACTAAATTCACATAATTCGATTCGAATTTAAGTATATCAATTATACTCTAAATTCTACTGTTTCAGTATCGTCTGTATTATCTTGACCATCCATAAAAGCAATGAGACGTTCTAATTCTGCTTCAGAGGAGAAAGCAATTTCAATCTTACCTTGAACTTTTTTACCAGCACGGAATTTAATATTTACAGGAGATCCTAAGCTTAGTTTTAAACGATCCATAAGAGCACGTACCTCTGCAGTACTTTGCGGCTTAGTAGCCTTTGCTTTAGGTGTCTTATTTTGCATAGACTTCACAAGAGCCTCTGCTTGACGAGCACTTAACTCGCCCTCTTTAATACGTTCAGCAGCTTCAATTTGTTGCGCTGCACTACGCAATGCCAACAATGGACGCGCTTGACCTATTGTTAAGTCACCTTCGATGAGATCTTTTTGTACAGAATCACATAATTTTAACAAACGAACCATATTGGCAATATAAGAACGACTACGACCTAGGCGAGCAGAAATCATTTCTTGAGTTTGTTTATACGTATCCATTAAACCTTGGTATGCCAAAGCTTCTTCAATTGGATCTAAGCCTTCACGTTGTAGATTTTCAACGAGGGCCACTTCTGTCATCTCTTCTGTATTATATTTCTTTACAATAACTGGTACAGTCTCAAGACCTGCAATGATAGCAGCACGGTAACGACGTTCACCAGCTACGATTTGGTATTTATTCTTTTGTTTACGTACTACAATTGGTTGAAAAATACCAAGATTTTTAATAGATTCAGCTAATGTTGCCAAACTATCTTCATCAAAACTTTTACGAGGTTGATCTGCATTAGGAACTAACTCGGAGATTGGTAGTTCGTGAATCTCCTTTTCAGGCAATACAGACTCTACCGTATCTACCTTCATTAAATTTCCAAGGCCCTTCCCCAAGCCAGATGATTTACTTTTCTTACTTTTTACTTCTCTAGGCATAACTAACCTCTCTCACCTTACATATGTGACTATATATCAATTTGTAATACTCAATTATTTAATAGCCAAGGAATTAGTCTAGTCATTTTAACTATTTAACTAAACAACTAGCTATCTATTTAACTAAACAATTAGCTATCTATTGAACTATTGAACTATTTATCTTTTGAAGCTTTAATCACTTCTTTAGCTAGTTTAGTATATACGTCTGCCCCTTTAGATTTTGGATCATATACGATAATAGGTTCACCATAACTTGGAGCTTCGCTAAGACGTACATTACGTGGAATAATAGTCTTATACACTTTATTGCCAAAGAATTTTTTCACTTCATCAGCAACTTGAATAGATAAATTTGTACGACCATCAAACATAGTTAACAAAACGCCTTCAATTTCAAGATTTTTATTAGATGTTTGTTGCACAATTGTTATAGTTTTTACTAATTGACTAACACCTTCTAATGCGTAGAATTCACTTTGAATCGGAATTAGTACACTATCTGCCGCTGTAAAGGCATTTAATGTTAGCAAACCAAGGGATGGCGGACAGTCAATAATGATAAAATCATATTCGTCACGTACTGGTGCCAAAGCTTTTTTCAACATTGTTTCACGTGAAACAACTGAAACGAGTTCCACTTCTGCACCAGCTAATTGAATTGTTGCAGGCGCTACAAATAGCTTTTTAAGCATTGTAGGCTGAACAATATCAGCAATAGGTTCACCATCGATTAGAACATCGTGTACACAGAGTTCTAAATCATCTTTTTCAATGCCTAAACCAGAGCTTGCATTACCTTGCGGATCCAGATCTACAAGTAATACTTTCTTGCCTGCATCAGCCAAACAAGCACTCAAATTTACTGATGTTGTAGTCTTACCAACACCGCCTTTTTGATTAGTAATAGCTATAACTTTGCCCACTTAATTCACCTCGCATATTCGTTCAAAATAGTTCTTTTTCATTATAACATAAAACAACTGTAATTATGGTAATTACAAATCAAATTCTTTTCAAATTAATCTATTTATATATGTAATTGTAATCTAAAAATTAATTTTAATTAGAATCAGTTAGCTTAGATATATAATTGTATTCTAAAAGTTAATTTATGATCAGAATCAATTAGTTTACATATAAAAATCTAACTTAATAATCTATTTTGATTCACAAGTACAATTGTTTCACGTGAAACAATCAATCTCTTTTTCGATAAAAAAATAAAATATTATTTCCACTAAAAATATTTCACGTGAAACATTTCATAAGCGAAAGAAAAATAATAGCAAAAATAATAGTAGCAATTACACTAGTTAAAATTATAGTAGAAATTATAGCAGTAGAAATCATAATAGAAACAATTGTGAAGATAATTGTATATATAACACTAACAACAAACGAAACAGTAGAAACAAAAATTTTAGGAAAACAACAACAAAAATAATATTAGGTTAAAAAATATAGTTTTAATACAAATATATACACAATGATAAAAATACATGTAGATTAAAAAAATAGTTTTTTAATCTAGATATATACACAATGACAAAATTTATCAAAAATTTTATTGACACTTAGATCGGATTACCAACTTACAATACACTAATATATAAAACAATTTTTATATAAGGTTACAAAGCATATTAAGCAAAGAATATGTATAAATGTTTCACGTGAAACATTTATATACACTTAGTTAATTAAGGATTAAATAGAGGAATCATAACAATAATAGCTAATTAAGGTAAAGATATTACAACTAAAACTATACTATAACTATAACTATAACTATAACTATAACTATAACTATAACTATAACTATAACTAAGATTATATTAAAACTATAACTATGTTTATAGTAAAACTGTAATCGTTTTAAAGACTTAATTGTGTATTAAAATTATCTATTACTATATGTAGTGTAAGGAAGCTAATAACTTTTGTTATAAAACTACATATAGATATAGCTTAAAGCTATATCTATATAGTACTAAATTATATGAGAATACAGGCCCCATATGCTTTGACAGGCTTTCATCATATCTATATACTATTAACTATGTAGTAATTAGATTGATAATCTTTAATATAATTAAATTGATTATATTACAGGATCTAAATATACAAATAATAGTAAGCACACACGCTCTACGGATACGCAGAGCTTTTTATTTTTGAAGAGGAGGCGTTTCCATGCCCATCTATAACGGAATGCTTCCTGCCATCGATAAAGCAGAAGTAAAACGATACGCAGGACTTCGTCACGCAGAGGATTTCCCACAACAATATGTAGACGAAGCATGTAAGGAAATCCAATTGTTAGCTACACCTAAAGGTGTATACCAAGAATATGATTATGATCCGGAAACTAAAACAATTTTAAGCAATCCACCGCTTAAAATTGAAGGTTCTATCATTGAAAAACATTTAGAAAAGTCTACAAAAGTCTATGTATTAGGTGTAACAGTAGGCGAAGATGTAGAAATTCGCAGCGAACAACTTTTTAAACAAGGTAACTACACCGTAGGTTTATTGCTTGATGCAGCAGCTACAACAGCAGTAGAGCAAGTAGCAGATCAAGTAAATGAAGTAATCAATACAATCGCTAAAAAACAAGGTTATAAACCAACATGGCGCTTTAGCCCTGGTTACGGTAACTGGCCACTAGAAATTCAGCCACAATTAGCTAAAATCATTAAAACAGAGCTAATCGGCTTACAAGTTACGGAGAACTATTTATTGTTCCCACGGAAGTCTGTAACGGCGATTATTGGTTTAATGCCAGCAAACGAAGACCTTAAAACAAAACGAGGCTGTACATCTTGTTCACAACAAGACTGCGCATCTCGTAAATTACCTGAAAAAGCAACTACTAACGACCAAAACAAGGCAGAGGAAGATAGTAGTAAGACTACTGCTGATGTATCAGGTATCGCTATGAAAGGCCAACCAACAGAATAATGTTTCACGTGAAACAGTTATAATTTTAGGATGTTAAAGGAAGATGTTTATGTATATTTTTGATGGTGCTATGGGCACAATGCTGCAAGCAGCAGGCTTAGAAGAGGGCTATTGTCCAGAGCTATTTAATGTAGAGAGACCAGAAGTTGTAAAGAATATTCACGCACAATACTTACAACATGGTAGTGATGTTATTACTACCAACACATTCGGTGCATGTGGTCTAAAATTAGAAGATTACGATTTACAAGATCGCGTAAGAGAAATCAATATTGCAGCCGTAAAAGTAGCAAAAGAAGCTATTGCAGAGGTTAAACCATCTGCTCGTGTAGCTGGTTCTATGGGTCCTACAGGCCGTTTCTTGCAACCACTAGGCAATATGAGTTTTGACTCTATTTATGACACGTACCGCGAACAAGCAGATGCATTAATTGAAGGTGGCGTAGATTTTATTATCATTGAAACTATTATCGACGTACAAGAAATGCGTGCCGCTTTATTAGCATCTCTTGACGCTCGTGAAGCAGCAGGTAAGACAAAGGAAGATGTGCAAATCATCTGTCAGTTTTCTTTCAGTGAAGACGGACGTACTATTACAGGTACACCACCAGCAGTTGCAACTACTATCGTGGAAGCTATTGGTGCTGATATCATTGGCATTAACTGTTCTCTTGGACCTGAACAAATTACACCGCTTATCGAAGAGATTGCTAGCGTTACTAATTTGCCAATCAGTTGCCAACCAAATGCAGGTATGCCTCAACTGATTAATAAACAAACTGTATTCCCACTTACAGCAGAAGAAATGGGCCCATTGATGCTCGATATCGTTGATGCAGGGGCTAGCTATGTAGGCGGCTGCTGCGGTACAACACCAGCTCATATCCAGTCTATTTCCAATGCTGTAAAAGCACATACTCCTAAGGAGCGTGCTCATATCGAACCTAAAACAATCATTACAAGCCGTACTAGATTGTTAGAATTAGGTCACAATACAAAACCACTTATCATTGGTGAACGTATTAACCCAACAGGTCGTAAAGTTTTAGCCCAAGAATTACGCGATGGTTCTTTCATCCGTGTAAAACGCGATGCGTTAGACCAAGTAGAAGCAGGTGCAGACATTCTCGACGTAAACATGGGTGTAGCCGGCATGGACCAAACGCCATTGATGGAACGTGCTATCTTTGAATTATCCATGCTCGTTGAAACTCCATTATCCATCGATACATTGGATCCAGCAGCTATGGAAGTAGCTCTTAAAAACTACCCAGGCCGTGCGCTCATCAACTCCGTAAACGGGGAGGAGGAGTCCATCACTCACGTTATGCCTTTGGCTAAACGTTATGGCGCAGCATTACTTTGCTTGCCATTATCTAGTGGTGACCTTCCTGAAAAAGCAGAGGACCGCGTTGCATTAGCTGAAAGCATCGTAAATCGTGCTTATGGTTATGGTCTTCAACCACATGACTTATTACTCGACCCATTGGTGTTAACACTTGCTAGCGGTGAAGATAGTGCACGTCAAACATTGCGTACATTACAGTTATATAAAGAGAAATTTGGCTTCCCAACAGTAATGGGCTTGTCCAACATTTCCTTCGGTATGCCACAACGCCCTTACTTGAACGGTCAATTCTTAACAATGGCTTTGGCTTGTGGTTTAACAACACCAATTATGAACCCTCTAAACTATCCAGCGAAAAAAGCGTTTGTTTCTAGCACTACATTATTAGGTTGGGATCCGGGTTCTGCTCAATTCATCAAAGAATACGGTTATGAAGATGAAACAAGTGCTCCTGGTAACGCTGCTCCAAAAGGTCCTGAAAAGAAATCTTTCGACAGCAATGATCCACTCGCTAATATCCGTGCTTGCGTAGAGCAAGGGGAAAAAGAGGCTATTATAGATCTTGTTAAAAAAGCATTAGCTGATGGTATTGATCCATTAGACCTTACTAAAAAAGGTTTATCTGAAGCAATGAACGTAGTAGGGGACAAGTTCGGTTCTGGTAAATTATTCTTGCCACAAGTAATGCTCGCTGCTGAAACAATGCAGGCTGCTTTCAACACAATTAAAGAAATCATTCCTGCTAGTGAAAGTTTAGATAAAGGCACAGTTGTTGTAGCAACAGTTAAAGGCGACATCCACGATTTAGGTAAAAATATCGTAGCGGCTTTGCTTGAAAACAATGGTTATAAAATCGTTGACCTTGGTAAAGACGTTGATCCAGAAGAAATCGTTCAAGCTATTAAGGACAACAAGGCAGCTCTCGTTGGTATCTGTTCCTTGATGACTACAACAATGCCTCAAATCGACAATACTGTTGCTGCTATCCGTGCTGCAGGCCTTAATACTAAGGTCATGGTTGGTGGTGCCGTAGTATCTCAAGAATACGCAGATCAAGCGGGCGCAGATATCTACGCTAAAGACGGTATCGCTGCAGTTAACCATGCTAACGATTTCTTTGAAACTTTAGAGAAATAATTTGTAATAAAGAGGTATATGATGACATTAAGAGAGAAACATCAACAAGGGAAATTCACCATTACTGTTGAGTTAGATCCACCAAAGAGCAGTTCTGCTCAAAAGGTATTTGACCAAGCAGCCCGTTTAAAAGGAAAGGTAGATGCTATTAACATCGCTGACAGCCCTATGTCCAAGATGCGTATGAGCCCAATTTCCTTGTCCTATTTGTTACAACATAACGAAGGCATTGAAACTATCTTCCATCTTACATGCCGCGACCGTAATATCATTGGCTTACAATCCGAATTACTAGGCGCTGCAGCACTGGGCGTAAATAACATCTTAACCCTTACTGGTGACAAACCAGATAATGGGGACCACCCATTTGCACAATCCGTATTTGAAGTAGACTGTATGGGCTTGCTCAATATCGCTAAAACTTTAAATGCTGGTAAGGACTTGGCAGGTAATGATTTAGATGAGCCTACAAACTTCTACATCGGTGCTACTGGCAACCCTGGTGCACCAGACTTAGAAATTGAACGTCAAAAATTGGCAGCTAAAATTAAAAACGGTGCGCATTTCGTACAAACACAACCAATTTACGATTTAGAACAAGCAAAACGTTACATCGATAAAATGTCTGAGTTTGATGTACCTATTATGCTTGGTTTAATTCCACTTAAAAGCTTCAAAATGGCTACATATTTACATGAAAAAGTGCCTGGAATTAACCTTACTCAAGAAATCCTAGACCGTGTAGAAAAGGGCGGAAAAGAAGCAGGTACAGAAATCGCTATCGAAACCTTGGAACAAATCAAAAAAATCGCTGCAGGCGTACATATTATGCCTTTAAACGATATCGATACAACATTACATATCATTGACCATGTATAAATCATTGTAAGATTATCATAGGATAATAAAAGAGAAAGAGGATGCAAATCATAGATTTGCATCCTCTTGTTGTTTATATAAGGCAGAATTTGTTTATATTGTGCTTACAAGCAACTATATTCCCCTTTAAAGATTACACTAACGGTTTATCTTTAATTTCTTTTGGCTTACGTGGGTATTGTTTTGGTGTTTTACCTGTTTTCTTGATGTACAGGATTGCTCGTTTATCATCCAAGGTTGGCAGAGTAACGGTACGTACTTCTTCAATATTAGCTTTTAATGTGCTAAGAGCTTTATTGGATTCTCCCACTTCTTCTTCGTAAATAGCACCTTTTAAGGCAATTACATAGCCACCTTCTTTTACATATGGAACAGTCCATTCCAAGAGAATAGGTAATCTTGCTACTGCACGGCTCGTAGCAATATCAAAGCTTTCACGGTAATCTTGATGACTCAAATCCTCCGCACGTCCATGTAAAATAGTACAGTTCGTCAGATTTAGTTCATCTATAACCGATTCCAAAAAGGTAAGCCGTTTTTTCAAAGAATCAAACAGGGTAACCTTGAGGCTACGGTCATAGATAGCCAATGGAATACCAGGAAAACCTGCACCGGTACCAACATCGATAATCGTCATGCCAGATTTGATAATTTCAGAATCATAACAGGAGAGGGAGTCAATCATGTGCTTAACCACGACCTCTTTCATATCCGTAATACCCGTTAGATTGAGATATTTATTTGTTTCAATCATATGCGCATAATACATGTAAAAGTCTTTTGCTTGCTCTTCCGTACAAGGCAAGCCAAAATGGCTCATTTGCTCCATCATGTACGAAACAAATTCAGACTGAGGTGCTATAGGCACATCGTATTTTTCTTTCATAAGTACTCCTAATGAATTGTCTAATATGTATAGGACAATAAGATCTGTAGGAAATATCTTTTAAAATCTGTAAGAAATATCTTCTAAAAAGTTCATATAAAATGCATGTTATTACATGCTATTTTATTTACTTCTGTTGTATTGTTCGAGTTGGATCAACAGAACAGATACGTCCGCAGGGGATACGCCAGAGATACGGCTTGCTTGGCCGATGGAGTGAGGGCGAATTTTGTTGAGCTTTTGTTGTGCTTCAAGGGAAATGCCCTTAATTTCTGTATAATTCCATTCTTTTGGAAGAATTTTTTCTTCTAGTTTGCGAACCTTATCAACTTGGTCCATTTGTTTTTTGATATAACCTTCGTAGGTAATGGAAATGTCCACAGCTTCTTCTACGTCAGGTGTATAGCGTTTCAAACCAAATGCATCGGCTACGACAGCATAGGATAGTTCGTTGCGTTTTACCAAATCGTAGGCGTGGATGCCCGTTCTAATTGGTGCTGTACCTAAGCTTTCAAGCAAGGCTTGCGTTTCCTTAGATGGATTTACAGGTGTGTTTCGTAAAAGCTCCATCGCTTCTTCGATATTAGCTTTTTTAGCTGTAAATTTAGCCCAACGATTGTCTTTTACAAGACCAATAGCACGACCTTTTTCAGTAAGACGCATGTCTGCATTATCTTGACGAAGTAATAGACGATATTCACTGCGGCTTGTCATCATGCGGTATGGTTCATTTGTACCTTTTGTTACGAGATCATCGATAAGAACACCGATATACGCTTCGGAGCGAGCAAGGATGAAAGGTTCTTTACCTTCAATCCACAAGGCTGCGTTAATACCAGCCATTAAGCCTTGAGCCGCTGCTTCCTCATAACCAGATGTACCATTTG
>ERZ772962.2119-NODE-2119-length-10359-cov-3.402368_pt1 | contig 10359 bp, 8 predicted proteins | sample MGYA00580676_ERZ772962 | MGnify/ENA primary metagenome ERZ772962 (study PRJEB29015, sample SAMEA2738049) | human oral metagenome | biome: human oral; feature: human-associated habitat; material: saliva | place: China | collected 2230 ...
GTGACCACCAGACCGATCCGGGTTCCACTGATCCGCGCCAGTTCCGCGATCCGCTCAGGGAGCTGGTCATCGGACAGCAGGCGGGCCACGGCCGTGCCCGGAAGCAGGACGAGTTCGCCCAGCAGGTGCGCGGAGGCCGCGATCACCGAGAGCATCACGTCGCGGCTGTGGCGGATCAGGTCCATCCGCACCACGGTTCCGACCCCGGCGGGCAGGGTAGACAGCAGACAGTCCTCATCGGGCCTGACGGCCACCACGATGTCCCCCTGGGCGGTCAGCCCGTGGGCGACGAAGTCGTACTGGCTGCCGATCCGCCAGGCGACCAAGGTGCAGGCAGCTCCGCCCTCCAGCATCCGCCCCGCCAAGGAGCGCGCACGCTCAAGGCACAGGTCCTGGGAAACCTCTGGTGAAGTGGTCATCCGCGCCCGCCTTCCAGCTTGATTAACGTCAGCCTAGCGCACTGAAAACTGAGAAGGAATGCCTACTCTCAGCTACGTGCAACGAGCAGCGGGCGGCGAGGTCAGCGTTTCCGCTGCACCCTCACCTTCGAACCGCCCCCACCACGACCGGAACGCCCGGACTTCTGCTCCTCCAGCAGGCGCTGCTGCTCCTCACGTTCATCCATCAGGGCCTGCTGATCGAATCCGGAACGCAGGACCAGCCAGGTGACCGTCGCAATGCCCAACGAGATCCAGGATGGCCACCCGAGGACGAGCGGCAGGGTGATCAACGCGACGATGTCGATGCCGCGGATGAAGGAGAACATCATGCCCGGCGGCATGGCCCCGATCCCGACCGAGACCATGGGGCCGCCGTAGTTCGGGGGTTTCGCGCACACCCAGCGGAAGGCCGCCAGCAGACCACCCAGCGCGGTGATGAGGGATGTCGAGAACCCGGCGACCAAGTCCAGCTCACCGCCATCGAAAACCCCACCGAAGGCGGGAGTCGCCGCGGCCGCCCAGAGCAGCGCCAGCAGGGCGGGCACCGCCATGGCGGCCTGCCTGACCTCACCCGGGGAGAACGGGAAACAACGCTGGAGGCCCTTGGTGCGGGTCAGCACCCGCAAGGTGTTGCAGAAACCGATCAGTGCGATCATCAACACCAGCGCGGAGATCGACGGGTTCAGCACCTCGATGCGGAGTGCGTGGACGGCGTAGGGAACAGCAATGGAGGCCAGCCAGAAAGCCAGCGGCTTGGGAGCACGCCACAGCCGCTGCAGGTCGCGCAGGACGATGGCCCACACGCCACTGCCCGACCCACGGGTCGGACGGACGTGCCCACGACGTCGTGCCTGGTCCTCGACCAGGATGTCGCGGACCAGGGCGAAATCGAGGGCGAAAGCGGCGCCCTGCATGCCCGCGAGCAGCGATGAACCCGCGGTGAGTCGCTGGCGACGCATGTGGCGCAGCCGGAGCCAGGCGGGCACGATAGAAATCAGACCCAGCAGCAGACCACCGCCCGCCACCACCCAGGCAAAGTCGACGCTCAGCGCGGCCACGAGACTGATGGGCGCCACCCCGGCGGAGATCGTGACCAGGACGAGCAGGGCGGCGAAGGCGATGATCCCGATCAACCACAGCAGGGCGGTGGTGATCCAGCGCCGTTCCGCTCCTTGCTCGGCAGCCGCGAAGGCCACCAGCCCAAAGCATCCGAGGCCGGATGCCAGCCCCCAGGTGAGAACCTCCGTGGTGTTGCCACCGACCAGGGCCGCCACGAGCACCCCGAGTCCTGCGCCGAAAACCAAAGCCACAATCACCGAGGCAACGAGGCGCCCCGCAAGCATCCTGCGCCGGTCGACATTGCCGTCCATGACCCAGAAACCCTCGGCGGCCGAGGCCACAACGGGACCGAACAGGCGCGCAGCCACGAGGGCCAGGGCCAGGAATCCCGCGACGGCGACCCAGGGCAGCAGCCCCCGCGCCGCCCGGCAGGAATCGGCCGCGCAATCCGCCACGCTGCGTTGGGCCTGCATGATGGAGCTGATCACCATGGCGCCGATCAGGACGAGAGCGAAAACCATCACGTAGGCGTCCTGCATGGCCTGGAAGAGGTTGCGGTCAGCCCTGCCGCGCCGCCAGTCGCGCACGAGAAGACGGAGCTGTTTCTCATCGACCTCGCCGATGACCCCGAATCGTTCGTCGCTCATCGACGCTCCCCCAGCCTCACCTCGCGGGCGCCGATGGCGGCCAGCAGGCTGGGTTCGTGGCTGGCCAGCACGATCGCCAGACCGTCACCGAGCTCCGCCTTGAGGCGGGACCCAAGCCATTCGATACCTTCGACGTCGAGCCGCTGCTCCGGTTCGTCCAGGACCAGCAGGCGCCGGGGCCTGACGAAAGCAGTGGCCAGCGCCAGGCGTCGCCGCTGACCAGACGACAGGGTCGAGGGCAGCTGCCCGGCCTGGGGAACGAGCTGCACCTCCTCGAGGATCTCGTCGACCAGGTCGTCGGGGTCAGCGATCCCATGGGCCCGCGCCAGCAGGTCGAGATGCTCCACGACAGACAGGTCGGGGAAAAAATCGAGATCGTCAATGACGGTGGCCACGTTGCGGCGGATCTCCGGGCTGGTTTCCTTCATCTTCACACCCAGCACCTCGACGGTGCCTTCATCGGGCCGATCGGCCCCGACCAGGCACCGCAGCACCGTCGACTTGCCCGCGCCGTTGCGCCCGGTGAGCGCGACGGCCTCCCCCGCGGCCACCTTGAGGTCGAAACCTTCCACGATGGTCACGGGCCCGTAGGCCTTCTTCAGTTTTTCAACCTTGAGAACGATGTCCTTCTTCGCCACGGCGACCATTGTTGCGCATCCCGGTCGGGCGGAGGGGAGCCCCGCAGCAGTATGCGACATCTCAGACCCCCACTGTCCCCATTTGCCCTTTTTGTGTAGGATGCAGGAAATTACCAACGGAGGTAGCCCGTATGAGCGGAATCGCCCGCGTCCAGCCCGAAGCCACACTGCATCCCGGCAAGCTCGAACTGCTCGCCCAATGGCTTCCCGACCAGTGGTGGTTCGACGGGGACCCCTCGGACCTGGAGATCGTCGCCAAGTTCCGGTTCGTCGATCCCGACGACGTGGTGGGGCTCGACTGCATGCTGTTGCGTTCCACGGACGCCATCTACCACATCCCAGTCACGTGGCGGCCCCATCCGCTGGACGGCGGCGCACTGATCGGGACCCTCCAGCACTCGGAGCTGGGCACCCGGTACTGCTACGACGCCCAGACCGACCCGGTCTACCTGGATGAGCTGGTGCGGGTGATCCGGGAGAAGGACTCGGATGCCGACATCGTGGAGGCCGGGAAGGACACGCCATGCCCGAAGAACATCAAGGTCTTCGGCAGCGGCCTGGTGGCCGGGGAGACATCCGGGTACCCGCACGTGGTGCACAAACTCAACCGCGCCCCGATAAACGACGTCGTCGGCCAGCTGATGGGTCAGTGGCGTCACCGCGGCATCGACCGCGTTGACCTGCTGGCGGTTCTGCACTGAGAACTGTCGGGGCCGGGCGCTAAGGTGTGCGCATGCACCAGACCCGAGCCGACCTCGACAAGAAACGCGCCGAGGTCTCGGCCATGTTCGACGGTGTCGCCGCGCGCTACGACCTGTTGAACTCGTTGCTGTCACTGGGCAGGGACCGCAGCTGGCGCAGGGAGACCGTGGCCGCCGTCGCCGCCCGCCCGGGGGAACGCATCCTGGACCTGGCCGCCGGCACCGGCACGTCGTCGCTGCCCTTCCTGGAGGCGGGTGCGCACGTCTTCCCCACCGACCTGTCAATGGGCATGCTGAGAGTCGGCAAACAGCAGCAGCCGAGGTTGTCCTTCGTGCGCGGAGACGCCCTGGCCCTGCCCTTCGCCGATTCGGTCTTCGACGCCGTGACCATCAGCTACGGCCTGCGCAACGTGGAGGACACCGCCGCCGCGCTGCGGGAGTTGCTGCGGGTGACCCGTCCGGGCGGGCGCATGGTGATCGCGGAGTTCTCCACCCCGGTGAACCGGGCGCTGCGGTTCGCCTACGCGCAGGGCGCGCTGCGGGTGCTGCCCGTGGCCGCAAGGGTTTCGAGCAACCCCGTCGCCTACGGCTACCTGGCCGAGTCGATCCTCGCCTGGCCCGCGCAGAAGGAGCTGGCGGACCTGATCGCGGACTGCGGCTGGCGGGGCGTCGAGTGGAAGAACCTGACGGGCGGCATAGTGGCTCTGCACCGGGCTTGGAAATGACTTTTCTACTGGACCCCTACGCGGCGCGAAGCTGCCCCGTCAAGACCTTCAACGCCTTCGATCCCGGCACCCCGAAACCCGAGAAACCCCTGGACGAGTCGCTGCTGGAGGCGTTCTCGGGCGGCTCGGAGTTCCGCGAGTCCATGCTGGAGGCTCTCTGCCGCGCCGATGACGTGGTCGACCTGCACGACGAGGGACACAACCCCGCAAAGACCCTGGCCGCGATGGAGACCGGGGCGCCCGTGATCGTCGGAGGCTGCCTGCCGGTGGACGTGACGGGGCACCGCACCGGGTGTCCCGACGCCCTGGTGCGCGGCGACGACCGACCCGGTGGGCGTCCCGGCTACTGGCCGTTGCGCGTCAAGCCCTACCGGTTGCTGGAGAAACAGCACAACGCCAAGGAGTTGCGCGCCTCCGCCATCGGCTCCCCCACCACCCTGGAGCCGCTCCCGGGGTTCCGGTTCCGCTCCTACCGGCAGGGGGTGCTGCTGGAGTTGGCCCACCACTGGCGGCTGCTCCAGGCGTGCGGCCGCGCGGCCACCACCCCCGTCGCGGGGGTGATCGGCTTCGACGACCACCGCAAGGGGATGATCGTCTGGGTGCCCCTGGAACTGCGGTTCCTGCGCACCTTCTCCCGCACCTCCGCCAACGGGCACCGGCTCCGTTCGGCGCTGGAACGCTACGACCACGAGCACGGGTTCCGGGTGCACGTCGCCCAGCAGGCGATGGTCCGCGAACCCGACGATCCCCGCCCCCCGGCGGTACGCCCCATCCGGGTGCCGGAGTGCGAGTGGTGCGCCTGGTGGGAGACGTGCCGCCCCCGCATGGATGACGACGACATCTCCCTGCGCATCTCCAAGACCCCCCTCGACGTCCGTGAACTCCAGACCCTGATGGGGCTCGGCATCACGACGGTCTCGCAGCTGGCCGACGCCGACGTCGAGGCCCTGCTGCCCGACTACCTGCCGCTCACCGCCCACCGCGACCGCTCGGAGGCCAGGCTGCGCACCGCCGCCCGGCGCGCCCGGATGCTGAAACGGGGAGTCGCCCTGGAGAAGGTGTCGGTGGACCCCATCGGGGTGCCCCGGGCGCCGGTGGAGGTGGATCTGGACATCGAGACCGACGACAGCGACCGCACCTACCTGTGGGGTGTCCTGCTGACCGACCGCGCCACGGGAAAACAGAAGTACCAGCACTTCAGCGCCTTCAGCTACCTCTCCCCCAGCGGGGAACTGGATCTCGCCGCCGACTTCGCCCGCTGGCTGGTGCGGTTGGCGAGGAAACATCCCGGCCTGCTCGTCTACCACTACTCCGACTACGAGGTGGTGCACCTGCGCCGCATGGCCCAGCGCAGCGGACATCCCGACCTGCTGGCCGCCTGCGACCTCGTCAAGGAGCATTTCGTGGATCTGCTCCAGCTGGTCCGCGACAATTTCGTGGCAGTGGACGGCCTGGGATTGAAAGTGGTCGCGGCCAAGGGGGCGGGTTTCTCGTGGCGCGACGAGGAACCGGGAGGGTTGAACTCGCAGACTTGGTTCGCCACCGCCGTCGACGGTCTCAACGCCGCGGAGCGAAAGGCCGCGCGCAGGCGCGTGCTGGAGTACAACGAGGACGACGTCCGGGCCACCTGGCACGTCAGGGAGTGGATGGAGCGGCTCGATTCCCAGTCCTACGAGGACGCACAGGCCACCTGACAGGCAGCGCCGTACGCTCCGCCAACCGGTCGGCGGCGGCTATGAGGCCACGGCCTTCCCACCTCCCGGGGTGGGAAGGCCGGAGGGGTCAGCCGGTGGCGGATCTCAGGTCGTCCAGGATGGACTGGACCGTGGCCTTGGCGTCGCCGAAGCACATCACCGAGTTCTCGTTGAAGAACAGCGGGTTCTGCACGCCTGCGTACCCGGCGCTCATGGAGCGTTTGAAGATCACCACCTGGGCCGCCTCCCACACCTTGAGCACGGGCATGCCGGAGATCGGGGAACCGGGTTCGTTCGCGGCCGGGTTGACCGTGTCGTTGGCCCCGATCACCAGCACCACGTCGGTGTCGGTGAAGTCGTCGTTGATCTCGTCCATCTCCAGGACGATGTCGTAGGGCACCTTCGCCTCGGCCAGCAGCACGTTCATGTGCCCGGGCAGCCTGCCCGCCACTGGGTGGATGGCGAACCTCACGTTGATGCCGCGTTCCCGCAGCCGCGCGGTCAGTTCCGCGACGGGGTACTGGGCCTGGGCCACGGCCATCCCGTATCCGGGCGCGACCACGACGGAACGGGCCCCGGTCAGCATCTTCGCCACATCCGAGGTGGTCACCTCCCGGTGTTCACCCATCTCGCCGCTGTCCGCCACGGGGGCGTCACCGAAACCACCGAGGATCACGGAGACGAAGGAACGGTTCATGGCCCGGCACATGATGTAGGACAGGATCGCGCCGGAGGCTCCGACCAGGGCGCCCGTGATGATGAGGATGGTCTGGTCCAGCATGAATCCGCTGAAGGCCGCCGCCCAGCCGGAGTAGGAGTTCAGCATCGAGATCACCACCGGCATGTCGGCGCCGCCGATGGCCGCCACCAGGTGGCAGCCCAGCGCCAGCGAGATCAGGGTCACCAGCAGCAGCGGGATCAGCGACAGCGTCGCGACGTACCAGCAGCCGAACCCGGTTACTGCGACCAGCGCCGCCAGGTTGAGCCAGTTCCTGCCGGGCAGCGTCAGCGGTTTCGATGCGATGCGACCGTTGAGCTTGCCCCAAGCCACCAGCGAACCGGTGAGGGTGACCGCACCGATGAAGATCCCGAGCACCACCTCGACGGCGTGCAGCACGTCGGTGTGGGTGGCCGTCAGGTGCACGTTGAACCCCACAAGCACTGCGGCGGCCCCGACGAAGCTGTGAAGCAGGGCGATGAGCTCTGGCATCCCGGTCATCTCGACCCGGCGGGCTTTCCACGTGCCGATGACCGCACCGATGGCGATCGCCCCGTACAACAGGGCGGCGGAGGTCCAGTCGAAACTTCTCCCGTCAGCGGGCTGGGCGATGGCGTAGTTGGTTGCCACCAAGGCAAGGACCATGCCGAGGATTCCGAACGCGTTGCCCTTCTTCGCGGTCTCGTGTTTGCTGAGGCCCGCCAGGGCGAGGATGAACATCAGGCCGGCGGCGATGTAGGTGGCGTTGACGAGGTTATGCAGGTTATCCAGCACGGCTCAGCCCTTCCGGAACATGTTCAGCATGCGGTGGGTCACCGTGAACCCGCCGAAGACGTTGATGGATGCGATCAGCACCGCCACGAAGGCGATGATCTTCACGACCCAGTTGTCGCTGGGCAGCTGCGTCATGGCACCGACCACGATGATGCCGCTGACGGCGTTGGTGACGCTCATCAACGGGGTGTGGAGGGCGTGGGTGACGTTCCAGACCACGTAGTAGCCGACGACGATGGCCAGCACGAAAACGGCCATCAGGCCCACCAGCGGCGACGGGGCGAGGGTCAGCAGCGCGATCAGCGCCACCGACCCGGCCCCGACCCAGGCCACCTGGTGCCACCAGGGACGCGGGGGTTTCGCAGGCGTGGCGGGCGTCGATGGCCTGGCCGTGGTGGCCGGTGCGGGCGCCGCGGAGACCTTGATCTCCGGGGGCGGGAAGGTCACCTCCCCGTCGCGGACGATGGTCATGTTGCGCACCACCTCGTCGTCGAAGTCGATGACGAGGTTCCCGTCCTTGCCGGGGGTCATGAGTTTGAGGGCGTTGACGAGGTTGGTGCCGTAGAGCTGCGACGACTGCCCGGGCAGCCGGGAGGACAGGTCGGTGTAGCCGATGATGGTCACCCCGTTGTCGGTGACGTAGCTCTCACCGGGCCGGGTGAGTTCGCAGTTGCCGCCGCCAACGGCTGCCAGGTCGACGATCACCGAACCCGGTTTCATGGATTCCACCATCTCGGCGGTGATCAGCCTGGGTGATGGTTTCCCTGGAATGGCAGCGGTGGTGATGATGATGTCCACCTCGCGCGCCTGGGCGGCGTACAACTCGGCTGCGCGCGCCGCGTAGTCGGCGCCCACCTCCTTGGCGTAGCCGTCGGAGCTGATCCCCTGATCAGCCTGGCCGACGTGCAGGAAGGTGGCCCCCATGGAGGTGACCTGCTCCGCGGTCTCGGGCCGCACGTCGGTCGCCCGCACGACGGCACCCAGCGAGCTGGCGGCGCCGATGGCTGCGAGCCCAGCCACGCCGGTACCGATCACGAACACGGTGGCTGGGGGCACCTTGCCGGCCGCGGTCACCTGGCCGGTGAAGAACCGCCCGAAGGCGTGGGCGGCCTCGACGACGGCACGGTAACCGGAGATGTTGGCCAGGGAGCTGAGGGCGTCGAGGGCCTGGGCGCGGGAGGTGCGCGGCACCATGTCCATGCTGAGCGCGTTGACGCCCTGGGCGGCGATCCTCCTGGTCAGGCTCGGGTCCTGCCTGGGTGCCAGGAAGGAGATCAGCGTGGCGTGCGGATGCATGTCCAGTAGCTGCGCGTCCGAGGGCGCCCCGACCGCAAGCACGATGTCACGGTCCCAGGCGTTGTCGACGATCACCCCACCGACCTCACGGTAGGCGTCATCACTGAATGAGGCCCCGAGGCCGGCTCCAGACTCCACGAAAACGTGGTAGCCGAGTTTCCGCAACTGGGCAACGGTTTTGGGGGTTGCCGCGACACGTGTGTCGCCGATCTCCCGTGGTACACCAACGTCCATGGGATCACGCTACCGTCCCGCGGTCTTTTCGCGCACCCGGGGTTTGGATGGCACCATGTCCGGAAATGGAACAGGGCGGCCGGCGAAACCGCCGACCGCCCCAACGTCTGGACCGGACCGGGAACGCCTCTCGGCGAAAGGCCGCTCGCAGCGGCTAAAGGTGGAGCCCGGGGTTACCGCGATCCGGTGAGACCCATACTAGCGTGAACTTCGTGAATCACCAGAGCGTTCCGGCGTACCAGGATCTGGCGCACCCCTCCAGCTCCGCCGCCAGCTGATCCCAGCGGGGCCCGAGCCGTCTGCCGATGATCGCAGCCCGGGTGCACAGATCACCGAAGTCTCCCTCGTACTCCCCGGCGAGAACGCTTCGGACCTCCTCGGCGACGGGACCCTCGGGGAGTTTCCGTTCGATCTGCCGCAACCGCCACAGCGACCCGGGCAGCGACACCGCCGCAGCCCGGGACCAGAGTTCCAGAAGGTCCTCGATGCCCTCGGCGGCGATGTATTCAACCAGCCGGGTGCGCACCGCGGGAACCGCTTTGTCCCCCACCAGATGAACGAGAACAGCGGCAGTGTCATGGGCCGTGCTGCTCTCATCCGCCGGATCCCCGGAACCATCAAACTCTTCAAGGACGTCACTTGGCCGTCTCACCGGCTTGTGGAACTGACGCACTTCGTCTTCCCTCCCTGAATGAGTATTCATTCGCCACTCCTTGAAGGCTAGTCCTGACCCAGAACAATATGCAGTAACTCACGGTCAGAGCTTGGCCTGGCAAGCACCTGACGCAGCGATTGTATGCAGGTAACTTCTGACGTCCGCCACCCCATCGAACGGACCACCGAACCCAGCTCAACCCCTTGTGGGGCCCGGAACACCCGGTCGAAGGAGGCGGCGAAAACCGGTTGCCCCTGCTCCAGGGATGCGAATATCGCCCCCCCATGGTCGTCCAAAAGGATGACACGTAAACGCACCTCGTGTCCGGCATCGGGCGTTACCAGCGCCCCAAGGTCGTGTTGCAGGGTGAGGTCGCCCAGCAGCAGCGTCGTCGGCGCCCCGGTGGCCAGGGCGATCCCGGTGGCCGTGGCAACCGTGCCATCTATCCCGGCCAGCCCGCGGTTCGCCCAGCAGAGGCCGGGGTTCGGGTTGATCGGCGCGAGGTCCGCATAGCGGATGCTGGAGCTGGCGCCGAACACCAGGTTCTCGCCGGGTCGCGATGCCGCCACTACCTCCGCGGCCACGACCTCGCCCGTGAGCTCTCGCGATTCCTGCGGGGTCACGTTCCCCGGCTGTCGCCAGCGAGCCAGCCAGGCGGGATCCCCGGGTGGCAGCAGGACGCGATCGACCACCTTCGCAGCAGCGTGCCCGGGGTCGGTCCAGTCGGCGTGCGGGGCGACGACGACAAGCTCGACGTCCCTGCGACCCAGCAGCTCGG
>ERZ772962.2124-NODE-2124-length-10347-cov-4.303634_pt1 | contig 10347 bp, 10 predicted proteins | sample MGYA00580676_ERZ772962 | MGnify/ENA primary metagenome ERZ772962 (study PRJEB29015, sample SAMEA2738049) | human oral metagenome | biome: human oral; feature: human-associated habitat; material: saliva | place: China | collected 2230 ...
CGCCACCGGGCGCCGGCGCGCTGGCCACCCAGGGCCCCGATACCCTGATCCGGCCGCCCTCCCCCCAGCCGCCCGCCAGCGCAGCCGCCACCGCAGCAGCGGCTCCAGGAGAAATCGAAGAAATCCGAAGGTTGCTTACTCCCGATGGAGTAGCCAATCAGCCGAAACACGTTCCGGAGCCGTCTTCAATGTCGTGACTCTGACGGCTCCTTCCCATGCGCCATCCAATCTGCAGGCTTCTTCCCACGTGTCGCGGTGGGCTAAGCCCGGTCCGTCAGCGAGGAAAATGATCCGGAATTGTTCTCCAAATTCTTGAGAGAAGGCAATTGCCTTGGAAACCTTGTCAGAATTTCCACCAGTCCTGTCGTCCGATTGAGAGCCGCCTCGGGTGGAGTCATAGCGTGCAAACCCAATGGCGCAGGGTTTACCCTCTTGAGTGCGGATCACAAAATCGCAGGGATAGTTGCCGTCAAAGTTCTCAAATATTGTTTTTAGTTCTACGTCTCTGCCAGCTCCACGCGGCCCTGCAATAGTAAACTGACCAGCAAACTGTTTTTCAAACCACTCGAAAAACCTATCAGTTAGCTTATAGCCAAGCTGCCCGCGTGTGTCGTATTCTCCGATAAGTGCGGCAAGCGCGGCCTCTTCGGTATCCGTGAACGAGTTGAACTGCTGCCTTAGTAGCTCAATAGGTTTGAATGTTTCTCCGTAGTTCTCCACGAGCAAAGATGTTGGAACCTTTAGTTTCTTTGCCATCTCTGTATCGACAATCGGTGACACGCATCGACGGAATATCTTCAGCATGGTCATGCGCTGGTTTGCGCCAAACTCCGAAGACCGAATTCTGGCGAGCATTTCATGAGTCGAATCCACCTCGTTTGCCAATGCTTTAAATCGAGCGATGTCTTCACGGTAGCGGTCTTGGCAGTTCCCAAGCACCTCAGGAAAGCGAGCAGCCAAGTCAATGGCAGTAATAATGCTGTGAGGGGACTCGACGCCCTCAAGAAACTTGTATATATCGGCCAATTTTCAGCTCCATCTGTCGAGGAGCTGTGAGAATATCAAATGGTCATGACTGGATCGAGATAATGTCCGGCGTAGGCGACATCCATCAGTAGATAGCGCGGACCTCTTCGGCACACTTCGGACAGAACCTGTGCCCGGTATGTGCGCTCCAGAAGTCGGCACGACAGCGGATGCAGGCGCGAACCTTCACCCGCGGATCATCAGCCCGGAGCCAGCGCGGGACATGCCCGCCCCAGCCCCGCGGTATGGCCGGGGCGTTCTCAGGCTTCGCCGCCGTCATCGCCCGCGGCCTCGTCAATCGCCTGGCGGGAGAGCGCCAGCGACAGGCTCGTGATCCCGTCCGCTTTGCCGCGGACAAACTCGCGGTCAGCCGCAAGGGCGGACTTGTAGGCGTGCTGGACACCTTCGAGCTTCGCTGTCATGCGCTTCCAGACCTCGCCCACGACACGCTTCGCGATCGCCTGCACGGCGAACGGAGGGCGATCCTTCGAGCGGCGGTCGATCACGGTGGCGATGGCAGCGCCCAGCACGAGGTCGCCGGTCATGATCGCGGTCCGGGCGGCGGTTTCCATTTCAACCGGCCCAGCCCCTTCGAGCTGGAGCTGATATTGGGTGCGCTTCGGATCGCCCAGGCCGACACGGCCCAGCATCGTCGCGGGCGAGGTATACACGGCTTGGATGGCGGCGGCTTCGTTCGCGTAGGCTTGCAGGCCCTTGAGCATGGCGGCGCGGTCCGCTTCGGAACTGGCGATGAGCTGGCGGTGAAGGTTCGCGGCCTTGTTGGCGGCGTTCTTCTTGGCGAAGGCGCGAGCGGTGGCGCGATCCTCGGGCGAGGCAGAGGTGATGAAGTCTTCGGCTTCCCGGCTGTAGTTGTTCCGGGCGTCCATGACCGTGTTTTGCAGCTTCTCAACCTTGCGGGAGAAGGCGGTGGCCGTTTCGGTGGCACGGTCGCTGAGGTATTGCGCGCGCTCCTCGTTGAGCGTCACGCCCTTGGGAACGGTGTTGAAGTCGATGGTTGCCATGTCGGGCCCCTGTCTCAGCTGTCACAACCGAGAGAGGCCCAAAGCACGTAACCAGCGGGGCTCACCCCACTATCAAGGCGGGCGTATCAATGCCCACACTTTCAGTAAGGATAAGACCCGCCTCCAGCGCTCGGCAAGAAATATATTTTGTATATCAATGACTTAGTTTTACTTTTTCGGGTTCGACTGGAGTGCAGATGATGGACAGTTCCAGCGGTCGGCTGGGGTCGTGGCGGCACTCCATGCGCTCGAACTGACGCGCGCCGCCCCGGGGCATCTCCTCAAGCCGGACAGGAGGCGCGAGGCGTGGCGAGAATGTGCCGACCTGCGCCCGCCGGAGCGAGTCCTTGGCAGAGTACAGGGGGCGGTCTTCCGCTGCCGCTACGGTGGCGAGAATCAGCAGCGCGACGGCTACAAGGCTACGCATGGCGGGACCTCCTCAGACGTACATGATGCGGTTGCCGGTATCGGGCAGGCGCGGCGGCGGTCCGACGAGGTCGCCCACGCTCACGAGGCCCTGCGACGCCCCGGCGATCAGGTAGCTGGTCGCATCCAAGGCGTGATCGTTCGCGGAGCTGTCCACGTCTTCCGGGTTGCGCGAATCGCGGGGCAGCGCCGGGACCGTCGCCAGCCAGAAGCGGCAGCGCGAGGCAACGAAGAATTCACCGTTGGCCATGTTCACCGACACCCAATTCCAGAAGGCCACCCTCGCGGTGGCCTTCTGCTTTTCTGGCGCCGTGTCTGCCTTGCCAGGCCCTTCTCCCTCTGCTGCCAGTCACGCAGGCGCACTGCTGCGCATGAGCGGCAAGGGATGCGGCCTGCCCTTCCTGCCTCGTCCGCGCTGCGGCCGAGCACGACGCAACCCAGAGCAACACTCGCCGCAGCTCTACAACACCTGCGCCCTCCTCCTCGGCCCTGAATCCATCGCACGGCTTGAGATGGGTCGGTGCCCGTCACCCAATTATCAAATCAATCACAACTTAATATTCGCAACGGCCATCCATTCACAACATATCAATCACACCTTAATATTCAAACCCACCCCACCATAACATCACGATCAATCACAACTTAACTTCCCTATCGATCATCAGTTAATAAATGAGATTCCCGCATATAACCCCTTCCTTTTGATCCGGATCAACGGCCATGCCTTGAGCCGAAAATTCTCCTGCACTATGATCGACAGGCTTTCACCGTCGAAATTACAGGGAGAGATAATGCGAAGGATTCCGGAACTGGTATGCCCTGCGGGCAACCTGCCTGCCCTGAAGACGGCGGTGGACAATGGTGCGGACACGGTCTACATGGGACTGAAGGACGCCACCAACGCGCGCAATTTCCCGGGGCTCAATTTCGACATGAAATCCGCCCAGGAAGGCGTGGCCTATGCCCATGCGCGTGGCCGTCAGGTGCTCATGGCCATCAACACCTTTGCCCAGGCGGGTGAAGTGAAGCGCTGGCATGCTGCCGTCGATACCGCCGTGCTGCTGGGCGCTGACGCCATCATCGTGGCGGATCCGGCCATCATGGCCTATGCCCGTGATCGCCATCCCGACCTGCGGCTGCACATGTCGGTGCAGGGGTCGGCCACCAATTACGAGGCCATCAACCTCATGAAGGAGCTGTTCGGCATCCGTCGCGCCGTGCTGCCCCGCGTGCTCACCCTCAGCCAGGTCAAGCACGTCATTGAAAACACCGACGTGGAAATCGAGGTGTTCGGCTTTGGCAGCCTGTGCGTGATGGTGGAAGGCCGCTGCATCCTGTCCAGCTACGCCACGGGCGAATCGCCCAACATGCAGGGCGTGTGCTCGCCCGCCAAGGCCGTGCGGTGGGAACAGCTTCCCGACCGCATGGACGTGCGGCTCAACCACGTCCTCATTGACCGCTACAACCCGCAGGAGCCGGCCGGCTACCCCACGCTGTGCAAGGGCCGCTTCGAGGTGAACGACGCCACGTATTACGCGCTGGAAGAGCCCACCAGCCTGAACGTGCTGGAAATGCTGCCCGATCTCATCGGCATCGGCGTGGCCGCCATCAAGGTGGAAGGCCGCCAGCGCAGCCCCACCTACACCGCCCAGGTCACCCACACGCTGCGCAAGGCGCTGGACGCTGCCGCGGCCGACCCGTCGCACTTCCGGGTCGATCCGCTCTGGAGCAGGACCCTGGGCAAGGTATCCGAAGGACACCAGACCACCCTGGGCGCCTACAACCGGCCGTGGAAATGAGGAGACAGGCACGATGAGCGAACCGATTCAATCCCGGAACCCGATCCGGCTGTCGCTGGGTCCCATCCAGTTCTTCTGGCAGAAGGAAACGCTGCTGGAGTTCTATGTTTCCATGCTGGATGCCCCGGTGGACACCATCTATCTGGGTGAAGTCGTGTGCTCGCGCCGCCAGAAGATGCGCTTTGCCGACTGGTACGGCCTGGCCGAGAACCTGGCCGACAGCGGCAAGGAAATCATCCTGTCGTCGCAGGTGCTGCTGGAAAGCGAGACCGACCTGCGGCGGCTGCGCAAGATCACCGGACAGGACCGCTTCAAGGTCGAGGCCAACGACATGGGGGCGGTACGACTGGCCCGCCAGCACGACATTCCCTTCGTGGCCGGCGCCAGCCTCAACATCTACAACGAGACCACGCTGGGCGTGTTCCGCCAGCTGGGCGCGTTCCGCTGGGTGCCCCCCACCGAACTCAGCCACGACAAGCTGGCCACCATCCTGGCGGCCACCGAAGGCATCGAGACCGAACTGTTCGGCTGGGGCCGCATGCCGCTGGCCTACTCATCGCGCTGCTTCACCGCCCGCCACTACAACCTCAACAAGGACCACTGCGAATTCCGCTGCCTGGACCATGAGGACGGCCTGGTGCTGAAGACCCGCGAAGGCAGGCCGTTCCTGACCATCAACGGCATCCAGACCATGTCCTACGGCAGCCAGACCCTGCTGCCGCACCACCAGGAACTGCAGGCCATGGGCGTAAGCCTGCTGCGGCTCTCGCCCCAGCTGCACGACATGCCCGAGATCATCCGCCTGCACCGCGACGTGCTGGACAGCAAGGCCACCTGGGCCGACGTGCAGCCCGAACTCACCCGCCTGGCCGTGGGCACCCCGGTGGACGGCTACTGGCGCGGACTGCCCGGCATCGAGGCCCTGAAGGAGGAAAGCCATGCCCTTGCCTGAGATCATCGCCCCCGCCTGGGTGAGCCGCATCGTGGCCCACCTGCCCGGCCGGCCGCCGCGCCTTGCCCTGGTGCTGGCGCTGAACACCATGCTGAAGAAAGGCCTGCTGCCCGCCGACATGGGCCTCTTTGCCGGCAGGAAGTTCGAGATCGACGTGCTGGACGCCGGCATCAAGGTGCGCTTTGGCGCCGACGACCAGAAGTTTCTGGACCAGGACTATGAAGGCGCCCCCGACCTGCGACTGGCCGCCAACGGCATCGACTTCCTGCGCATGATGATGCGCGAGGAAGACCCCGACACCCTGTTCTTCAACCGCAAGCTGCGCATCGAGGGTGACACCGAACTGGGGCTCATCACCAAGAACCTGCTGGACAGCGTGGACTGGCCGTTCAGCCAGTGGCTGCTGAAACGGGGCATGTCGGCGTGAGCTGAATGAAGTTAGACGTAATGTAAACAAGATTTGAACTTATACTTGGGCGCTGACACATTGTGCAGTCCATGCGGGCTGCCCTTGGCCATTCCACCCCGTTTTGACGCCCAAAACATGAAACTCCGTTCACACTGCGTCTCTCTCGGCCTGAAGGCCGTGCCGCTGGCGCTCATCAGCACCTTTGCGCACGCCCAGTCCGCCGCCCCGACCGAAACCCAGCTCCAGACCATCTACGCCATCGAAAAGGCGGCCTCCTCCACCGAGAAGGTCAATTTCAAGGCGCTGGAAGAAAGCACCGCCAATGAAATGAAGGAAGTGCTCTCGGCCGAGCCTTCCATCAACTTCGGCGGCGGCAACGGCACCTCGCAGTGGGTCACCATCCGCGGCATGGGTCAGGACCAGATCGACATCAAGGTCGACAACACCTATTCCGACACGCAGATGTTCCACCATAACGGCCGCTTCCTGCTGGATCCGGCCCTCATCAAGGACATCGAAGTGCAGAAAGGCACCGGCTCGGCCTCGGCCGGCATTGGTGCCACCAGCGGCGCCATCGTGGCCCGCACCGCCTCGGCCAAGGACCTGCTGCGTCCCGGCCAGACCCTGGGCTTCAAGGTCAACGGCGGCTTCAGCAGCAACAAGGGCCGGGGTGCCGGCGTGGCCGCCTATGGCCAGTTCGGTGCACTGGATGCCCTCGTCAACGCCAACTGGACGAAGGAAGAGAACTACAAGTCCGGCGGCAGCGCCAAGCGCGAAGTGCAGAACAGCGCCCTGGGACAGCGCGGCCTGCTGGCCAAGTTCGGCTATGCGCTGGACGAGCAGAACCGCATCGAACTGAGCCACCGCCAGGAAAAGACCCACGGCGTGCGCGCCCTGCGCGAAGAATTCGACTTCTCGCAGGACAACAACGAGGCCAACAACGCCCCGCGCTACCGCATCTACACCCAGGACACCACCCGACTGGCCTACACCGGTCGCGGCCTGGGCCCGGTGGACAAGATCGAGACCGATGTCTACCGGATGAGCGCCGAAATGAAGAACTTCCCGCGCGCCGGCTCCGGTACCCTGCTGCTTGGCGCCAGTGAAGTGGAAACCCAGGGCGCCAACATCAACCTGGACAGCTACCTGTTCAACGAGCATATCCTGAAATACGGCGTGAACCTGCGCCGCCAGGAAGCCAAACCCGGCTCCCGCCTGTCCACCAACGGCACGGCCACCGACACCGTCAACGAGCGCAAGACCGACTACGGCGTCTACGCCGAAGGCATCTGGAACCTGCACCCCGTCACCCTCACCACCGGCCTGCGCTACGACCACTTCAAGATGCGCACCTCCGGCCGCAGCGAAGTCTCCGACGGCCAGATCAACCCCAGCATTGCCGCCATCTATGACCTGAACGAACAGGTGTCGTTCAACGCCGGCCTGTCCTATGCCACGCGCAGCCCGCGCCTGTACGAAGCCATGCTGGCCGGCGGTCGCCGCATCATCGCCGACAACAACCTGGAAGCCGAACGCGCCCGTACCCTGGAAGCCGGCGTCACGTACACGCCCTCCCAGGCCCTGCGCCTGGCCGCCACCGTGTTCCACCAGAACACCCGGAACCACCAGGACTACCAGTGCATCAACGCGGCCGGCACGCCCTGCCAGGGTCGCCAGGCTGCCTCGTACTATCGCCTCTTCAACAGCGGCACGCTGAAGAACCACGGCTACGAACTGAGCGCCGCCTACGCCTTCGGCCACTGGACCACGCGCGCCGGCGTGGCCTACAGCAAGCCCAAACTGGACGGCGAAGTGGCCGACTCGACCAGCACCGCCATCCCCATCGGCCGCACCTGGACCACCGGCCTGGCCTACCAGCTGGAGAACCCCAACGTGGAAGTGGGCTGGCGCGGCCGCTTCGTGCAGAGCGCCGGCTACATCCCCAGCTCGCGCGGCTCATCCGCCACGCCCGAACTGGTTCGCCGCAGCGGCTACGGCGTCAACGACCTGTACGCCAACTGGAAGCCCTTCGGCACCGACGACCTGAACGTCAACTTCGCGGTCAACAACCTGTTCAACAAGTACTACAAGAGCCACAGCCAGCGCTCCGGCGTCTCCAGCCTGCCGGAACCCGGACGTGATGTCCGGCTGAATGTCAGCTATCGGTTCTGAGGTGTTGTTCGATAGCTGAATGGCTTGCCATCTGACATGAGAAAAAGCCCCTTCGGGGGCTTTTTCTTTGCACAATGACGGCACATGAATGGACGATGGAAAAGTGACTCCCAGAATAAGCAAACCTGAATTGATTGTGTCCGTGATACTACTGAGTGTCTTGCTGATCTTGTTGGGCAGCACGCTGGTACTGAGCCTGTTCCAACCCGTTCGTGAAGAAGCCGTGCACTTGAGTGGCAACATCAAATACACCCCGCCAACACGCCCTGCCTTTTTCGGACTGGAACATAGCGGGCGGAGCTATTCCGTGAACGCCCCCCGTTTTCTTGACGAGCAAGGAAACCAGTTTTTAGACAATCATCGCCCGGAAAAGATCATCAGCATTGAAGGCATCCGTTTTTATACGCCATTGCATTACAAAGGCACTTTACAGCGCCTGGCGATAAGAAGGATTGAATTTCTGGAAGACGGGAAGCAGAAAGTATTTGTTGCGCCACCCGAACAACTTTCCGTGGCATTGAGATATTGGCGAACCGAGACCTGGCTTGAACGCCTTTTCTGCTATGGCCTGTACCTGATCGCTTGTGGCTGGTTGTATGTGTTTTATCGGAAAGAGAACAGACGGGGGATCAAGAAGGGGTGAAGCCTTATCCGGTGCCTCCCAGTAACCCGGAGAGCTGTAGCCGACGATCCGGTGTCTCTGGCCTGCCTGAGCCGGGTGAGGTTTGGCTGAATGTCGGCTATTGGTTCTGAGGTGGATCGGCAGTCTGTCTGGGTTGTAGCTTGAAATTAGGAAAGGCCCCTGACGGGGCCTTTCTTTTGGGTGAATATGTCGCATGAAAACTACGGAGCTTCTCAGACCCACGAACGCCACCATTCACTTCAAAGCCAAGCTGCTACGATAGCCAAAAGAATCAACACAGACACTCGGAAGATCATGGCCAGGTTCGGATCAGTAGACTTTGATGAACGTATCCTCAACGCCATCAGGGATGACAAGCTGGTCATCTTCGCCGGCGCAGGTGTCTCCATGGGAAGTCCATCAAACCTCCCCAGCTTCTGGAAACTGGCAAAAGATATCGCATCAGGAACGAGCCTCGAGCCGACAGAGCCTCTGGATCGCTTCCTTGGAACGCTAAACAACAAAGGGATAGACGTACATCAACGTGCTATAGAACCGTTATCCCCTGAAGGAAGCAAGCCCAACGATCTTCATCGAAACATCATCAGGCTATTTCGTGACTCCAAAAGAACAAGACTTATCACCACCAACTTTGACCTGCTCTTCGAAGAAGCCTACAAGGAGCTTAAAAACGACGATAGCTTCTCGGGAGAACCCAACATCTACAGAGCCCCGGCCCTACCCCAAGGCTATGACTTCAACGGCATCGTATATGTACATGGGGCATTACCCCAACTGAGCTCCCATCGCACCAAGGACATGGTTCTGACCGATGCTGATTTCGGTCGCGCCTACTTGACAGAGGGATGGGCACGGCGCTTCCTGGTTGATGTGTTCCGAGAGTTTACGGTCCTGTTCATAGGCTATAGCCACAATGACGCAATCATGAACTATCTTGCGCGAGCACTTCCCGCCGACCGTCTTTCCGGACGATTCGCGCTGACAGATGATCAGGGAAACTGGAAGCTTCTTGGCATTGAGCCGATTATTTTCAAAAAACACACTGATTCTTCCACTCCGTACAAAGAGCTATATGGATCGATCAAAAAGCTCGCCGAAGTGACTTCTCGCGGGGTATTGGAATGGAATCAAAGAATCATTGAACTATCAAAAACATCCCCCACGGATGACGATGCACTAAAAGGTGAAATCAGGCATATTCTCGAAAGAGACGACACAACAAAGCTCTTCACAAAGCACATCAGAGGTGAAGAATGGCCTGTTTGGCTTGAAAGGCAAGGACATCTCAACGCACTATTCAACGACCATCCATTAAACAACAGAGAGGATATGCTCGCCCAATGGCTAGCCGAACATCACTCAAACAATCATCCGAACACCCTCTTGAAACTTGCACTCAAGCACAACCTCGAGATAAACCCAAAGCTATGGGAACAATTTGGAAGGCACATCAAAGAAAACCGGATACTTGAAAAAAATCTCTTCGAACGATTGGCCGACATTATAATAATCTCCAAGCCGACACGAAAACACCACAAGATCCATAACTATGAATACGTATTCAGATGGATTGCTGAAAAAGCCCATGAACACAAATCTCCATTAACTATCCTTAAAGCATTCATGGCCATAAATGAATACGATGTTACATCAAAACACTACTCAATTAGGGACAACACCAATAATCACATTCTCACTGACCACCGTATACACTCAATGAATCCAAGGCATATGTATGAAAATTACATCAAACCCAATCTTGAATTCATTGCCACCCCCTTGTTAACAAGCATCATAGATCGACTAGAAGACATATCCAGCAGTCATGAAATCTGGAATCCAGGTAGTCTCCCTTTTGGCTGGGATAGGATGGCTATTGAGGATCTCGATGGCAG
>ERZ772962.2126-NODE-2126-length-10344-cov-5.581689_pt1 | contig 10344 bp, 8 predicted proteins | sample MGYA00580676_ERZ772962 | MGnify/ENA primary metagenome ERZ772962 (study PRJEB29015, sample SAMEA2738049) | human oral metagenome | biome: human oral; feature: human-associated habitat; material: saliva | place: China | collected 2230 ...
AACAATCATACAGTTCACGTATGATCCTGTCCCCTGGGTTCCAATATTGGCAAAGGCTACTAGTAGTAAACTTAAAAGCGCAAAGGCTGGAGTGCTTAGAGTTGATAGCATGGTTGTTGGATCACTTTCATAAACACCTGTTTTAACAAACATGGCCAAAGCCATCACTCCACCTGTCGCAACGAAGAATGGAGCGACAACCCCGTATGATAAAGCTGTAGCCCAATAGCCACTGCGTTCTGATTTTGCCAAACGTGGCAAGACCAGCGCCTGTGTAGACCAAGAGAAGGCAAAGGCCACATTTCCTTCCCCAGAAAGCATGAAGCGTTCTAATGGAGTTAAGTCTCCTTGGGTAGCTGGTTGAATGTTCATAATGTCAGTAATAGGAACGGCTACAAAACAGATTCCAACGATAATCAGACCGACAATCAACAAGGCGATGACCAAGAATCGATTGGTCCATTTAATCACTTCTGGACCTCCAAGAGCAATCAACGTTCCAAGAAGAACACAGAGAGTACCTAGAATCGGTGCCCATACTCCCTTGTCTAAACCAAGTCCAAAATTGTTTGCCAAGTGGATCATAGAATTGGCAAAAAGATTAGCCGCAACGGCGTACCAGCCAAAGTTAGCCAAGCTAATAATGGTTGATAGCAAGGCTACCCCTTTTTTTCCTAAGACAGCCCTCAACCAAATCCACAAATCAATTCCATATTTAACCGCAAACAAGATTGGGAGACATTCGATAAAAACCCAGATGATGTTGAAACTAAAAATATTAATCAACATTTGATTAAAGGTCAAATATTGAGCCACATAGGCTCCTTGGGTATAACACCAAGTTGCGATGGCAAAACCACTTGTCGATAAGAAGAGATCCCAGAAAGAATACTGACGATCCTTGTTGGTCATGGGAACGATTCCCGTTATCGTCTCCTGTTGAATGAAGTCATTCATTTTGGACATTTTATTGAATACCTCCTGTCATGGCTAGGATAATCAGAATATGATTGACTAGAATCATATCAATTACTTATGTAAAATAAACTTTTAAGAAAGGGGAGATAAATACACATAGATTAAGGCTTTCATTTATCCTTAAATCGTAACAGAGTCCCGATCCTTGATCATATAGCGTTTTAAAGGAGTTAAGCTAGCTAACCAGTACAGTAAACCACCAAAAATCGCAGTAAAGCCACTACCCGTTGTGATTAAAAAGATTGGGCTTTGAATCTGTGCTGTTACAGGGTTATAAACAAATAGTACTGCAACCAATAAGGAGATAAATACGCAAGACAAGCCAACCAAGTTAAATCCTTTGGTAAACTCGTAAGCATCGTGTCCTTCAAGGAAATAAGCTGAACGCAAATCAAGTTTTCGTTTTCTTAAGATAAAGTAATCGACAACAATCATACCAATAATTGGCCCCTGAATATAGGCGGCTAGTGAGATGAAGGAACCGAAGTACTCTTCTACCCCTCCCCAGATAGTGAGTAGACTCACGTAAACCATAGCAATCCAAACCATTAGTTTATAGCTTACTTTTGGCATCCCGCTTTTGACAATCATACAATTCACATACGATCCTGTCCCCTGGGTTCCAATATTGGCAAAGGCTACTAGTAGTAGACTTAAGAGGGCAAAGGCTGGGGTGCTTAGAGTTGACAGCATCGTTGTTGGATCACTTTCATAAACACCTGTTTTGACAAACATGGCTAGAGCCATGACTCCACCTGTCGCAACGAAGAATGGAGCCACAACTCCGTATGATAAGGCTGTAGCCCAATAACCACTGCGTTCTGATTTTGCTAAACGCGGTAAAACCAATGCCTGTGTAGACCAAGAAAAAGCAAAGGCAACATTTCCTTCTCCAGAGAGCATGAAGCGTTCTAATGGCGTCAAATCTCCTTGAGTGGCTGGTTGGATATTCATAATATCCGTTATAGGAACGGCGACAAAGCAGATTCCAACGATAATCAGACCGACAATCAACAAGGCGATAACCAAGAAGCGATTGGTCCATTTAATCACTTCTGGACCTCCAAGAGCAATGAGAGTTCCAAGAAGAACACAGAGGGTACCAAGAATAGGCGCCCATACTCCCTTGTCCAAACCAAGCCCAAAATTATTTCCCAAGTGGATCATAGAACTGGCAAAAAGATTGGCCGCAACGGCATACCAGCCAAAGTTAGCCAAGCTAATAATGGTTGATAGCAAGGCTACCCCTTTTTTTCCTAAGACAGCCCTCAACCAAATCCACAAATCAATTCCATATTTAACCGCAAACAAGATTGGGAGACATTCGATAAAAACCCAGATGATGTTGAAACTAAAAATATTAATCAACATTTGATTAAAGGTCAAATATTGAGCCACATAGGCTCCTTGGGTATAACACCAAGTTGCGATGGCAAAACCACTTGTCGATAAGAAGAGATCCCAGAAAGAATACTGACGATCCTTGTTGGTCATGGGAACAATTCCCGTTATCGTCTCCTGTTGAATAAAGTCATTCATCTTAGACATTTTATTGAATACCTCCTGTCATGGCTAGTATAATCAAAATGAGGTTGACTATGACTAGGGCGATGACTATAGTAAAATCACTTTTTAAAAATGGCTGAGCAAACACATAGTTTGGTGATTCCATTTCTTCTAGCCTTCTTTTCGTTTCATTTGCCACTAATTCTTCAATTTCTGATGTCGGTTTCATCTCAATTCTCCTCTAAGTACAAATCTAATGCAAGTTTTCCATACTGCTTGGTATAACGATACCAGATATAAAGAAATTCACCTACTGGTTTTCCAACGCTTTCTTGGAACAGGGCCCACAAAAACCAATAATATGAAGTCACTGATACATAGGCCAAGTAGTGGCGTTTGGTTATCTTGTCTGGAACTTCTTGTAAATAGATTTCAAGCACCTTTTCAGCTTCTTCTACTGTATAATTTGAACATCCAATAAAGGTTCCTAAATCTCCTGCTGGATCTCCCATACCAGAATATTCCCAATCAATCAAGCTCATTTCTCCAGCTTCATTCAACAAGAAATTCGGGCTATAAGAATCTCCGTGGCAGAGAACCTTTTTCGCTTGATCTTCTTGTAAAAGCTTCTCGAGAACTGAGACATTCTTATCCAACTCTTCAAGTCCATCAAATTCAAAACGATTGCTGGCTTTTAATTTTTGTCTAAAATCATCAATTCCCTCAAATTGATCAAAGGAATGTCCCGTTTTTTCTCCAGATTGGTGCAAGCGTCTCAAGAGCTCCATTGCTTTTGCTACATCATCCCAATTATCATAATCTAGTTGCTTGGCATTAGGGATAAATTCTGAAATTTTCCAGCCCTCATCCTTGTTCATGGCAACAAAAGTACGGTCAATCTTTAATTTTGCAGCAATTTCCATGGAAGCCGCTTCACTAGCACGATCGATATAATTCTCCGTTCCCCTACCCGGATGACGGTAAACATATTTCTTTCCTAGGCAGTCAAATGAAAACGAAGTGTTGGTTAGACCATCTTTTAGAGGTTTGATATTGACAATATCTGAAGCTACACATCCTAATGTCTTACAGATATTATCAATGATTTCCGAATTCGTATTCACCAAATAGTGTTCATCAAACTGACGCAACTCATCTAGTGAATCAAACTCCTTAACAATATCTGCTGAATAATGCCGAGCTTCCAAAGGAAGCTCCTTGACGTGACGACTATAATAATCTTCCCAGAGCTGTTCGCGATATGGTTCGTGCTTAAATTCAGTTTCTAAAATGTCTACAAATTTTTCACTAAATGCACGATCAAAATAAACGTGCCCCACCATAGCCCAAGTATTCGTCCCACCGATTTGAATATCGATAATCGTGTGATTGGAGTCTTCCTTAGAGCAGTATTCGTCTGTGTCCCCTTCTGCAAATATAGTCGAATAGTAACCTCTGTAAATGTATCGTTCAAACGGATTTTCCACAAAATAATTATCCGACGAGCAAATGTAAGTGTTAGAAAGCTGATCTCTGACTAGCATGAGAGAAGAACAGTTGTTGTACTTGTAGTAATCATTATTCACAACAATTTTAACGCCAAACTTTTCTGCCAGATAGAACATTTTTTCTTGCAGATAGCCTACAATAACTGTAATATCCTCTATCCCAGCTTCTTGCAACTGCTTGATTTCTCTCTCAATCAAACGCTCACCTTTAACTTGGAGCAATCCTTTTGGTAGCTCATAAGACAAAGGAGCAAAGCGGCTACTCATACCTGCTGCCATGATAATGGCATTCTTCACCTGATACGGAGTTAAAGCCTCCTCACCTAGGTCAGTTAAGTGATTTTCCTCACCGATCCATTTCTTTTCTTTACATTCCTTGAGAAGGTTGTTCACCGCCCCCAAAGAGATGTCTAACTGTTCAGCCAATTGTCTCTGCGTAAAGTTTTCGTCTTTGTGAGTCAACAAAAAACGTAAAAGTTTAAATTGTTTTTCTGATAGCATATCTTCAGCCTCTTTTGTTCAATATTTCTATTTATTTAATTATATGATGAACACACGCTTTTGTCAAGTTAGATTCCATATCAAGCAAACCGATGCTCAAACTAAATCCATAAAAACAGTGGCATAACGAAGAAAGAGCTCCTAATTGGAGCTCTTCAAATCCACTAAGTAAAGCAATCCACTGGTTCTGATGATTGCTTCGCAATCTCTATCCGCCGACTAAAAAGGTTCACTGGACTATAGAGGGATTGCCTGCGCAATCTCCATCCACAACCTAAACTAGTCTCCCAGACTAGTTTAGCCACCTAGATATGCTTTTCTGACTTCATCTGATGCTGCGAGTTCTTTTCCTGTTCCTGATAGGACAATCTTACCTGTTTCTAGTACATAAGCACGGTCAGAGATAGCTAGTGCCTTATTGGCATTTTGTTCAACCAAGAGAACGGTTGTGCCTTGTTTCTGGATTTCTTGGATAATGTCAAAAATCTCTTGGATAAAGATAGGAGCGAGTCCCATAGATGGTTCATCCAACAAGAGAAGCTTAGGCATGGACATAAGTGCACGCCCCATAGCCAGCATCTGTTGCTCTCCACCTGAAAGAGTTGCTGCGTCTTGGTTCTTACGTTCTTCTAGGCGAGGAAAACGTGAAAATACTTTCTTGAGATTAAGCAAGTTTTTATCTTTGTCCGTACTCAAGAATGCTCCCATCTCAAGATTTTCCAGAACTGTCATTCCTGGAAATACATGACGACCTTCTGGAACTTGAGACAGACCTTCTGCTACAATCTTACGAGCTGGAAACTTTTGGATTTCTTGATTATTATAAATGATTTTGCCAGAAGATACTTTCTCCAAACCCGAGATAGCGCGAAGGGTAGAGGTTTTGCCAGCACCATTGGCACCAATTAAGGTAACTACTTCTCCCTCGTTTACTTCGAAAGAGATATCCTTGACGGCTTCGATAGCTCCATAGGAGATGGATAAGTTTTCAACTTTCAGTAAGGACATTAGGCTTCACCTCCTAAGTAAGCTTCAATTACGCGTTTATTATTCTTGATTTCTTCTGGAGTTCCATGGGCAATCAAGCGGCCATATTCCAATACATAGATTCGCTCAGTCACATCCATGACCAAGTTCATATCATGCTCGATGAGGATGATGGTGATTCCAAAGTCGTTTTTAATCTGACGGATTAAACCTGTTAATTCAGCTGTTTCTTGAGGGTTCATTCCCGCAGCTGGTTCATCCAAGAAAAGGATTTTAGGCTCTGTTGCCAAAGCACGGACAATTTCCAAATGGCGTTGTTGTCCATAGGCCAAATTTTTGGCTAAAGTATCTGCCTCACCCTCCAAATGGAAGATAGACAAAAGTTCCATAGCTTTTTGCTTCAATTGCTCCTCACTCTTATAATAAGCAGGAAGACGGAATAGAGAAGCCAAAAGATGAGAAGGTTGATGGTTGGCCATTCCGATTAGAACATTTTCCAAAACGGTCATATCTTTAAAGAGACGGATATTTTGGAATGTACGAGAGAGACCCAAGGAAGCAATCTTGTATGGAGCCTTGTTGTTTAACACATGCCCATCTAAGGTTACAGTTCCTTCCGAAGGAACATAGACACCTGTTAGAAGGTTAAAAAGTGTTGTTTTTCCAGCACCATTTGGTCCAATCAATCCAACCAATTCACCCTCGTTCAGTTCCATGGTCACATCACTAACTGCAGTTAGTCCACCGAAGTGTTTTGTTAAATTTTTAACTTCAAGTAATGCCATTAGTTTGTCTCCTCCTTTTTCTTGTTAAAGAATATTGAAAGATACAATTCTTTGGTTCCAAGCAAGCCTTCGGAACGGAAAAGCATCACGAGGACTAGAGCCAAAGCATAAATGATCATCCGCAATTCAGCAAAGTTTTGGAGGTACATATTCAAAATTCCGAGGACTACCGCCGCAATGATGGTTCCTGTAATGGAACCAAGTCCACCTAGAACCGCAATAATAAGGTAGTCGATAGAGTTCATCAAACGGAAGTTGTTTGGAACCACAACACCGATATAGCTTGCATAGATAGAACCCGCTACGGCGGAAATCATGGCACCAATGACGAAAATCATGACTTTCATCTTGGTCACATTCACTCCCATGGCCTCAGCCGCAATTTCGTCTTCACGAATAGTGATGGCTTGACGACCTGTTGAGGAAATAAGGAAGTTCAGAACAAGAATAGTAATGACAACAACAATGACAAAGACAGCTTCCCAACTGACATAAGGAAGAATGTTGGTCATACCAGCAGGACCGTTGGTTAATTCACCACCGTTCTCAATCAGTTTGCGGATGATTTCTGCCATCCCAAGCGTTGCAATTGCTAGATAATCCCCTTTTAAACGAAGGGTTGGCAAACCAAAGATAATGGCAACAATGGCTGCTAGAATCACACCTACTACAATAGATAGGTAAAAACTATCATAGGTCGGAGCTTTGGTTGTTATGATTGCAGTGGCGTAAGCACCGATAGCCATAAAACCAGCTTGTCCAAGGGTAAACTGTCCTGTGAATCCAAGAACAAGGTTGGTACCCAATCCCATGAGAACAGCAATTCCAATACCAATCAAAATACGAACATAATACATGTTCATTAGACCTGTAACTTCAGCTAGCTTTAAAAGGGCAAAGAGAGCCACGATTAGCGCAAGCCAAATCAAATTTACTTTTAAATTTTTCTTCATTGCTTACACCTTTTCTTTCACATTTTTGCCAAGGATACCAGCTGGACGGATCAAGAGAATCAAAATCAATACAATATAAACAATGGCATCACGGAAGTTTGAGAAACCAAGGGCAACTGTAATGGTTTCGACTCCACCAATCAAGAAACCTCCCAAGGTTGCACCTGGAATAATTCCAATACCACCTAAAACTGCCGCGACAAAGGCTTTGATACCTGGTACCATCCCCATCAAAGGTTCGATAGATGGTTGAGAAAGTGGAATCAAGACACCTGCAGCACCTGCAAGAGCTGAACCCAAAGCAAAGGTAAAGCTAATGGTTGAGTTTACATTGATCCCCATCAATTGGGCAGCGTCGCTATCCACTGAAACAGCACGCATGGCTTTCCCCATTTTTGTTTGTTTCACGACATATTGGAGGACAAACATCAGGACGATTGCAACGATAAAGATGATAAACTCTGCATTAGTGATAAAATCAAAGGTCATTGAACCAATTTGAAGCGGTTTAACCACAAGGGCTTCTTCTGGATAAGAACGTGGTTGCGCTCCAAAGAGAAAGACCATTCCATATTCCAAGAAGAAAGATACACCAATCGCTGTGATCAAGGCCGAAATTCTTGAAGCATTTCGAATCGGACGATAGGCTAAAAATTCAATCAACATTCCAACAGCCGCAGTCACAACCATCGTTACCGCGATAATTACCAAGAGAGCGATATAAAAACGCCATTCTGCTGATGGAATAAAGGTTAAATAAGGAGCAATATTAAAATTGTTAAAGAGGAAATACCCCATGAAAGCTCCCAGCATGAAGATATCCCCATGCGCAAAGTTAATTAATTTAATAATCCCGTAAACCATGGTATATCCTAAAGCAAGGAGAGCAAAGATGCTCCCCGATACCAAGGCGTTTACAAGCTGATGTAAAATCTGATTTGACATATACTACCAAACTTTCTATAATTTCTAGGCATTCTCTTATATCAATGAAGAGGATGAATAATAGAATCTCCCTCGAATCTAGTCTTTCACCTCAACTGGTGTAGCTGATTCTTCTGCACCATTTTCAAGACGAACCATAAGGGCTGACTTGATTGGATTATGTTGCCCATCAATGGACATTACACCGGTGACCCCTTCAAAGTTTTTCAAATTCCCAAGATTTTTGGCAACCTCTGTAGAATCTGAAGCTCCCTTAGAAGCCGCTGCTACCATATAAACAGAGTCATAGGCAAGAGCCGCAAACATATTAGGAACGTCATTGTATTCTTTCTTATAGTTCTCGATAAAGGCTGCAGCTTTATCGTTTAGGTTCACTTTTGATGAGTAGCCTGATACAAAGTAAACATCTGTCGCATTTTTCTTATCAGACAATTTCACGAATGTTTCATCACTAAAGCCATCCGGTCCAAGAATCGGTTTATTGATACCCATCTCACGCGCTTGCTTTGTAATGATACCTGTCTCCGTATAGTAACCAGGCATAACAATGGCATCGAAGTCCAAGTCTTTGAAACGAGTCAAGGCTGCTTTGTAGTCTTTATCTCCTGCGATAAAGGTAGATTCAGCAACGATTTCCCCTTTGTATTTGCGTTTGAATTCTGCCGCAATCCCTTGAGCATAGTCTGAAGAGTTATCATAATAGAGGACAACCTTCTTCGCATTCATATTTTCAGCTGCAAACTGGGCCAATACTTGACCTTGGAAGCTATCTTTAAATGTTGTTCTAAAGACAAACTCTTTCGTTGAACCATCTTTATTGACTGTTAAGTCATCTTGTGTTCCAGAAGGTGTTAAAAGAGGAACCCCTGTTTTTTGAGATTCTAGACTGGAAGCGGCAGTTGCACCTGAAGTAGCTGGTCCAATAATGGTCGTTACTTGACTTTGAACAGCAAGGTTTGTAGCTGTAGTGGAAGCTTCAGCGATTTCAGATTTGTTATCTTTGGCAACTAGTTCAATCATCTTGCCATCAACACCGCCATTGGCATTGATCTCCTTAACGGCAAGCTTAATTCCATTGTACTCAGCAGTACCATAAGCTGCTACTGCCCCTGAAAGCTCCATGTTAACACCAATTTTGATGGTCTCTTCTCCTACTTTGTTTCCTTTGGCATTGGCAGTAACATCAGGCGACTGGCCACATGCTGCCAAGCTCATCAGGCAGAGCAAAGAAAAAGCCCCTAGAGCAAGTTTTTTTATCATAATCGTCTCCTTATTGCGAATAATGTAATACCTACTAATATACAGAATTATCTGAAAATTGTCAACATAAAAAACGCATTCTATTAAATGATTGCGTTTTCTTCGTTACGATAGAGATTGCCAACAAAGGGAGTCTCTAACTCTTGAATATGACAAGGCCTTACCTTTTTGATAAATCGTTCCTTAGCTAATTTCTCAACCAAGCTTTCTAAATTCTCAGTCGGAACATAAAGTTGTAGGTAGCGATGCTTTTTAGAATGATAGAGAATGTCTCCATATTCCTGTAGTTTTTTCGCATCTCTATTATAGTAGAGATAGATGATTAATCCTGATCGATTTGTTTTTTCAAACATGAGGAAGCCTCTTTCTAAGAAATCTTATCCTAATTATATCAAAAAAAGCAAACTCCGTCGAGTTTGCTTTCTAGGTTGCTTAGCTTAAAGAATTATTGGCCATGATTTCATCAATGAAACCATACTCAAGTGTTTCTTGGGCACTCATCCAGTAATCACGTTCCGCGTCTGCATGAATTTGCTCAACTGATTTACCAGAGTTATCTGCAAGGATTTTTTCCAAGGTCTTACGAGTTTTGAGCAAGTGTTCTGCTGCGATCGCCATATCTGTCTGTTGGGTACCACCACCGGTTCCACCCATTGGTTGGTGAATCATGTACTCTGCATTTGGAAGCATGAAACGTTTGCCTTTTGCGCCACTTGATGCAATGACAGTCCCCATGGATGCAGCCATCCCCATAACGATTGTTTGGACATCTGCCTTGATAAAGTTCATGGTATCAACGATTGCCAAACCAGCTGAAACAGAACCACCAGGTGTATTGACATAAAGGTAAATATCTTTTGTACTATCTTGGGCATCTAAGAAAAGCAACTTCCAAACTGCTGAATGAAAAGAAAAGTTAAA
>ERZ772962.2128-NODE-2128-length-10341-cov-9.118997_pt1 | contig 10341 bp, 9 predicted proteins | sample MGYA00580676_ERZ772962 | MGnify/ENA primary metagenome ERZ772962 (study PRJEB29015, sample SAMEA2738049) | human oral metagenome | biome: human oral; feature: human-associated habitat; material: saliva | place: China | collected 2230 ...
GCCTCGCGGCGGGGGATTTTGAGTCCCCTGCGTCTACCAGTTTCACCACCCGGGCATGGCTGCTGCCATGAAGGACGGAGCCGCTTCCTGTAACATCGGCATCCGGCTGGCATTATGGCCCAAGTCTGCGGCCCGCGGCAACCGCCCGGCCACCCGACAACAGTGCAGTGGCATGTACACCGCCTCGCGCCCTGCGCCCCTTGCAGCCCGCCTCCGGGCCTGCGTGCCCCTGCCTGACTCCTGCCGTTTCCTTTCCCGCCTTCCGCCATGGGCTCCTTGCCTTTCCCGCACCATCGTCTGGGCCATGTGCCTGTACAGATATCGCCGCTGGAAGAATCCCACCTGCCGCAGCTGATGCAGGTGCAGAAGCAGGCTTACGCCGGCCTGCCGGTGCTGGAGCCCGAGGAGTTCTTCCAGAACCGCCGGCAACTTGCGCCGCAGGGATGCCTGGTGGCGCTGGCCGGCAACCGGGTGGCGGGCTATCTGGTCTCGTATCCGTGGGACGACGGGCTGCCGCCCGCGCTGGGGGTACTGCTGGATGCGCTGCCCGAACCGGGCCGGCACTGGTTCGTCCACGACTGCGCCGTGAGCCCCGAATGGCATGGTCGGGGCATTGCCCAGCGCCTGCTGGCCGCCACCGTGGCGGCTGCGCGCCAGCAGGCGCTGGGCAGCCTGCGGCTGGTGTCGCTGGCCGGAGCAGTCCGCTTCTGGCAGCGCCATGGCTTTCAGGACGTGACGCCCACGCCACGCCTGCAGACCAAGCTGGCCGGTTATGGCGCTGGCGCCCGACTGATGCAGCGCCGGATCCTCGCAGAGCCCGGCCCTTCCGCATGAAGCTCTCACGTGACGCGGCGCCTTTACCCGCTCCGTGATGCCCGCCCCTTTTTCTGATCCATCCCGATGAAGCTGTCCGATTTCGACTATCACCTGCCCGAGGAACTGATTGCGCAGTACCCACCCGAGCAACGCGCCGGCGGGCGACTGCTGGACGTGACGACGCTGATGCAGCAGCCCGAGGCCAGCGCTGCCGACCGGCTGCTGGCCGATCTGCCGGAACTCATCGCGCCCGGCAGCCTGCTGGTGTTCAACGACACCCGGGTCATCCATGCGCGGCTGGCCGGACGCAAGGAAAGCGGCGGGCGCATCGAGGTGATGGTCGAGCGCATCGACGGTGAGCATGAGGTGCTGGCGATGGTGCGCGCCAGCCACCCACCCAAGGCAGGCAGCCGGCTGCATTTCGGGCCGGAGGGCGCCACGGTCGTCTCGGCGCGCGAGCCGGGCAGCATGATGCTGCGCATCCGCTTCGATGCACCGGCGGCCGGGGTGCTGGAGCGGCTGGGCGAGCTGCCGCTGCCGCCCTACATCCAGCACCAGCCGGATCAGGCCGACGAGGCACGCTATCAGACCGTGTTCGCCCGCGAGCCGGGCGCGGTGGCTGCCCCCACGGCCGGCCTGCACTTTGACGAGGCGCTGCTGGCGGCGCTGCGGGCACGCGGCATCGAAAGCGCGCACCTGACACTGCATGTGGGTGCGGGCACCTTCCTGCCAGTGCGCACCGAAGACCTGTCGCAGCACCACATGCACAGCGAGCGCTACACGCTGTCGCCCGAGACGGCGCAGGCCATCGCCCGCGCCAAGGCCGAGGGACGCCCGGTGGTGGCCATTGGCACCACAGCGCTGCGTGCGCTGGAGGCCAGCGGCGGCGTGGCCGGCAGCGGCGAAACGGATCTGTTCATCACCCCGGGCTACCGCTTCCGGGTGGTGGACCGGCTGTTCACCAACTTCCACCTGCCCAAGTCCACACTGCTGATCCTGGTGAGCGCCTTTGCCGGGCGCGAGACGATTCGCCGCGCCTACGCGCACGCCATCGCGCAGCGCTATCGCTTCTTCAGCTATGGCGATGCCATGCTGCTGGATCGTGCCCCCGTGGATAGGGACGCCTGAACAGGCCCCATCCGGGATGATCCGGGCTGCCCCAGGCATGTCCGGTTCCATGGGCCGAGGCCCGGCGTGATCCGGCGCCCCTTTCTCCCTTCCGCTACCCTACACTGGCTGCCGCGGCCCCGCCTTCTGCAGCCGCTTCCCCGAATCACCTCCTTCCGTCATTTCATGCTGCACTACACGCTGAACCACACCGACGGCCTGGCCCGCCAGGGCACGCTGCGGCTCAACCATGGCGAAATCGAAACCCCGATCTTCATGCCGGTGGGCACCTACGGCGCCGTCAAGGGCATGTCGCCGGCCGACCTGGAGGCGGTGGGCGCGCGCATCATTCTGGGCAATACCTTCCACCTGTGGCTGCGGCCCGGCACGACCGTGATGGAGAAGCTGGGCGGGCTGCACGGCTTCAACGGCTGGCACCGTCCCATCCTGACCGATTCGGGCGGCTTCCAGGTCTGGAGTCTGGGGGATCTGCGCAAGATCTCGGAAGAAGGCGTGCGCTTTGCCTCGCCCATCAACGGTGACAAGCTCTTTCTCACGCCCGAGGTCTCGATGCAGGTGCAGCGGGCGCTGAACTCGGACATCGCCATGGTGTTCGATGAATGCACGCCCATCGAGATCAATGGCCGCCCCACCACCCATGAAGAGGCCGCCCGCTCGATGCAGCTGTCGCTGCGCTGGGCGCGCCGCAGCCGCGACGAGTTCCTGCGCGGCGAGAACCCCAACGCCCTGTTCGGGATCGTGCAGGGCGGCATGTTCGAGGACCTGCGCGACGAGTCGCTGGCGGGCCTGACGGACATCGGCTTCGAGGGCTATGCGGTGGGCGGCCTTTCGGTGGGCGAGCCCAAGGAAGACATGCTGCGCATCCTGGACCACATCGGTCACCGGCTGCCCGCCGACCGGCCCCGCTACCTGATGGGGGTGGGCACGCCCGAGGATCTGCTCGACGGCATCGCCCGTGGCATCGACATGTTCGACTGCGTGATGCCCACCCGCAACGCCCGCAACGGCTGGCTGTTCACCCGCTTCGGCGACCTGAAGATCCGCAACGCCCGCTGGCGCGACGATGAGCGCCCACTGGACCCGACCTGTCAGTGCAGCACCTGCCGCCACCATTCGCGCGCCTACCTGCACCACCTGCAGCGGGTGGGCGAGATGCTGGGCGCCCACCTGGCCACCGTGCACAACCTGCACTTCTATCTGGACCTGATGGCCCAGGCACGACAGGCCATTGCCGAGGGGCGTTTTGCGGCCTTCCACGCCGCCTTCCTGAAGGACCGCCAGCGCGGACTGGACGGCTGAGGCGGCGCGTCCCGACGGCGCAAGAACGCGCCGTAAAGCCTGAATGATTCCGGGGGCGATCGCTTCGGCGGCCCCCACGCGATACTGCAGCGCCGGCCATGGCCGCGACCGCCCGGCAGACGGCCCGTCGCTATAATGACGGGTTCACCCATCCATCCCTTCAACCCTGAAAGGAACCCTATCGTGATTTCCACCGCCTACGCGCAGACTGCCGCCCCTGCCGGCGCCGAGAGCCAGCTGCTGGGCTTTCTGCCCATCATCCTGATGTTCGTGGCCATGTATTTCCTGATGATCCGTCCGCAGATGAAGCGGGCCAAGGAGCATCGGAACATGCTGGCAGCGTTGCAAAAAGGCGATGAAGTGGTGACGGCTGGCGGGATCGTCGGCCGGGTCACCAAGGTCGGCGACGCCTATGTTACCGTCGAAGTTTCTGCTTCTGGCGACAAGTCCATCGAAATGAACTTCCAGAAGTCCACCGTCCAGACCCTTCTGCCGAAGGGCACCATCAAGGCCATCTGAGTGTGAATCGATATCCGTTCTGGCGATATGCCCTCATCGGGCTGGCGCTGATCTTCAGCCTGATCTATACCCTCCCCAACTTCTACGGCGAATCGCCAGCGGTTCAGATATCGAGCCAGAAGGCGACCATCAAGGTCGACGCGGCCACCGAAAGCCAGGCGCTGGCCGCGCTCGACAAGGCCGGCATCCCCAACACGGGGGTGCTGCGCGACGACAACTCCGTCAAGATCCGCTTCGAGTCCACCGATACCCAGCTGCGCGCCCGCGACGTGCTGGAGAAGGCGATGAACCCGGATCCCGCCGATCCGGTCTACATCACCGCGCTGAACCTGCTGTCGGCTTCGCCCACGTGGCTGACCCAGCTGCACGCCCTGCCCATGTACCTGGGTCTGGACCTGCGCGGCGGTGTGCACTTCCTGATGCAGATCGACACCACCGAGGCGCTGAACAAGCGCCTGGACAGTGCGATGGCCGACGTGCGCACGCTGCTGCGCGACCGCAAGGTGCGTCACAACGGCATCAAGCGCAACGGCAAGCAGCTGGTGCTGGACTTTGCCAGCGAGGATGCCCGCACCCGCGCCCAGGAGCTGCTGCGTGACAACCAGGCCGACCTGGCCGTGCAGGAACGGGGCAACGGCGATCAGTCGCAGCTGCTGCTGACGCTGACCGAGTCCGCCATGCGCACCTTCCTGGACAACTCGGTGCAGCAGAACATCACCACGCTGAACAACCGGATCAACGAACTGGGCGTGGCCGAGCCGGTCATCCAGCGCCAGGGCGCCGACCGGATCGTGGTGCAGCTGCCCGGCGTGCAGGACACGGCGCGGGCCAAGGACATCCTGGGCCGTACCGCCACGCTGGAAGCCCGGCTGGTGGACATGAGCCCCGAGGCCCAGCGGGCCCTGACCAGCGAGAACGGCGTGGTGCCCTTCGGCTCCGACCTGTTCCGCCAGGGGCGTGGCGCCCCGGTGGTGCTGCGGCGTGAGCCCATCTTCACCGGCCAGCAGCTCACCAACGCCTCGGCCACCTTCGACGAGCACCAGCAGCCTGCCGTGGCCGTGAGCCTGAACGAGGCCGGCGGCCGCCACCTGCGCGAAGTCTCCCGCAAGAACATCCACAAGCCCATGGCCGTGGTGCTCTTCGAGAAGGGCAAGGGCGAGGTACTGACGGTGGCCACCATCCAGTCCGAACTGGGCAGCCGCTTCCAGATCACGGGCATGGGTTCGGCCAAGAACGCCGGCGACCTGGCGCTGCTGCTGCGTGCCGGTGCGCTGGCCGCCCCGATGGACATCATCGAGGAACGCACCATCGGCCCGAGCCTGGGTGCCGAGAACATCTCGAAGGGCTTCCAGTCGGTGACGTGGGGCTTCCTGGCCATCGCGGTGTTCATGATCGTCTACTACCTGCTCTTCGGCCTGTTCTCGACCGTGGCGCTGGGCTTCAACCTGCTGATGCTGGTGGCGGTGCTGTCGCTGCTGCAGGCCACGCTCACGCTGCCCGGCATTGCGGCCATCGCGCTGACGCTGGGCATGGCCATCGACGCCAACGTGCTGATCAACGAGCGCGTGCGCGAGGAGCTGCGCAAGGGCGCCTCGCCACAGATGGCCATCAGCGCCGGCTACGAGCACGCCTGGGCCACCATCCTGGATGCCAACATCACCACGCTGATTGCGGGCCTGGCGCTGCTGGCCTTCGGTTCGGGCCCCATCAAGGGCTTTGCCGTGGTCCACTGCCTGGGCATCCTCACCTCCATGTTCTCGGCGGTGTTCGTCTCGCGCGGGCTGGTCAACCTCTGGTATGGCGGCAAGAAGCGCGTCAAGCATCTGTCCGTCGGCCAGAGCGACTGGCACCTGGATGACCCGAAACCGGCCAAGCGCTGAGGGAGCAAGCACACCATGGAACTCTTCAAGATCCGGCGCGACATCCCGTTCATGCGCCATGTGACGATCCTGAACGCCATCTCGATCGTCTTCTTCCTGCTGGCGGTGCTGTTCCTGTTCACCCGCGGCCTGAACCTGTCGGTGGAGTTCACCGGCGGCACGGTCATGGAGTTCAGCTACGCACAGCCGGCCGACCTGGGCAAGACCCGCCAGGCCATTGAGGAAATGGGCTTCTCGGAGCCGCAGGTGCAGAACTTCGGCACCTCGCGCGACGTGCTGATCCGCCTGCCGCTGAAGGAAGGCGTCTCGGCCGCCAAGCAGGCCGAGCAGGTGCTGGCTGCGCTCAAGAAGCATGACCCGTCGGTGGAGCTGCGCCGCAACGAGTTCGTGGGCCCGCAGGTGGGCCAGGAACTGGCCACCAGCGGCGCCATGGCGCTTCTGGTGGTGATCGCCGGCATCGTGATCTACCTGGCCGTCCGCTTCGAATGGAAGTTCGGCGTGGCAGGCATCATCGCCAACCTGCATGACGTGGTGATCATCCTGGGCTTCTTCGCCTTCTTCCAGTGGGAATTCTCGCTGTCGGTGCTGGCCGCGGTGCTGGCGGTGCTGGGCTACTCGGTCAACGAGTCGGTCATCATCTTCGACCGGGTGCGCGAGAAGTTCCGCGAGCGCCATGCCCGGAACATGACCACCGCCCAGGTGCTGGACCACGCCATCACCACCACCACCTCGCGGACGGTCATCACCCACACGTCCACGCTGATGATGGTGCTGTCGATGCTGTTCTTCGGCGGCCCCACGCTGCACTACTTCTCGCTGGCGCTGGCCATCGGCATCTGCTTCGGCGTGTACTCCTCCATCTTCGTGGCTGCTGCCATCGTGATGCGCCTGGGCCTCAAGCGTGAGGACCTGGTCAAGCCCGTGAAGAAGAAGGACGCCACCGAGGTGGAACTGCCCTGAGAACGGAAAAGCCGGTCCCAGGGACCGGCTTTGCGGGATCACCCAAGGCGCCAGAGACTTCGGTCCTGGCGCCTTTTTCTTGCCCGACGGATCAGTGACGGAAGCACTGCCCGTAGATGGGCCGGCCGAAGTGGGCCAGCACGGCACTCAGGAAGACCGCGATACCGACCGAATGACACCCAGATGGCGACATAACACGGCATCTTTCGTCAGATCGACTACCAGAAATCGGCAACAAGTCGTCAGCAAATCTGCGCGCACACGGCCTCTCGTAACCAGTTCCGGGCCTCAACTGTTCACTTGTTCGACATGACACATTTTTTGTACCTGTCGTTTCGGTGTGATGGCGGCTGCTTATCTACGATGGAAAAAGCCCGAGAAACAGGGCCTTTCACCTTTCATAAACGAAGTAATCACAGGACGGGGCAAGCGTCAGAGAACGACTGGTCCCCGATGGATAGACAGGCAACATGAACGCTACCTTCAAACGACTCGCCTTGAGCCTCTCGATCATGACCCTGCTGGCCGCCTGCGGCAGCCACGATGGATCGGGTGATGCAGGCGCCTCCGATGCAGCAACGACCAAGTCGGCCACCACCAAGGCAATCGGCGCCCTGCCCACCGCCCTGCCGCCCGAAAGCCTGCTGACCGACAACCAGGCGGAGCCCATCTCCAGCACGGGCATACGGGGCGACGTGCTGGCCACGGCTCTGACGCAGAATGTCGGCACGGTGGAAGCCCGCACCCGCGAACAGGGCGAGCCCCCGGTGATCAAGATCGAACAGTCGGTGAAGGCCACGGAGTCCGGCAACGGCATCACCCAGCCTTTCTTCAATGATTACCGTGCGTCCCTGGACAAGATCGCGGACGGCGACACCTTTGCCTCGGTGCGCGTGATGACAGGCCTGTCGGCCAACAAGCTGCCGGACAACCTGGAGCAGGCCGCAGCCGATGCCGAGCTGCTGAAGATCGATACCGTGCAGCGGATCGAGAAAGGCGAGATCGCCGATGGCGCCTATACCCGCTACCAGGCCTACGCCACCCACATGCAGCTGAGCCAGCCCTGGAGCCTGAAGCGGAACATGGTGCTGATGTACGGCGCCGAGTCCCTGAGCTGGGAGGGCCAGAACAGCTCCACACAGGTGGTGATGCGCGCCGAGCGGGGCCGCCGGTCGTCGGACTTCAACCTGTGCACCGAAGTGGGCGTCAACGACTTCTCGCGCGTGAGCTGCACCCAGTGGCGCGTGCCGCAGAACTGGAAGGCCGGCCAGGCCCTGACCTATCTGGGCCAGCGCGTGACCGAGCGCCACCAGAAGAACGTGACGGACCGGTACGGCAACGTCACCGGCACCGTGTCGCGGCCCATCACCTGGCGGACGCGCTGATGGCAACGACGGGCCGGCGCAAGCGCACGGCCCGTCATCCGGATCACTTCACGTTGAAGCTCAGCGTGAACTCGTCCACCACCTTGTCGCAGACCTTGGGATCCTTCGGTGCCTGCTCGACCTCGGACGACAGGTACCAGAGACCGGGTTTCAGCGCCCGGAACGAGAACTCGCCGTTCTTGTCGGTCTCGGCATAGAAGGCCTCGATCTCGACCTCTTCCGAGTTGAAGCCGGCCGGGCTGCCCACGACCTTGGCATCCGCCACCGGCTTGCCATCCAGCGTCACGCGGAACTTGGCCAGCTCACCGACCTTGATGTCGTTGGGACTGGCCAGCGGCGTGATCTCGTAGCCCTTGCCCAGCGGCTTGGTGGCGAAGGCGCCATCATCGTCGATGATGACGAAGCTCTTGCCGCTCATCGAGTACAGGCCGCAGCTCTGCGCATCCGGGAAGTCGGCGCGCGTCTTGGCCATGGCCCACTTGCCATCGGCCTTCTTCGTCCAATAGGTAGGCTTGTAGGTGCCCAGCAGCACGTGCGTGCCCTTGCCCAGCTTGGCGGAATGGCGATAGTGGTAGTTCTCGCCCGACTGCACGAGTGTCTGGGTGCCGTTGGCGCTGATCACCTGCGGAGCCTCGAACAGCACCAGCCGCGCCTCGGGAATGACCTCGGGCTTGGGAAACTCGTGGCCGTAGATCAGGTCGGCCTCAAAGACGTCCTTGTTCTCGCCCTGCGTCCACAGACTGTGGGCGGACGCGGATGCCGATGCGCCCAGCAGCAGGGCAAGCAGGGTGGCGTTGAGTGCTTTCATGGTTTTCCTCACCTGAGTTGATCGTCTTGATTATTGATTGTGTTCTGATTCATTATCCATGACGCGGAAGGTCATGGCATCGGACATCGCAGCGTCCGCTGCTTACCTGGATCGAATGAGTGCATGGCGGGTCTCCTTCCTGCCGTCAGCCACAAAGGCTGTGTGCCTTGCCGGGACCGGGACCGGGACCGCAGCGTCAGCGTCAGCGTCAGCGTCAGCGTCAGCATGCGAATGCTACATCATCTCTGTAGCGGATGATAACCATTCATATATTACAAAGGCGTGCAAGGGCTGACGCCCTCTAATCCATGCCCCCTTGCCCGGACATGTCCGGCTGGCCGGACGGTTCTGGGGCACACTTGCTTCTTCCCCCCTCACCCACACGGAGTACGGACATGAAGATAGCCATGGCGGGCGATCACGCCGGATTTGCGATGAAGGCGGCGCTGAAGAAACGGCTGGAGAGCCAGGGCCACGAGGTGGTGGACTTCGGGCCGTTCTCGGAGGAAGGCTGCGACCTGCCGGACTTCATCTATCCGGCGGCGCTGGCGGTGAGCGACGGGCAGGTGGAACGCGGCATCTTCATTGATGGCGTGGGCTACGGCAGCGCCCTGATCGCCAACAAGATCCCTGGCGTGTATGCGGCCGTGGCGCAGGACCCGTTCTGCGCAGGACTGGCACGCTCGCACTCGAACACCAACGTGCTGTGCCTGGGCGGCAAGCTGATCGGCCCGGCCATCGCCGAGGTCATCGTCGACACCTGGATGACGACCGACTACCTGGCCGACAACCCGCGCTACACGCAGCGGGTGGACAAGGTGGTGGAGATTGCGAAGAAGCACACGGTCAGGTAACAGCCCGCGGCGCAAGGCCTTGAAGAGGCTCCCTTTCCGGGGCATGACTCATCTTGCCCCGGCGACCGCACATCGACCGAATGCAATCATCGACGACTTGAGAGGCATGGGCGATGCACTGGCGACCATTGGCCGCCAGGCTGGGCTGAGCAATGATGATGTCGCTACCATGGAAGAGAAACGCGGCAAGATAGCTGCAGAACCCATGCGCTTCGAGCCATGATCCTTCCAGATGCCGACATCATTTCGGGGCTTTCCGAGGGCTGATGCGGTGACGCAATCGAACAGGCGCCGGCAGCCCCCTCCCCCAGATCACACCTTCTTCGCCAGCGCCTCGGCCCGGCCGATGTAGCTGGCCGGCGTGAGCGCCCGCAGTTGGGCGCGGGCGGTTTCGGGGATGTCCAGCCCGTCGATGAAGGTGCTCAGGTCCGCCTGGCCGATGTGGCGGCCGCGGGTGAGTTCCTTCAGTTTCTCGTAGGGTTTTTCCACGCCATAGCGACGCATGACGGTCTGGATGGGTTCGGCCAGCACTTCCCAGTTGGCGTCCAGATCAGCGGCCAGGGCGGCTTCGGCCACCTGCAGCTTGCCCAGGCCGCGCTGGGCGGAGTCGTAGGCCAGCAGGCTGTAGCCCAGGGCCACGCCCACGTTGCGCAGGACGGTGGAGTCGGTCAGGTCACGCTGCCAGCGGCTGA
>ERZ772962.2130-NODE-2130-length-10329-cov-7.607845_pt1 | contig 10329 bp, 10 predicted proteins | sample MGYA00580676_ERZ772962 | MGnify/ENA primary metagenome ERZ772962 (study PRJEB29015, sample SAMEA2738049) | human oral metagenome | biome: human oral; feature: human-associated habitat; material: saliva | place: China | collected 2230 ...
GAATCAAAAAAATAGCATCCAACGTATCATCGAATATATCGACCATCACTACAAAGAAGACTTAAGCCGAAGCACTTTGGCTGATATGGTTTATCTTAGCGCGGATCACCTAGCTCGAATCTTTAAGAAAGAAACAGGTGAAACTTTGGTCAAATATATTACGGATAAACGCATCAATGCTTCTAAAGAATTACTATCAGGAACGAAAACGCCTATTGCACAAGTAGCCTCTGAAGTCGGATATGATAATTACTCTTATTTCACGAAAATCTTTAAAGAGAAAATTGGTGTTTCTCCTGGGGACTACAGAAAACAGCATACAGATTAAATAATAAAAAAGAGCTAGTTCAAATGAACTAGCTCTTTTCATATTAGTTTTCTCTTTTTTTCACTTTTCCATTCCATGCTTCAAAACCATGTTTTAAAATAAAGATATTTGTATATCCATTTTTCTTTAGACGATAGGCACAACGACCTGCAATAGAAACGCCCTCTTCATACAAATAGATTGGTTGGTCTTTACGCAATTCCATGAAACGTTCTTTAAATTGAGAATATGGAATGTTACGTGCTCCTAAAATATGAGCTGCTTTGAATTCATCTTTTTCACGTACATCGATTAATTGTCCGTGACGTAAATCCTTTCCGAACTCTTCAGCGCTAACCACTTTAGCAGATGATTGACGCATCCAAATTAATACAAATAAGTAAATTCCGTAGGCCAATAACAGGCCCATAATAATACTCCACATGAGACTAAACCCCTTCAAAAATAATTTTAATAAGACAAGAGATATTGTATCATGTTTCTTCTAATCTTTCAAAAGCACTAAAGAAGCTGCTCCAATGACTCCTGCATCGTTCCCAAGTTCTGCTAAACGTAAGTGTGTTGTTTCGCGAACTTGTGGGAATACTAATTGTTCATATTCTTTACGAACGCCTTCTAACAAGAATTCTCCTGCTGCGCTCACTCCACCACCGATAACGATGAAGGACGGATTCAACATATTCGCAACATGTGAACATGCAATTCCTAAGTATTTTGAGAAATGACGAATGACGATTAATGCGAGTGGATCTTCCTGTTTTGCTAAATCAAAAACATCTTTAGCACTCACATCTTGCCCATCATCGATTCTTGCTTTTAATTCTGAATCTCCTGCAAATTCGTCGGCATATCGACGTGCTAAGTTCACAATCCCTGTTGCACTCGCTACCGTTTCAAGACAGCCTTTTTTACCGCAAGTACATGCAAAAGGTCTATCACTAAAATCAACCGTAATATGTCCTAGTTCTCCACCAGCACCAGCTACACCATGAATAAGACGGTTTTCGGCGATAATTCCACCGCCAACACCTGTTCCAAGTGTAAAGAAGGTTACGTCTGGTTGGTCTCCACCAGCACCCATCCATTTTTCACCTAATGCTGCTACGTTAGCATCATTATCAATGAAGAAAGGAATTCCTAGTGCGCCTTCGATTTTTTCTTTCAATGGTTGTAATGTTTTCCAGTTTAAGTTGTAGGCACCAATGACTGTACCATTCTCTCTATCAACAACCCCTGGAGACCCCATTCCAATCCCTGCAAAGTTTTCAGTCGTTAATCCTAACATATCTAAACGATGACGAATCGAGTCGATAATATCTTCTACAATATGACTTCCTTCATCAAGAATATTTGTTGGAATCGACCATTTCTGTTGAATTTCACCTGCTAGTGTAATAATCGCAAATTTGATGGAAGTTCCACCTAAATCAATACCAATAATTTTCTTTTCCATACTATTCACTCCATGAAAATTTGTATATGCTTACATTATAACAGCATTACCCTTTCATTCCTAGTGTAAATAGTAAAAATGCTACGACAATATATGCCACAATTCCGGCAATGCGTGAAGCAGGTTTTGTGAAGCGGTCCCCTCTAAAGCTAATCGCCGTCATCACTAAGTACCCACCAACGAGTCCTCCTAAGTGACCGTAGTTATCTACCGCTGAATTAATAAATCCAAGGATAATATTGATAATAAGTAGTCCTGCGTATTGCACTCCCATTTGTCTAAAAGAACGAATGTAGCCATGTTTACGAGATAGATAAACCACTGCTCCCATCAGTCCAAAGAGTGCCGTACTTGCCCCCGCTGAAATACTTGAAGAAAAGGCGAAACTTGCAAGATTCCCCATTATTCCTGATAGCAGATACACGACAAGGAATCTCCAGTGCCCAATTTCATACTCCATTTGGCGACCAATCATATATAAAAACACACTATTAAACAAAATATGTTCCAGTCCAATATGTAAGAAAATCGGTGTTAGGAAACGATAATATTCGTGTTGATGAATGATGTACGGATTGAATTTCGCACCAAAGTTAACAAGAACTTGTCCATTCGTGCTACCACCCGCTAGCGTCATCACGATAAACAGCGCTGCTTGAATCGCAAGAAATAAATAAGTGAAGCTAAAATTCTCATTGAAATTTCTCTTCCACCGTTCTAATTTCCAAGGGTTAATCTTAAACATCTCTAACCACTCCTTCACTAGTAATAATTGTTGGAATTCGGATATCTGTGTCAAATACTGGCCAGTCAACAACAGGTGTCAGCTGAGTCGTATACGCCACTGACAAAATGCGAACATCTTCCACGTCTTGTAAGGTTCTATCGTAATATCCGCCTCCAAAGCCGAGACGGTCTCCTTTCGTACTATACAGTAGTCCTGGAACGATGACTAAATCTAACTCTTTGACTTCAAAAATCGGATGCGTGCTATCAATCACGGGCTCAAGCGCTCCAAAAGCAGAACGCTTAAAGGTTGTTTGCTCATTCCACTCCACAAACACCAACGTCTTATCTGGCATTGTCACAGGTACAAATAACTGTTTTCCAGCAAGTCTTGCCTCTTGAACCATTAAGTCTAATTGGAATTCGAGTCGCATCGGCATTGTTACCGCAACCGTTTTTGCTTCAATCCATTGCGGCATTCCTTTGAGCCATTCCACCACTCGTTTTTCTTCTGCACGTCGTTTTCCAGGCGTCATGGCCTCTAGTTCTCTTTTTTGAATCGCACGCTTCAACTGTTTAACTTCTTTTTGATACATGTCGAACAGTTCGTTAAATAACTTCAAGAATTCAAGTTCGACCGCTCGCATGCTTCTTTCTTCCAAAATAGGTCGACTTAACAACGGTGCCTTTTCCATCATCGGTTCATCCGTTAAAATAATTGGCAATTCATTAGAGAGCATTTCATGATCAATCGCCCACACTTTTGCCCATTCTTTCTCTTCTAAATGCTGCAAGAAGAATTTCTCTTTAATCACTTCGAATAGGTTGTTTTCCATGACTTCGTACTCTGGCAATTGATTCTTCACCGGACGAATTAAGTCAGCGATATAAGCTTCGGTTGCGTCATGCAGTAAACAAGCAAGGACCGTTCCTGTTTGGTACCCTCTAGCAATGGCTTCTTGTGCACAATTAATGCTATGTAATCCTACTGAATAAAAGAAACGTAGATGTCCATTTCCTCGACACATCATACTTAAGGCATGCGCAATATCTTCAATGGCAACATTGTCTGGAACCATTTCAAGTGGATTAAATACGCGCCCTGTATATGTATTCATCAATAATTTTTTGTCTTCCATATATTCCTCCACGGTTGATGTCAGTTTATTTTATCACTGAATTAAAGGTATTTAAAAGAAAATAGGTCATTACTTAACTTGTTCTTAATTCTCACTATCTTTAGCTTTAAAAAATTTCCTTTGTTATAATGGTACTGAACAAGACTTATAGGAGGCACATTATGACAAAACCAATCTTTTTAAATGCCGTACTGCAAGAGAAAATCTGGGGTGGAACAAAATTGCATTCGCTCTTTAACTTCACTCTTCCTTCTCACAAGACCGGTGAAGCGTGGATTATTAGCGCGCATCCTAATGGAATTTCAACCATAAAAAGCCCTGCGGAATTCGCAGGACTAGGCTTAGATGAACTCTATAAAACACATCCTGAACTCTTTAATGGACAACAATTAGCAAGCTTTCCTCTTCTTATTAAGTTGCTAGATGCTAGTGATGACTTATCCATTCAAGTGCATCCTGATGACGAATATGCGCTAGAACATGAAGGCGAATATGGGAAAAATGAATGCTGGTACGTGGTTCAAGCAGAGCCAGGCGCAAAAATTGTATACGGACATACTGCGATGACTCCTGAAGAATTCGCAGAGAAAATCGACAATGAAGCTTGGAGCGACCTGTTTACCGAGGTTCCTGTTAAAGCCGGCGATTTCTTCGATGTTCCAAGTGGGACGATTCACGCAATCGGCGGCGGTATTGTAATTCTTGAAACGCAACAAAATTCAGATACGACTTACCGCGTCTATGACTACAACCGCACCGACGATGCTGGAAATCCTCGTCCACTGCATATCCAACAAACAAAAGACGTGACGACGATTCCGCACAGTGTCCCAACGACGAATCAGCAAGTAGTGACAACGGAGACTGGAACAAGAACGACTTTTGTGGAAAACAAGTTCTTCACGGTTTGGAAATACGATATCGATGGTGATTACAGCGATGCACTCTCTTCTACTTATCACCTTGTAACGGTGTTAGACGGAAAAGGAACGCTCACAGTCGATGGAACAACATATCCAATAGAAAAAGCCGATTCCTTCATTCTCCCTTCAGGAACACCAACACTTTCAATTAACGGATCTGTTCAACTGATTGTCTCTCAATCGAACCAATAATAGTAAACACAAAAAGGTCAGCAAGTTTACCCTTGCTGACCTTTATTTTTATGCATTCAATTGTTTTGTAATGTCTACGATTTCGTCGATTAATCCACCGATTGTTGCAATCGTATCTTTAAGCGGAGCATCTGTTGAGACATCCACGCCTGCTGCTTTTGCAAGCTCTTCTGCGCTCTTTGTTCCGCCCATCTTCAAGACTTCCACCCAAGTATTTGCGACACTTGAATCTTTTTGAATCATCTTCGCCACTTGTGTACCGATCGTTAAACCAGCTGAGTAAGTGTACGAATAAAGTCCCATGTAATAGTGCGGTTGACGCATCCAAGTTAACTCTGCACCTTCTGTCAGAACGACTTCTGGTCCCCAGAATTTAGCCAATGTTTCTCTGAATAAATCATTTAACGTATCGGCATCTAAACTCTTACCTGCATCCACTAAGCGGTATACTTCGCGTTGGAAGTACGCTTCTAATAAGTGAGTGACAAAGTTGTGGTAATAAGTTTTAGCCACCATTTGAGAAGAAATCCAACGTTTCATACGTAGGTCATCGCCTGCTTTGTTCTTCAAGTAGAACTCAACCAATAATTCGTTCGTTGTTGATGGAGCTTCTACAAAGTACATGCTTGGACGACCATCGAGGATATTTTGGTTTTTGTACGCTAATTGGAAGTGCCCTGCGTGTCCTAATTCATGCGCTAGTGTCATACAGTCATTCATATCTTCTGTAAAGAACATTAAGATATATGATTTTGCCCCATAAGGTGATGAACAGAACGCACCCGTACGTTTACCAATTGTTTCAGCATAATCAATCCAACGGTTGTCGAAGGCTTCTTTCATAATCTTGAGGTAATCTTCCCCTAGTGGTGCTAATCCTTCTAAGATATATTGTTTTGCTTCGTCATACGTTACTTTGGCTGCGTATGTTGGATCCACTTCCAGTTTTAAGTCTTCATAGCGTACTTCGTCTAATTGATAGATTTCTTTCAATAGGCGTGCGAATTTACGCATATGTGGCGCTAATTCTTCCATGATGACATCGATTTGGCGGTCGTATAATTCACGAGAAACTTTTTGACGGTCTAGTAAGTAGTCAAATACTGAATCAAATCCACGCAATGTTGCCATTGTTTTTTCTTTTTGAATTTGTGTATTATACGCTGAAGCAGTGCTATGTTGGTATTTGCGTAATGTGTCGCTAAATACTTTGAACGCTTCACGACGAATCGCTGTATTTGGTTCAGATTGCATACGGCCTTCAAAGCTGTTGTAGGTCATCGGAATCACTTGTCCGTCTGCTTCAACCGCTGGGAAATGAATATCTTTGAATTTAATATCATTGTACGCTTGGTAACCTGCATCTAATGTATTTCCAAGAGCAGCTAAGGTTGCTTCTACATCTTTTGATAATAAATGTTTCTTATCTTCTAAGAGACGTTCGATATATAAGGCATCTTCTTTATTTGCGCGTGCTTCTTCTAACACGGCATCATCCAATTGACTTAATTCAGATTCAAAGAAACTTAATTTGGCGTCTAATCCTGCTAACACGGTACGTGTTTGTGCAGAACGTGTTTGTGCTTCTTTATCTTTCGTATTGGCACTGACTGCTAAATTACAATAAGCAGAAACTTTTCCGCGAAGTTCTAATAATTCACGGTATGTTGCTAAACCAGCATTCACTTGGCTAGCTGTTGTAATTTTTCCTTCGTATTCCTTTTGGAAAGCATCTACTTTTCCTTTTAGGTCTTCTAACGCTTCGTTAAAAGCTTCTTCTGTTTTAAACAAATGCGTTAAGTCCCATGTTTGATTTACATCTACTTGACTTCTTTCAATCATATTCTCACTCCACTTTCTAAAGTCGTACTTCCATTGTACCACAGTTTTCATCTAATTTTCAGAAAACTTTAATTTAAATCAAAAAAAGTGTTACAGCCCTTCGACTGTAACACTGATTCATGTTGATTATTGTAACGCTCCGATTGCACGAGCGATTTCTTCATTAGAGCTTCCTGGTTTAATTTCGAAAGTACCAGTCCAGATCTTATCAGCAATGTTTTTTGATGTTAAGTAATCTACGAACTCTTTAGCACTCTTAACTAAGCCTGCTTTTTCTAATTTGTCAGCAACATCATTTGATGATTCGCCTTCTTCAACTGTAATAGATACAGGAGTTGATGACGCTGTAGTTGCTGCTTCTGTTGTTGAAGCTTGTGAAGTAGCTTTAGCACTTGATGAAGATGCTGCTTTGCTACCAGATTCTTTTTCAGCTAATAAAGACTCGTAAGCGGCTTTATAGCTTGCTTCATTTGCTCCTTCAGAAACGATTGGCAAATTCACTGCATCTAATTGGCTCTTTAATGATTGTGGTACAAAAGGCCAAATCACAGTAACCAATGCTAAAATTAACGCTGCTAATAAGAAGCCCATTCCTAAAGAACGAAATTTCGTTTTACTCATGTTCTTCCTCCTTAATTTGCATCTGCTTCAAAATAGTTATCGATTACCAATTGTACTGTTGAAACAGGTACGTTTAATTGTTCAGAAATTGATTCTACTGAATTACCGTGGCTGAATAATGTAATGATTTGTTGTTTTGTTACATTGTGTAAGCGACCAGATTCTTCTGCAGTTGCTTCTTCCACTGCTTCTGTTTCTTCAGCTACTGGTTCTGGTTTTTCAGCTACACGAACTTCAGCTGCTTTTGCAGCGCGAACTTCTTCGTAAGTTGGTTCAACTGATGGTCCTTTGTAAACAGTTGTTCCTTCTAATTCTTGAATTTTTTTCTTTAATGAATATACTTCACGGTTTAATTCTAATAAACCTTCAGCTAATTCATCGATTTCTTCTTCATTATGGTTATCCTTTAAGAATAGTGAAATGAATAAGAAAAATACTGCTAATGCTAATAACGCGAGAACTACGACCCATACGTGCATTTTTTCACCTCATTAAATATTATTTTTTTCCTTTCATCCTATTTTAAATAATGTTAGCCAAAATATCAAGGTTCAAGGCGAAGTTTATCATTTTGTTAACGAATTGAAACATTACACAAACTAGCAAAAAGTTAAAAAAATCTTTACCCTCCAGTCCTGAAAAAGGAATAAAAGGTAAAGATTTCTATCATTATTGACCGCGCATTTCTTCCTTCACTCGTTTTTCTTTTTGGCTTAAAACAAGTAAGTTTTCGCGGAGTTCTTGTTCCATTTGCGTCAATTCGTATTCGGCTTTTCTACGTTTTTGACGGCCTTCTTGTTGAATTAGAATCGTTTCTTCTAATGTTTCAATCAAGTCTTGTTGTGTCTTTTGAAGCGTTTCAAGATCGATGATCCCACGTTCATTTTCACGAGCTGTTTCAATCGTTGAAATCTTCAACATTTCAGAGTTCTTTTGAATCAATTGATTTGTCGTTTCAGACACTTGACGTTGCGCTGTCACGGCATCCTTTTGACGAAGCAATGTCATCGCAATGGCAATTTGGTTCTTCCATAAAGGAATGGTTGTCGTAATGGAAGATTGAATTTTTTCCGCCAATGTTTGGTTCGTATTTTGAATCAAGCGAATTTGTGGCGCTTGTTGGATTGTCATTTGGCGCGTTAATTTCAAGTCGTGATTTCTCTTTTCAAGACGGTCTAAGAACTGATGTAAGTCATTGACGACTTGCACATCCATTTGGTCTCCGGACTCTTGCGCCTTTTGCATCGCTTCAGGGATGAGTTTTTGTTGCAACTCTTCAATCTTCAATTCCCCAGCAGCGATATAAATACTTAACGCTTCGAAGAATTCCTTATTGCGTTGGTACAGTTGTTCCAGTGACAAATTGTCGTTTAATAAGCCATTTTTTTCATGGTCTAATCGTACTGCAATCTTATCCACTTGAGAACCGACTTCTTGGTATTTTAATTGCATTTCATAAATCGACTTCTTCACACGACCAAAGATTTTACGGAAGATGTTCGAATCTTGCGCTATAAGGTCGTTCGGGTCTGTCTCGTTGAGTCGCATCATCAACTCGTTGAGCGTATCCCCGATTTCACCGGTGTCTTTATTTTGCACATGAGCTAGCATCGAATGAGAGAATTCACCAAGTTGCTTTTGCGCGCCAGCACCATAACTAATGATGGCCTGCATATTCTTTTCATCGATTTGTTTTGCAAGAGCACGTGCTTGTTCTTGTTGTTTCTCTGGCAATGTGTCGACTAATGCACGTTTGGCATCTAGTTGTTCTTGTGGAAAATCACTTGCCACATCTTGCAAGGTCGTATTTTTTACGACGTCTTCTCCAAATGGGTTTTGAATGAGTGTATCCACCATTGATTTTTGTTCAGTCATTGTTCTCTACTCCTTTATCGTACGATTCACGTAATCCATCTCTGCTTCAGATTTTTTAATCTTGTCTTCTTGGAAATGTAAGTAATCCTCTTCCAGTGTCGCACAGACGAGATCGATTTTTTCTCCTAATTCTTGTAGCGTTTGATACGTTTCGCTTCCTTTTACGGGTTGTTCACTCAATTCTTTGTAGGCTTTCGTCATTTCATTTAATGACGGTACGCAAGTATGAACGAACAAGTTGGCTTCTGGAAGTTTCTCAGGGTGTGCCACTAATTCTTTGAAATAATCTTTCATCGTTACGGTTGTATTATAGCGATTACTAATAATTCTTAGTTTTGTATAACTTTGAATCGTCTCATCAATTTCTTGAATTTGTGTCTTCACCGCTGACATTTTTTGTCTAAAATAATCGATTTCCTGCTTGGATAATCCTGATTGTTCATATCGTTCTTTTACCTTACTAGAAGTTTTCCTTAACGGACTCTTCGCTTTGCCAAAGATCGATTTCACTTCCATTTCTTCTGGAAATAGCATGAAGAAAAAGATACCTGCTAGTACGAGAAATGAGAATAACAACCGTACTGATGAACCGTAAATATGACTCATAAAGTAACGTGTTATGAATACAAACAATACTAGTTTGATAAGTCTATTCCACTGCTTCATGGCACTCCCTCCTTATGGACCTATTGTATCATTTGGCTATTTTGGAACATGGTACTTAAGGATGATTTCTATGGGACTTTAGGCTGAATAAATTAAAGCAAACAAAGGAATAAAGTAGATTCAATCTAATTTTCTCCTTCAACATTTTTAACACAATTTGAATATATATCCCCTGGCTAATCCCTGGGGGATTCCGTTTCTTGCATCCCCCCAACCTCTGAGAGACGCATCAAAGAGATTGTATAACTACGGTAATCTCGTATTTACATTTCACTGCAACCCATCTTCCTATTCTAATTCCAATTGTTCCGATATATGATTTTCTTTTAATTGATTTCGTATGTGATAGATTGTGTAAGTTATCTACGAAAAAACTCCTTAGTTCTTTCAATGTAGTTTGGACACCACATACAAATTAAACTAAGGAGTTTTTTTCATTACTATTCCGCTAAAGCATTTTCCCTCAAACAATCCGGCATTTTAATTAAACAATAAATATCCACCGGCTAAGCCGGTGGTTTTTCAGTTTCGGGCATAGCCCTGATCTCAGAGCGACGCCTCAAG
>ERZ772962.2131-NODE-2131-length-10320-cov-3.485046_pt1 | contig 10320 bp, 9 predicted proteins | sample MGYA00580676_ERZ772962 | MGnify/ENA primary metagenome ERZ772962 (study PRJEB29015, sample SAMEA2738049) | human oral metagenome | biome: human oral; feature: human-associated habitat; material: saliva | place: China | collected 2230 ...
ATCAAACTTTTAAATCAAAATTCAATTCAAAACGTTAACGAACATTGTCCTTGTGAAAATCCAGATTCAAAGAAAACTATCATTAGAAAATATTTACCTAGAAGATCATTACAATTAAGGGAAATGGAAGAAAAAGACTACCTAGTAATGTACTATGGAAAATGTAAATTATTTCTTGTACAAAACAAATTTAATGACTTTTATTTAAGAATTTTCGTGATGATGAAAGCAATAAATACCTCTGTAGCCTAAAAATACCGAAAAAAATTTAATTTTTCTTAGAAGAAAAATTAAGATTCATTCCCAACGAAAAAGAACTACAATTAGAAAATTCTAGGAATAGAGCTGTTTCTGCTAAGTTAGCATTTGTTGCTAAAATTGATAAAAATGGTTACTATTACAACGGAGTATTATCCCATTCAAAATTATTAAATTTATTTCCACAGTAAGATAAACAGTAAGATAAAATGAATTTATCTATAACAAGGATTCAAATCTCTATGTCTTAAGCGACATATGCCTCGTAAGAAATATAAAACAAGAGGTAATGTTATCTTCAGTAGGCGAGTTAATTTTGTATTAGGTATTGTAAAACATACCTTACAAAAGGAAATTAATAAAAAAACTAGATATAAAATCTATTTATAACACTTAAAACTGATGGACACCTCTTCCAGAAGAGTTTGCATGTGACAGAACATTTTAAAGTTATAAGATAGTAGTCAAAAATGAAGAACTTAATCATGAACATGAACTTGAGTATAGGGTATCCTAACTTTAAAATATGAAATTACAATCAGTAAAGACCAAAAATGGTTGAGATAAAGATGATTAAGGAGCTACAAAACAAAAAAGCCTTGAGTTATACATAACATCAACTCAAGGCATAGTTTTAAATATAAAATCTAACTTTCTATATTTATTAAACTAGTTTATGACCATATTATATTGAATTTACATATGCATCTACAGCGATAATTGCTTGTGCAACATCTGAAGGCGAAATCTTAAACGGCATCTGATGGATTGTCTCACCCTCCATAGTTGCTTGTTTACCAACTTTTATTAAGTCATCATATCCAACTTGATCTAAATGCATTTCTTTTAGAGTTGTTGGCATACCAATTTTTTTGTAAAACTCAATATACTTATCAAGTTCTTCTTTTGGTCTATTTTCCAATAAAAGTTGTACCAAGGTTCCATAAGCTACTTTTTCACCATGTGTTAAATGATGAATGTCACCTGTCAATGCAGTAAAACCATTATGAATTGCATGCGCCGCAGCCAATCCTCCACTTTCAAAACCTAAACCACTCAATAGAGTATTAGCTTCAACAATGTTTTCTAATGCTGGTGTCACAACTTTAGCTTCACAAGCTGCCATGGCCTGTAAACCATCTGCGAACAGCGTTTCTTCACATTTCTTCGCAATTGCAACTCCAGCCAACGTTTGTTGTTGGCCTAACATAGTTTTTCCATTTGCCTGCATAACTGCACGCGCCTCAACCCAAGTTGCTAAACCATCTGCAATACCAGACGCTAATAAACGCTTAGGAGCTTGTGAAATAACTTTTGTATCAACCAAAACTAAATCTGGATTTTTAGAATAAAATAGATAATGATCAAATGCACCTTCATCTGTATAAATAACAGATAAAGCAGATACAGGTGCGTCTGTCGATGCAATTGTTGGAGCAATAATAACTGGCTTTTCAATCAAATCTGCAATAGCTTTTGCACTATCAATCGTCTTTCCACCACCAAGTCCGATAATACTATCACAATTCTCTTTCTCAGCTAAGGCAACAACTCGATTGATTTCATTGTCAGAAGCTTCACCATTAAACTGAGCTAGAACAATATGGAAACCATACCTATGTAGGTAATCTTCAAATCGTTTTCCAACAATATCATAAACCAACTTATCGCATAATAGAACAGGACGATTTCCCAAATCCAATATTGATTTGGCATTTTCAAACAAGGCATTTTCCCCTTGAATATATCTAGAAGGGCTAGCAAAAATTCTCATATGTATTTCCTCTCTACCTAGATGGAACGACTATTTTGAATAACAAACCAATCATCAGAAAAATCGTCAACCGCCTTTTGGATAGATGGCATGGCGAAAGCTGATTCAAAAACATCTGCTCCTGCTGTAACAGCATGCGCACCTGCAGCTAAAGCATTATTTACTTGTGCTACATTTTTAAAGGATGCGGCTAAAATCTTACTAGGAGAGTTCTGTCTATCAATAGCAAGAGCTAATTGACGAATGACAGAATTTGAATCGATGTTCAGATTCTCCATTCTGTTATAATATGGAGCTAGGTAATCCGCTCCTGCTTCAATAGCTAATAATCCCTGAATAACTGTATAAATAGCTGTTGCAGTAATATGGTAGCCCTCTTTTTTTAACACCTTTATTGCACGTAATCCATCTGGAGTAACAGGTACTTTGATAAATATATCATCTCCTGCTTGTCTCCGAATTTCATGAGCATCTTTTAAGATACCTTCAAAATCTTGAGAAATCACCTGAACATGAATAGAGGGTGCAGAGCCAATCAATTCTCTTACATCTTTGATTCGTTCAAAAAAATTAATCGAACCCTCTCTTTTAGCAATAGTGGGATTTGAAGTTACCCCAGCTAGCGGTAAAATTTCAGACCATTTTTTAATCTCATCTAAATTTAATGTGTCAAGCATAAATTCCATAAAAAGAACCTCTTTATTTTACAAAGTATGCTCAGTACGTCCTATAATATCATCTTGGGTTGCCTTAGAAAGAACATTGAAGAATGCAGAGTATCCTGCAACACGAACAATTAAATCTCTGTGTTTTTCAGGATGTTTCTGAGCGTCAATCAACGTCTCTCTGGAAACAACATTGTATTGAATATGGTACCCATGTAAACGATTAAAGAATGTTCGTAACAAAGCAATTAGTTTTAATTTATCTTCTTCTTTGGCTAACGTTTGAGGATTTACTTTCTGATTTAAGAGAACCCCACCTACAATTTCATCTGTTGGTAATTTTGAAACAGATTTTAAAACAGATGTAGGGCCGTGTTGATCCATATTATGTGATGGTGAACAACCCTCTGCTAACGGTGTACCCGCGTTGCGTCCATCTGGCGTTGCTAATGTTCCACGTCCCTGTCCTACGTTGGCTGAGATAGAAGATGTTCCTGAATAACGAATTCCTCCAATAGGACCTCTTCCATAACGTGTATTAGGATATTTAGCAATTTCATCAACATAAATGTCATAAGCAGCCGTAACTAATTTATCAGCATAATCATCATCGTTACCGTACTTAGGTGCATCATGAATCAACATTTCTTGAATGACCTTACCTTCTTCCCCGGCATAATCTGTTTCCAGTGCATGCCAAAGCTGACTTGGGCTTATACGTTCTTCCTCAAATACCAATTTTTTAATTGCAGCTAATGAATCCGACAAATTTGCAATTCCAACTTGCAAACCTGATATATAATCATATACTGCTCCACCTTCTTTAAGGTGTTTTCCACGACCAATACAATCATCAGTCAATGCTGAACATAGAATATCAGGAACTTCTCGTTCCAATGATAAATCAATAGAATTTTCAACAATAACACTCATTCGTGTCAAATATCTTAGTGTTTTATCCCAAGCATTTTCTAATTCAGAAAAGTTCTTCATATCCTTAAAATGACCAAAGCTTGGTGCAAACCGTTTACCCGAAGCCGGATCAATTCCATCATTCATCGTGATAAGTAGAACCTTAGGGAAGTTCATATAACTCATACCTGTGCAACGATAGCCCCATTTCCCTGGAACTGCCGTTTCAACACATCCAATGGCACTGTAATCATAAGCATCATCTTCCAATACTCCTTTTGCAATAAAAGAAGGAATAATAATCTCATCATTATTAAATGCAGGCATACCAAAACCAAGTTTCATCACTTCAATACACTCATTCATGAAACGAGCATCTAAACCTGCATGGTAACGTACAGTTAGATTAGGTTGCGGCAGATGGGTTTGTGCAACTGATTTTAATACCAAATAAGATAATGGGTTAACAGCGTCCTTCTTATCTCGAGTCTGTCCACCAATTGTAACATTTTGATATAAAGGACTTCCTGCTGAAGAAAATGTATGTGCTTGACTGCGAACCTTATTAATTGTAATTGTTTTAATCCAAAGATTTGTTAGACGTTCAACAATACTATCTTCTGTTTCTTTACCATTTTCTAAATCAGCCTTCATATATGGATACATATATTGATCAAAGCGACCATATGAAAGAGAGTGACCATTAGATTCAATTTGTAAAATACATTGAATAAACCAGACTGATTGAATAGCTTCTGCAAAAGTAGTTGCCGGTTCATATGGGACTCGAGAGCAAATATCTGCAATCTCAAGTAATTCTTTCTTACGTTTAGGATTTGCATTTTCGGCTAAACTTTTAGCAAGATCAACAAAGCGATTTGCATATACTTTAATAGCATCTATTACGATAAATATAGAGTCGTAAAAATGATATTTATCAATACTTGCTGGATCTGTTAAATCTAGAGCTGATTTCGCTTTACGAGCCCGCTCTTCAAAACCTCTTAAACCAAATTGCAACAGTTTCTGATAATTAACTGCTAAGTGAGCATCTCCAGAATTCATCTTACCTTCCATACCGAAGAATCCTGTTTCCATATAAACAGACACTTCTTCAGGTAGCAATGCACCAGCTCTAGAACGTAAATTATTATTTTCCCAAAACGGAGCAATACTTCTAAGTTGTTCTTTTGTTTCTTCAGTAATATAGAAAACATCTCCATCACGCTTTTCAAAAAGATCCAACTCATTGAGAACAAATTCTAGCGTATATTCTGGGAAAATAGGAGCATCTTTATTGGAAGAAGCTTGATTTCCCGCAATCATAGATTCTTCTTCGATATAGATAGTCATATTTTCCAAAATTTCTTTCAGCATATAGGCGCGTTTTAGGACATTAGGTTGTTCCTTATATCGATCATAAGCGCGTGTGGCTAGAACCGCTCTCTCAGCATCAATATAAGGTTTTTTATTTAAAACATCTTCTCGATATTTGTTCATCCTTTCAGTAAGGCTGCCAAAATATTCTGTCTTGATTGTTGTTCTTGCTACTTCTGTATTTACCATCGTAAGCACCTTTCTTTCGAAAATATAATATCTAATTTTTTAGAGAATTTCAAGCTTTTAACTAGAAAAACTTTAACTCCCTAATTTTTAGCACAAATGTGTGTTTAATGATAATACACAAATGTTTTTTACATTTATCAAACTTCATTCTGATAAGCTAATCGATCCTGTACTTTAAAGAATGGGAAATAAACTAATGTAGACATCGCTAATATCACTAGTTGAGTAATAACTCCTTGCCATCCACCAACCATAAATCCAGATATAATAGCTGGGGTACTCCAAGGTAATGTAACTCCCGAAAATGGTTGCATGAAACCTGTTGCAATAGCTCCATATACTATAACAGCTGCAAGTACAGGAACAAGAATGAAAGGTACAAACATAACTGGATTCATAACAATTGGAAATCCAAATACAACTGGCTCATTTACATTAAATATTGCTGGAAAAGCTGCTACTTTCCCTAACGCTTGGTACTGTTTCGATTTTGCTGCAAAAAGCATCGCAACTACAAGACCAAACGTAATCCCTGAACCAGATAGAATTAAAAATGAATCTAAAAACTGTTGAGTAACAATATGTGCTCCATTTTCTAATGATAGATTACCAGAGGCTAACATAGCTTTATTAGCATCAAGATTAGATAAAAGCAGAGCTGTCACTACTCCATTTACTACCGATTGCCCATGAACACCAAACCACCACAAAAATGATATAAAGAATGCAATTCCAATAGCACCATACAAAGATCCAGTTAAACCTTGCAACGGAACTTGAATAGCAGAATAAATCATTTCTATGAATGTTCCGCCATTAGTCAGTGACTTCGCTAAAATATATACAATCATAGAAAATAAGAAAATTACAAATGCTGGAATCATTGCTTCAAACTGTTTCGCAATAGCTTGTGGAACTTGTTCTGGCATCTTAATAACAATTTTTCTCTTTATAAAGAAGGTATAAATACTTCCTACTACCAAACCTATAATGATAGCACCGATAATCCCTTGACCTCCAAACCAAACTTTACTAATAGCGTCCCCAATCGCCTCACCTTGTTTAGGGATATAAGATGATCTTAGCAAAATAAAGAATGCAGATACAGATAGAACCCCAGCTGGCAAAGCCTCTACTCCGCTATTCTTAGCATAAGAATAGGCAATTGAAAAACAAGAAATTAGACCCATAATCGCAAAAGTTCCTGAATATACTTGCATAAATGGCTCTGTCCAATTTGCTCCAAATACACTAGCAATGCTCTTGTTTAATCCTTCAAATGGCAATTGTCCCATAATCAAGAATAAACTACCAACTACTGTCAATGGCAAAATTGCTAACATACCATCTTTTAGAGCTATAATACCACGCATATTCACAAACTTCATCATAGGTGCAATGATTTTTTGAACATCCATCTTTGCCATAATAAATCTCCTTTTCTTACCCACTAATCAAAGATAGGGCCAAATCTAATACTTTTTTCCCATCTAACATACCATAGTCCATCATCGGAATAACAGCTATCGGAATATCACACTTATCACAAATTTCTTTTGATTTATCTAATGTATAAGCAACTTGTGGACCCAATAGTGCAACATCTATATTTGACGCATAATCAGCTAATTTGGACTGAGAAAACGCCTCTATTTCTGCTTCAACTCCACTAGATTGCGCTGCAATTTTCATATTATTTACAAGCATACCAGTAGAAAAGCCTGCTGCACAAAACAAACCAATCTTCACCATTATATTTTCCTCCTCTATGTTAATACTCTAGTATTATTTTTTATGAAGTTCTTTTCTCAAACTAATAATTTCTTTGATTAAATTAATCTCCGTCATACTAGTCATGAGATGATCTTGTGAATGAACAAAGAGAGCTGTAATTTCTGTCTTTGTACCAGACGCTTCCTGTGCCAAGAATTTTGTTTGTAGATTATGGGCTTCTAATAAGGCTGCATCAGCTAACTGAATTTCTTCTTCACATCGTTCACATGTACCGTTTTTTATGTAATCTAATGCTTTATAAATATGTTGTTTCGCATCGCCAGCATATAAAATTAAACCCATGATAATTTGATCTGGAACAATAATTTCCATAAATTCCTCCTCATTTCACTATGTAAAAAGCTTTTTTCATTTGAAATTTTAAAATTTTCTTTTGTAACTATAGAATACAACTACATAATAAACTTGTCAATCTAAAAAACAACAAATAAACTATTTTTATTTATATAAGCACAAATGTGCGATTGATTAAAAAGAAAAACGATAAACTGATATCAGTCTATCATTTTCACTCACATAAAATATTTCGAAAAGAAAAATCACCATCTTCTTCCAAAACTTTTAAAATTGTATTTTTATCTGTAATCAGATGATTTACTAGATTAGCACGCAAGACAGAAAGAATCGCAGATACTTTCGTATCACCATAAGCAACAGCTAAACTTTGAGGAATATTTTTTAAATCATCCAAAGAGATTGCTATCGTTCTTTCCTGTAAGTTTTCATAGACTTCTTTACCTTTTGAATCAAAAAATCGACAACAAATTTCTCCTACAGTTTTAACTTCTGTCAATTCTTTAAAGTCATCCTCTATAAGCATGTCTAACCATTGATGTTTTCCTTTATTACTAAAATCACCAATCCCAACCACAGCTATATCTAAATCTTTCCAACTATTTTTCAAATCTTCAAAATATCTTGATTGCAAAATACCATCTGCTAACAATTTATTCTCTTGCACAATCGTTGCATTCATAAATGTACACTCTCCATGAAATTTTCGAGACATTTCATAAATCAGTGTATTCACATGGTATTTAGCGTGTATGTGACTAGGACCACCTGCTAGAGGATAGAAGTGAACATTTCGGACACTTTTGCTGTGGATTAAATCTACTAAATTACTTAAACTTTTCCCCCAAGAAAAGCCAATTTTCATATTATCATCAATTAAATTCCTAAGGACACCTGCTGCAACTTGAGAAATTCTTTCAGATAAAATTGTTGGATTATCATCAAATTCATTTGGAATAATTTCTAAACTTTCCAGACTATATTTTTCTTTTACATAATTTTCCAACTTAAACATATTGGTATCAAAATTCTCTATTTCAATTTTAACAATTCCTGCATTCCTTGCTTCTGTTAACATTCTACTAATAGAGGTTCTATAAATTCCTAATTTTGCTGCTATTTGTGACTGATTTAAGTTTTCAATATAATACAGATAAGCAATTTTAGAGAGCAGTTTATTCCTATCTTGATTCATACACTTAACCTCTTACGAAACTACCTTAACCATTATCCCAGCATTTTCTAATGTAGCTATATTTTGTTTAGAAAGTTTTTCGTCTGTTATTACTTCATAGACTTGACTTAAAGCAAATCTTCTTACTGTACCCCTTTTATCAAATTTACTTGAGTCAGTTAGCACAATGACTTTATCCGACGCTGCTGAAATATATTGAACTACCTCACTGCGCATTAAATCTTTTCCTGTAAAACCCATCTCTTTATCATAGCCATCTGTCCCAACAAAAGCTTGATGCACACGAAAAGTCTGTATCATTTCTTTTAATAAAGGTCCTACGGTAACCTGTGAATCTTTCTGAAACTCGCCACCAAGAACAATAACACGACATGAATCATAACCTCTCACAAAATTTGCTATAAAAAATGAATTTGTTACAATAGTGACATTTCTTTTTTGCTTGCAAATTTCCTCAGCAAGTAAAGCACAGGTTGAACCAGATTCTATCATTATTGTTTCATTATCTGATACCAATTTTACTGCTTCTTGAACAATTTTTCTCTTAATTTCATAATTAATTGACAAACGTACGTTTAGATCATCTCCACTATTTAATACAGCATATCCATGCTCTCTGTGTAATAAGCCTTTTGACTCTAATTTATCTAAATCTTTTCTAATCGTTACTTTCGATACATTTAATTTTTCCGATAATGTATTAACATCAATCTTTTCATATTCTGATACTAATTTAATAATTTGTTCCAATCTTTTCATTTTACACCTCCGTTTTATTCTACCAAAATAAAAAGCAAAAAACAACAAATTAAACTTTCGTTCGTAATTGTTTTTCTTTCGTTTTTGTGATAGGATAGAATTATAAAGAGGAGGGACTCTTATGGAAATATCTAAAGGAATTATTTTTAATATTCAACACTTTTCAATTCATGACGGTCCGGGTATTCGTACAACTGTTTTTTTAAAAGGATGTCCTCTGCGCTGTCCATGGTGTTCTAATCCTGAATCTCAAAGAATGAAACCTGAAAAAATGAAAGATGCTCAACGAGAAAAATTCACCTTAGTCGGTGAAGAAAAGACTGTTGAAGAAATTATTACAGAGGTATTAAAAGACAAAGAATTTTACGAAGAATCCGGTGGAGGTTTAACTTTATCAGGGGGTGAAATATTTGCTCAGTTTGAATTTGCTAAAGCCATCTTAAAGTCAGCTAAAGAACATCACATACACACTGCCATTGAAACTACTGCCTTTGTTGATCATGAAAAATTTGTTGATTTAATCCAATATGTGGATTTTATCTACACAGACCTAAAACATTATAATTCTATAAAACATAAAAAAGTGACTGGGGTTTTTAATCAAATGATTATTAAAAACATTCATTATGCTTTTTCTCAACATAAAACTATCGTTTTAAGAATCCCTGTTATTCCTGATTTTAATAATAGTTTAGAGGATGCAGAAGAATTCGCTACTCTATTTAACTCATTAAATATCGACCAAGTTCAACTACTCCCTTTTCATCAATTTGGTGAAAACAAATATCGTTTATTAAATCGGAAATATGAAATGGATGGAGTCAACGCACTTCATTCCGAAGATCTTATTGATTATCAAAAGGTATTTCTGAACCATCATATTAATTGCTATTTCTAGTCTATCTCCTTGAACTGCTCTAGCTATTTGCATATAGCAAGCATAGCATTACACTTTAGTTTCCCCATCAAAAACAGCCGAAAGGATTACCCTCGGCTGTTTTAATTTCCTGAATTTATATTATATCTGTTAACTCTCTCATTAGTTGCGTTAATTCAAAACAACGCTTAAAAAGCGTTTGACTGAGCTTGAACTACCAAACTAT
>ERZ772962.2132-NODE-2132-length-10320-cov-2.734340_pt1 | contig 10320 bp, 7 predicted proteins | sample MGYA00580676_ERZ772962 | MGnify/ENA primary metagenome ERZ772962 (study PRJEB29015, sample SAMEA2738049) | human oral metagenome | biome: human oral; feature: human-associated habitat; material: saliva | place: China | collected 2230 ...
CGTCAGCGCGAGTCCGAAATGGTGGTGCTGATCACCCCGCGGCTGAGTGGCCAGGGACAGGGGGGTGTGGATGCACGTGCCCAGGCGCTCGAAACCCGTGCCCGCGACCTGAAGAAAAGCATCGACATGCTGGACTGAGTCTTGCAGAAACACCTGCGCTTCGGGTGCAGGGCGCGCTACCACCGGGCCGGATGCAGCGTTGAGGGACATGGCCAAACGGCCTAGGCCATCCGGCCAGCCGTGACAAATGTTCCACGACGCCGGCTTTCGCTTGCGCTGAAATGGGCGGGTGAACAGCACCATCTACACAGGGTGATACGAACATGCTTGAAATCGTGATCGAGGAAGAGGGTCGGGAAAGCCGGACCGTGCGGGTCAGCCAGTTCCCGTGCCAGATCGGCCGTGGCCGCGAGGCCGGAGTGCAGCTGTCGGGCTGGCGCATCGCCCGGGTGCATGCCGAGCTGCAGCGCATCGGCCGGGGCATCAAGCTGGTGGACCAGGGCACGCTGGTCGGCACACGCGTCAATGGCGAGCGGATCGTCGAATATGGTCCGCTCTTGGAAAAGGATGAAATCGAGGTGGCCGGCTACCGCCTGCGGGTACAGGGCGAGGCGCTGCACCAGGCGGGCCCCCATCCGGATGCCGGGCTGTTCGGGGATGAGGGGGGCGGAGGCAGCGAGCCCCAGCCACTGCACGGGGGCGCGGGCGTGCTGCAGCCGCTGCACGGGAATTCGGACGTGCCAGCCGGGGGCGGGCCGGATACGGATCGCGCTGCAGAGGAGACCTCGCGACAGCTGGCCGATGCGGTGATTCGCCAGGCCGCCCGGCTGGATCAGCAGGCACAGACGGATGTGAAGGGGGGACGTGCAGATTCCTTACCCGGTGCTGCGCACACCTCCCATGCAGCAGATGGCGCCCATGCCACCGATTTCGCCCATGTAACCGATGTGGTCAGTGCATTTGATGCGACCAGTGCGGCAGACGGCACGGACAAGACACATGAAGACGAAGCCGAACAGGCCCGTCTGGCCGGTTACGCCCGGGCTGCGCAGGAGCAGACGAAGGCCCTGGGCTGGCGGCGGCTGGTGCAGCGCCAGCTGCTGGAGGTGATCGATCTGCGGCGCAGCAACCTGACGCAGTTTTCGGCCGACGAGGTGAAGGCCGAGGTGCGCTCGGCGGTGGAGCGGATCGTGGCGGAGCTGAAGAATCTGCCGGAGGACATCGACCGCGAGATGCTGGTGCAGGACAGCGTGGACGAGGCCGTGGGGCTGGGGCCGCTGGAACGCCTGATGACCGATCAGCTGGTGAGCGAGATCATGGTCAACAGCGCGAGCGATATTTTCGTGGAGCGCAAGGGCAAACTGCAGCAGGTGCCGCTGGCCTTTTCCGATGACAACGCCATCCGCAATGTGATCGAACGCATCGTGGCGCCGCTGGGCCGGCGCATCGACGAATCCTCACCGCTGGTGGATGCCCGGCTGCCCGATGGTTCGCGGGTCAATGCCATCATTCCGCCGGTGGCGCTGAAGGGGCCGAGCATCACCATCCGCCGTTTCAACCGCACGGTGATGACGCCTGCCACGCTGGTGCAGAATGCCAGTGCCTCGGCGGCGATGATGGAATTCCTGCGCATCAGTGTGGAGCAGCACAAGAGCATCATCGTCTCGGGCGGGACGGGCTCGGGCAAGACCACGCTGCTCAACGTGCTGTCCAACCTGATCCCGCAGGGTGAGCGGCTGATCACCATCGAGGATGCGGCCGAGCTGAAGCTGAATCACCCGCACCTGGTGTCGCTGGAATCCCGGCCACCCAATGCCGAGGGGCGCGGTGCCATCACCATTCGCGATCTGGTCAAGAACGCGCTGCGGATGCGCCCGGACCGCATCATCGTCGGTGAATGCCGGGGGGCCGAAGCGCTGGACATGGCGCAGGCGATGAACACCGGCCACGAGGGCTCCATGACCACCGTCCACGCCAACACGCCGCGCGATGTGCTGTCGCGGCTGGAGGTGCTGATGCTGATGGCGGGGCTGGATCTGCCGGTGACGGCGCTGCGCGAACAGATTGCCAGCGCCGTGGACCTGATCATTCACCAGGCGCGGTTTTCCGATGGGTCGCGCCGCATCACGTCGATCACCGAGGTGTGCGGGGTGGAGAGCGGCAAGATCCAGTCGCACGAAATCTTCCGCTTCGAACAGACGGGAATCGGCGCCGACGGAAAGATCATCGGCCGCTTCAGGGCGTGCGACGAAGTGCCGTCGTTTTACGAGGCGCTGCGTGACCGCGGCGTGAAGGTCGATTTCAGCATTTTCGAGGACCACGACAAATGAGCCTGTTTTCCGGAAACTGGTTCTGGGTGGGGGCAGTCGCCCTGGGCCTGGCGGTGGTGATGGCGGTGCTGGTGCTGGCACCCGGCGCCGTGAAGGCAGGGGGTGATTACCGTCGTCACTTCAGTGGCCGGGTCGGCCACGGCATGAAGGAGCTGCTGCTGTTCGTGGACGTGGACCGGCTGTTTCGCGCCAACCTGCTGCTGTGTCTGGTGGCCTGTGCGCTGGTCTGGCTGCTGACGGGTTCGCTCTTTCTGGTGCTGGTGAGCGTGGCCCTGCTGGGCGCGCTGCCTTCCCTGCTGATTGCGCATCTGGGCGCGCAGCGCAGAAAGCAGTTTGCCCGCCAGTTGCCCGACGCGATGATGCTGATCGGTGGCGCGGTGCGTGCCGGCGCCAGCATGACGCTGGCACTGCGCCAGATGGCCAGCGAACTGCCGGCCCCCGGTGGCCAGGAGTTCGACCTGCTGCTGCGCGAGCTGCGGCTGGGGGTGACGCTGGACGATGCGCTCTTCAGTCTGGAAAAACGCATGGGCTGTGATGACCTGCGGCTCTTCGGGGCGGCAGTGCGGATTGCCAACGAAAGTGGCGGCAACCTGGCGGAGACGCTGGAACGGCTGGCCGACACCATGCGCAAGAAAATGGCGCTGGAAGACAAGATCATGGCGCTGACCTCGCAGGGCCGCATGCAGGGCTGGGTGATGGTGGTGCTGCCGCTGGGCGTGGGGGCTGCGCTGTTTGCCATCCAGCCGGATGCGATGGCGCCGCTGATCCACAGCTGGCAGGGCTGGGTCACCTGTGGGGTGGTTGCCATCCTGGAAGTGGTGGGGCTGCTGTTCATCCGCCGCATCATGGCCATCGATATCTGAACGGGTGCTGGCATCGAAATTTGAACGGTTGTATCGGGATCTGGGCGGCTGCATCGACATCCGGGCACGCATATCGATCCGCGGACATGTTCCCGGGCGCCGCCGGCATATGCATACCGTGCCGGTATCCGGGCAGTTTCATCGGTCTTCAGAAGGAATCCATCATGAGTCAATTTTTCTCCGGGGCCTTGCCCTTCCTGGCCATCGGCGCGCTGGTGCTGTGCGTCTGGCTCTTCATGCTGGCAGGCTCGCGCGTGGTGGCCGAGGTGCCGCAGCAGCAGAAAAATGCGTACCACGACGATCCACCGCGCTACTGGGTGCTGCTGGGCTGGTTGGGTCATGCCATGGCATTCTGGGTAACGCCGCTCATTTCCAGCACCCCCCGTCGCCGCCTGCAGGAGCAGCTGCGCAAGGCCGGTCTGGAGTTTTCGCTGACGGTGGAGCAGTTCGTGGCCGGTCAGGTACTGGGCGCACTGATGGTACTGCTTGTCCTGGTGGTGCTGATGCTGCCGCATGGCCTGCCCAGTCTGCTCTGGTGCACGGTGGCCATGGCGGTGGGGGGCTTTCTGCCGGCCAGCTGGCTGCGTGACCTGGGCGAGCGCCGCACACGCCAGATCGGTAAGGCGCTGCCCTTCTATCTGGACATCATCACGCTGGCCATCGAGGCCGGGTCGAACATGACGGGGGCGCTGCAGCATGCCGTGGACAAGGGACCGTCCGGCCCGATGTGCGAGGAGCTGCGCCGGGTGCTGCGCGACATCCGTGCCGGCCGTACCCGTGCCGAATCGATGCGGGCCCTGGCCGAGCGGCTGCGCATGCCGGCGGTATCGAACTGGGTGGCGGCCATTCTGACGGCTGAAAAGCAGGGGGCCAGTCTGGGGCCTATCCTGCGGGCGCAGGCAGACCAGCGCCGCAACGAACGCTTCATGCAGGCCGAGGCCATGGCCCTGAAGGCACCAGTGAAAATGCTGTTCCCGCTGATGACGTGCATTTTCCCGTGCACCTTCATCATCGTGTTCTTCCCGATCGTCGTGCGCATCATGAACGAAGGACTTTTCTGAGAGTCTGGGCATTTCAGTCTTCTCCCTGACGATGGATGCTCCCCGGATGAAGGACTCTCCCCGGATGAAGGACTCTCCCCGGATGGCGGACTTTCCATGGATGATGGCTTTTCATGGATGATGACTTTCCCTGGGTGATGAGCTTTTCCGTGACGATGGACTTTTGAGAGCCTGGCACGACGGTTTTTTCAGACGATGGGCCTGTGCAAGCCTGACGTTTTTTCTTGAATCATCATGAACACTTCCGTACGAATCCATACCCTCGTGGCCCGCCGCTGGTGGCAGCGTGCCCGGGGACTGATTGCCCGGCCACAGCCGCGGGCCGGTGCCGGCATGTATTTCCCGCACACCTGGTCGGTGCACGGCATGGGTATGGCCCATGCCCTGGACCTGGTCTTTCTGGATGCGCAGATGCAGGTGCTGCGCTGCTGCCGTCTGCCTGTGCTGGGTGTGCGCAGCTGCTGGCGTGCGCATGGTGTACTCGAGATGCGGTGCGGGGAAATTGCCCGTCTGGGCATTCGGCCGGGAATGCAACTGCAGCTCGATGAGGTGGCGGACATTTTCTGTGGGATGCCAGAGGCCGCAAGGCCGGCGCTGTGACGATGGACGAGGGAAAAATGGTGATGCGTGAGCAACAGGGTCATTCGGTCGGAACGGCGGTGGCGGCAAACAAGGGCATGGGAGCGGGTATGGAAGAACGGGTGAATGAAGGTGTCACGGCAGGCATGGACGTATTTCGGATGCCGTGGCTTCACGCAAGGCGAGTGGGGCTGCATGCAAGACGGGCGGGCGCCATGTACCTGCGGGCGTCCGTGGCCGGGGCCGTGCTGCTGCTGTCGGCCGGCAGTGCCCTGGCGGGAGGTTCCATGGCGGGAGGCGTAACGGCCTCGGGCCGGATTGCCGGGGGTGCGATGCCTGCCACCCTGCGGCAACCGCAGGCGGCGCTTCAGCTGGGGGACCTGTCGCCCGCCACGCTGGCACGGCTGTACGCCGAAGCCGAGCAGGATTACCGCCAGGGCCGGGATGTACAGGCACTGCAGACGTTTTCGTCGCTGCTGGAGCTGGCGCCCCGGTACCGGGAAGCCGCCTGGCTGCGTGTGGGCAACATTCATCAGCGCAGCGGCGCAACCGGTGCTGCGCTGGATGCGTACCGGCATCTGCTGCCCAATCCGGCGGATCACCGTGTGCCTGCCATCTCCCGTACGCGCGGCGAAGGAACGGTCGTATCCGGTGGGCCTTCCGTCCGTGCATCGTCCGTACGGGGGGCTTCGTCCGGGCGAGCTGCGTCGGCAAAAGCGGCCATGGTGTCTGCGGAGCGCGACCGTCAGGCCATCCAGCTCAAGGGCATGGTCAACCTGCTTACGCTGTCGATGCAGCAGACACAGGCCGCACTGGACCATATTGCGCTGCTGCAGCAGGACCCGTCCGTGCGCACTGCGGCCGGTCTCAGTGCCGAGGCCGAGGCAGCGCTGGTGGAGGGACTGCTGGCGCAGGCGGCCCGCATTCAGCAGATGCTGGGGGCTGGTGTGGGTGCTGGTAGTGCGGCTGGCATGGCCACCAGTGCTGGCATGGGAGCGGGTGCTGGCACGGGAGCAGGTACTGGCATGGAAGCGGGCGCTGGCATCGGAGCGGGGAACGCATCGGCTATGCGTGCCGCCGGTGGACGTGGTGCTGCCGCCCGGGCAGTGGCTGGATCGGGCGCAGGCCAGCACACGGGGGCTTCGGGCATGCGGGGGGCAGCCATGGGTCAGGCGGTGCCGGCACGCCCGTCCCGTCGGGATGGACAACCTCCGCAGATGCTGGTGGGGCATCCTGTCCTGCCCGGTGAGACGGGCCATCCCCGGGATTCCGGTGAGGCAGGCCATTTTCAGGACTCTGGTAGTGCAGGGAAATCCATGGCGCCGGTGCCCATCGAATATCTGGATGAGGCGCCGGATGCACACCCAGGGCGCCTGTCATGAGCACGTTCGTTCACGCGCGCACCGTGCAGGACAGGGCGGCGGCGCAAATTTTCAATGGCTTTGGTTCGGTGTGCTTTCGTGCAAACTCTTTTTGAGTAGATGGTCATGAAATTTATTTCACGGAAATACCTGCCATCAAAAAGCATGCCGGCGCAGCATATGCTGCCCTTGCAGAAAAATCTTCCGGTGCAGAACATGCCGTCTTTGCAGAAAGATCCGCTGGCGCAGAGCATCCCACCTTCGCAGCGTAATCCGCCCGTGCAGGGCACACCGTCTTCGTCAGAAGAATTGCCCCGGTACGGAATGCCGCCCTGGCGGGGGACAAGCCCGGTACGCCGCCTGCCGGCAGCTCGCCGCACCATGGCCGGCATGTCGATGGTCGAGCTGGTGGTGGCCGTGCCGGTACTGCTGGCGGTGGGGATGGGGCTGGTACAGTTCATCATGGTCTACCATGCGCGCCAGTCGGCAGAGTACGCGCTGCAGGAGGCGGCACGTGCGGGCGCGGTCGATCATGCCCGGCCCGAGGCCATGCTGAAGGGGCTGGCGCGCGGGCTCGTGCCCTGGAAGTACGGGGCCACCAGCATGACGGACAAGCTGGCCCTCGAGCTGGCCGAATATGCACGGTTGCAGGCAACGATGGCCTCGGGAAATACCGTGGCGCAGACCGCCGTCGGCGTGGCCGTGACCGACACCCTGTTCGACCTGAAGCAGCTCTCGCCCTCCACCGAGAGTTTCGAGGACTGGGCGCAGCCTCGGCTTGATGAGGCCCGGGGCGTGATCGACCGCCAGGAGGTCGAGATTCCCAACGACAACCTCGACAACCGGCGCGAGAAGGCACAGCCGGCATCGGGTGTGGCGGGCTACCGGGGGCGGGAGCCCATCGGTACCCGCTCCGGCCAGACGCTGGCCGATGCCAACATGCTGCGCCTGGAGATGACCTACGGGGTGAAGCTGAAGGTGCCCGGTATTTCGGCCCTCGTGCTCAAGTCACTGAAACACTGGCATGGCTGCGATTCGGTGGTCGGGCTGGCCGGCAACGTGGCCCGGCAGGATGACCGCTGCAGGTACTACCTGGCCGGCTTCATTCCGGTGCAGACCGTGGCCACGGTGCGGATGATGTCGCCGGCCTGGCGTTCGCCGCTGGTCCAGGCGGCCGTGCCCTCGGCCATTGCCGGTTCACAGGGCGTGTCGCTGGGCGCAGGTACGCTGCGTCCGTTGCCCGAACGTCGTCCCACGGCCGTGACGACGGGCGCGGCACCGCGGCCGGATGGCCTGGCCTTCACACGGCCCGTGGAAACGGAGCCGGTTCGCTGGGGAAATGGGAGTGCTCCGGTGGCTGTAGGCCATGTGGAAGGTGACGCCACGGGCGGTGCAACCAGTACAGCCGGTACGGCGGACGCCGCTGCAGCCGGCCAGGGCGAGGGGAACGCGACCCCGGCCCCGCAACGCCTGACGGATGACGTGTTCTTCAAGCCGCCCCAGGCGTCGTCCAGCACGGCGCCAGATCCGCTGAAGCAGGCGGTTCAGGATTTCACGGGCCACAAGGCACAGGGCGTGACCGGAACTGGTGCCGCCGGCGCGACCGGCGATGCCGCGCATCCCGCCCTGTGCACCGCGGCGGACGGCATGCCGGGCGAGGGGGACGCGAATGGTGTTGGCCGGAAAGGAGTACCCCGGGAGGGCGCCGCCCGGAAAGCGTCTACCGGAAAGGCGTAACCAATGATGTCAGCTGTCGCGGCCGGCTGGTACCAGACCGGACATGGTCGAGCCGGGGTTCTTTGCTGAGGCATCCCGGGTCTTGCGTTCCCTGAACAGCGAGCTGGCCGTGGCGTTCGGGTCGTAGGGGTGCCGGTCGAACGGGTAGGCGGCGCGGATGCGCTGCACGTAGGCCAGGGTCTCGGCATAGGGCGGAACACCGTTGTAGCGGTCGACGGCACCTTCTCCGGCGTTGTAGGCGGCCAGTACCAGACTCACGTCACCCCGGTAGTAGTTGAGCAGCCAGCGCAGGTAGGCCATGCCTCCCCGGATGTTCTGCACCGGGTCCATGATGTCGGCCACGCCGAAGCGCTCGGCCGTTTCGGGGATGATCTGCATCAGCCCGAAGGCATTGCGGTCGGAGCGGGCATTCGGGTTGAAGGCCGACTCGGTGGACATGACCGCCAGCACCAGCCGCGGGTCCAGCCTGTACTTGCGGGCCTCGGCAATGACGTGCTTGACGATCTTGGCGCGTGCGGCGCCGGCCACCGGGTTGCGGCTGCGCGCGGTGTGGTTGCCGAGTGCGGCCAGTTCGGTGACGGTGGCCGAGCGCTCGACCGAACCCTTCTCGACGACGCTGCCCTTCACGCAGTCGGGCAGCACCTCTTTGGTCATCTTGTAGCGTTTGGTCAGATCCTGCGCGATGTCGCTGCCGAAGCGGGCGGCGCGCTGAAACAGTGTGGCTGCCATGTCCGGATTGGCGGGCACGCCACGGCCTTCTTCGTAAATCCAGCCCAGGCGCACCATGGCGTCGGGGTAGCCCCCACGCGCTGCTTCACAGTACAGTGCCTGGGCGCGGCCGTAGTCGGGCCTGCCGGTGAAGCCAGCCTCGGCCAGCATGCCCTGCTGGACGATGTCGCGGTAGTGCTCGACGGCATTGACTTCCTTGCGCGCCACCTTGCGGGTGAGACCTTCGAGGTTGATGGTCTCTTCGGTGCCGCGTCTGGCACGGCTGCCGGCGGTACGGGTGGCCTTGCCGCCGAAATTGTCGAAACCGTTGAACTGGTCGTCCTGGCCCGGGCGCACCTTCTTCTGGAGGGCGCCGCTGGGCTGGGGCTGGCCGGGGATCTGTTTCTGGCGCCGGCCCTGCTGGGACTGGAAGTTCGTGACCTGGGGTGTGCGGTAACTGTTGATGGACTGGTTGCGCCGGTCCATGCCGTAGGAGCCGCGTCCGGCACGGCCGGAGGACCAGTTGGTGCTGGGCGCCGACAGGGCGCCGCGGCTGCCCTGGTAGTAGCTGCCGCCATTGGAGCCATTGGCACCGGTGGGCGCTCCGACAGGGCCGCCAATGGGACCGCCGCTCTGTGCGGCGACCGAGGCCGACAGCAGCAGGAGGGAGGAACCCAGCAGGGTTCGGGTCCGGAACGGAACCCGTTTGATGGAGGCAGCCAAGGGGTGTACCTCTGGAGTGGAACACAGTCCGAAGGAAGAGGATGTACCGTCTGCACGATGATGCGTGCGCAGCGCGGTGCCGCCTTTTCCGGCGGGGCGGGCGGTATGCCACGCATGCCATTTTACCGCAGGTGGTACCGTTTGACGGTACTTTTGCCAGTCTGGGTGGAAATGGTGGCGGGCTTTGGGCAGGGCGGTGCGTGCGGCTGGGGGCCGTGTGGTGCGGTGTCGTGCCGTGTCGCGTGTGTTGTGTGGTTTGCCGCTCGGGGAAGTGCTTCTGTCGTGAAAACGCCACGGCCCGGCAGGCAGGTGCCTGGCCGTGCCGTGGCAAACCGGAGCACCCTGCGGCATCTGCCTGCAGGGAGGGCACGCTCAGCGCATGTGGTGCTTGGCAAGCAGGTCGTACAGCGTGGGGCGCGAGACGCCCAGCGTGATGGCGGCCTTGGCGATGTTGTCGTTGGCGTCCTTCAGGGCGCGGATGATGGCATCGCGCTCGGCTTCGTCACGGGCATGCTTGATGGTGACCGGCGGCAGGGTCTCGTGGGCCGGCAGACCGAGGTCGGCTGCCTGGATGACGACACCGTCGGTGGTCAGCATGGCCTGGTGGATGACGTTGCGCAGCTCGGTGATGTTGCCGTGCCAGCTGTAGCGGGTGATGGCCACGACGGCATCGTCGGAGAGCACCATGCGCGGCTGTTCCGGGTTGTCCTGGTGGCTCTGGTTGAGCAGCCACTGGGCCAGTTCGCGGGCGTCGTCACCCCGCTGACGCAGCGGCGGCAGGCACAGGTGTACCTGGCCGAGGCGGTCGTACAGGTCGCGGCGGAACTGGCCCTCGACGATGCGGTTGCCCAGCGCCGGGCTGGCGATGCTGATGACCTGCGGCAGGGTGTTGACATCCTTCCAGCGGGTTTCGCTATTGTGGATGAGGTAGAGCAGCTCGGTCTGGGTGGTGGGGTCG
>ERZ772962.2133-NODE-2133-length-10310-cov-4.816090_pt1 | contig 10310 bp, 2 predicted proteins | sample MGYA00580676_ERZ772962 | MGnify/ENA primary metagenome ERZ772962 (study PRJEB29015, sample SAMEA2738049) | human oral metagenome | biome: human oral; feature: human-associated habitat; material: saliva | place: China | collected 2230 ...
TTACTGCAGATAATTGGGAACACAAGGGCATGCTCCTGCCACTCTTGACCATGACCGAGAAAGGTGTCTATGCTATCTCTAATATGTCTACCCTCTCTATGGGAGCTTATGATCGCTATCGTCTTGATGCTAATAACAGGATCCGCACAGATGCAGAACTAGTTGAATATGTCGAAGACCGAGTGAGAAAAACTGCTGAATACCAGCGCGACCACTATGATTTCTGGTACAAGATTCTCAGTCCAGAAAGCAAGGACAAACTCTTCCGTTCGGTTCTGGTTTATGATGGGTTCTTCTTGACTGACAAAGCAGGACAAAGCTATTGGGCACCAGCTAATGACAAAAGATCACAGGCAATGCAGGAATTCTTTGGACCAGCCGGCAAGTGGTATCCAAGCAAGGGTTACAATGCCTATGCTACGGGAAGTGTGACCCATTTTGATAGAGCACGACTATTAGAAGACTATGGAAACTCTGTCTACACCCATGAGATGACCCATAACTCTGACGGAGCAATTTACTTTGAAGGCTATGGTCGTCGTGAGGGCTTGGGAGCGGAACTCTATGCTCGTGGACTCCTGCAATCATCGCCAAGCCCAGATGAACCAACCATTACGCTCAATACTCTCTTCAAGGTGGACAAGGATTCTAAGACACGTATGCATACCTATAATTTCAAGGAACGTGTTCAAAATGCAGCAGATCTGCAACACTATGTTCATGGTATGTTTGACATGATCTACACCTTGGACTATCTAGAAGGTACTTCTATGCTGAAGCAGAGTGATGCTGCGAAACTTCAGTGGTTCAGAAAGATGGAGAATTACTATATTACAGATAAGTATGGTAAGGAGACTCATGCTGGTAACCAGACGCGAAGCTTCACAGCTGAGGAAATCAAGCAGCTGAAGACCTTTGACTCTTTGATTGAAAATGATGTGATCACTCGTCGGGAGAATAAGGAAAGTGGGAAATATGGTCGAAATGGCTACCTCAGTCTCAGCCTCTTCTCACCAATTTACTCAGCCTTGAGCAATCCAAATGGAGCGCCAGGTGACGTCATGTTCCGTCGCATAGCCTATGAATTACTGGCAGCCAAGGGCTACCATGATGGATTTGTCCCTTATGTTTCTGGTCAGTACTCTCAGGAAGCCTTCGATGAAGGGAAGAAAACGTGGGACGGATGGTCTGGAAGAGATGTTGGTCTCGTGACGGATCAGAAAGTCTTGGAAAATGTATTTAAGGGTGAATACACCTCTTGGGCAGCCTTCAAGAAGGCCATGTACAAGGAGCGAATTGATCAGCTGACCAAGCTGAAGCCAATTACCATTGAGTACGAGCTTAAAAATCCAAACAGCACCAAGAAAGTAACCATTCGTTCTTATGCAGAGATGCAGCAGTTGATGGATGCAGCCGTGGCAGAGGATGTACGCAACATTACCAATGCTACCAGCCGTGTCGAAGCTAGCTGGGTCAACCTGCTCAAGAAGAAGATTTACAACGCTTATCTTCGTGAGACAGACGACTTTAGACAGTCTATTTTCAAGAAATAAGGAAACGATTTTGTTTGATTAAAATTTAAAAAATTCCTAGGTTTAAGGCTACCTAGGAATTTTTTCTGTGATTTTCCCTGATCTTGTTTGCGCATTCAAGATTTGATAAGATAAGGATTTTTAAAGCGCAAATGAACTGAAAAGATTAGCAGTTTTTTTGTGGCTATTATTTATAGCAAATAAATTGAATAATCTAGTAAATTTCGGTAGAATAGAGGGGATTCAAATCATGATAAAGGAAAGATTAGGAATGAAAAGAAGTTATTTAGGAGAAAAGCACCAGCGTTTTTCATTGAGAAAAGTTTCGGTTGGTCTAGTTTCTGCTCTGGTAGGGGTTTTCTACCTTTTTAGTGGAGGAGGTTCTCTTGCAAGTGTAGCAGCCAGTGAACAGACGCCATCCGTCACAAAACAGGTCCACTATAAGTACGTGACAGAGAGTGAGCTCACGGACCAAGAGAAGCAATTGGTAGTCAAAGAATTGCCACAGTTTGCTGAGGAAACAGATGATACTTACTATTTGATTTATCGTCCGACGAGACAGCTGCCTGCAACTGGTCACAGCCAACTCATTAGCTCAATTGCAGCAGGGGCAGGCATTGTGCTACTGGTCGTAGCGATTAAACTGGGCAGAGATGATCGCAAGAAACTCGCTTCATTCATGCTTTTGACCAGTCTAGGAAGTCAGCTGATTGCGCCAACTTCCTTGGCTTTAACAAATCAAATGCTGGCAGACTATAATCAGGAATTGACTGTACAGGTTGGAGAAGCATTGCAATCCCCACTTACGATTGAAGGCTACCAATATGTAGGCTATTTGAAATCTCAAAAAGCAGTAAACTCTCCAGTTGATGGCAAGAAAGAGTTGAATCATTCGGCTCCTATTGATACTCCAGTTCAAACTTCAAACGGAAGCCAAGCGCAGGAAGAGTATCGTGCTCAGAAACCAAATGATGCTCCTGTATTTGAACAACCAGAGTTAAAAGTTGAGAGTAAAGAAACGAGTCGCACAGAGCTTATTCCTTTCCAAGTGGAGGAAGTCGAGGCAGCTGATTTGCCACAAGGTCAAACTGAGGTGATTCAGGCAGGGAAAAATGGTAGTCGTACCATTGTGACCCGCAACTACTTCTTAAATGGTCAGGTGATTCATACAGAGGAGGTTTCCAATCAGGTAACGACTGAGCCGACTTCTGAGATTAGAAAAGTCGGAAGCAAGGTCCTTTCTCCTACAAAACCAAACACAGGGGAGTCCATTAGTGAAAAACCAACAGATGCTCCTATAAATGAAGTTCCAAGCTTAAACGTTGAAGAAAAAGATGTTACCACGACGGTAGCAGAACCCTACACTCGAGAACGAGTAGAGAGTGATAGCTTGCCAGTTGGCCAGACCAAGATAACACAAGCTGGTCAAGATGGCGTGCGTACGATTGTCACCCGTCAGTACATGGTGGATGGCAAAGTAGAGAGAAGCCAGGAAATCTCCAACGAAGTGACAACTCCAGCAGTTTCAGAGATCGTAACAGTCGGAACAGGCCCAGTTAGTGAAAAACCAATAGACGCTCCTATAAATGAAGTTCCAAGCTTAAACGTTGAAGAAAAAGATGTTACCACAACGGTAGCAGAACCCTACACTCAAGAACGGGTTGAGAGTGATAGCTTGCCGTTAGGACAAACCAAGATAACCCAAGCTGGTCAATATGGAATGCGTACGATCGTCACCCGTCAGTACATAGTCGATGGCAAAGTAGAGAGAAGCCAGGAAATCTCCAACGAAGTGACAACTCTAGCAGTCTCAGAGATCGTAACAGTTGGAACAGGCCCTGTTAGCGAGAAACCAACAGACGCTCCTGTAAATGAAGTCCCAAGCTTAAATGTTGAAGAAAAGGATGTTACCACAACAGTGGCCGAACCCTATCCAACTAAGGAAGTGGAAAGTGCAGACCTGCCTTTGGGACAAAGGGAAGTTAGCCAAGCTGGTCAAGATGGTGTCCGTACGATTGTGACTCGTCAGTATTTGGTAGATGGAAAAGTCGAAAATACAGAGGAAATCTCTAACACTATCACAAAAGAAGCAGTTCCTCAGATTATCAAAGTCGGTACAAAACCAATTTCTACAAATGCGGATCACGCTCCTGTGGAACCAGAAAAAGGAACTCTCGACCTCGAACCCTTACACCAATTAGTGGAAGAGGCCGATAGCATCCAGAAAATGCATCAGTATTTCAATGATACCACTGCAGATCAGGAGTCTTATAAACAGGCAGTTGCAAATGCCCAAGCTTTATTTGAGGCATCTCACGCTAGTCAAGAACAGGTTGATTCCTTGAAACAGGCCCTTGAAACTGCTAAGAATAATCTAGACGGCCAACCTGTTGATAAGAAAACTCTTGGAGTTGAATTTGACTTGAAGGATGTGACTCAGTCTACAGTTGCTTACCAGTATGCTGATGAACAAGCCAAACTCCGCTATCGCCGTGCTCTAGATCAGGCCAAACTCGTTTTGGACAATCCTTTCGCCAATCAAGCCTTGGTCGATCAAGTTCGGACGGATCTCGAGGCAGCTCGTCAAGCTCTGGATGGTGTCAAGAGAAAACCAACCCTCTCTCTAGTCCGTGTCGAGAAGGAAGAAGACAAACGCCAAGTTTCTCTTAGCTATCACTTGACGGATGCTACAGCTAGCTACCAATCTGCCAAAATGCAGCTATACAAGGGTGAAACGTTAATTAAGGAAGTTGACCTTGTGGACCTCACTCAAAAATTGACACTTGGTGACTTGGACTACTACACTCCTTATACCCTCAAAACTGTCATGAAATATGACCTGGGTCAAGGGGAACAAACTAGTATAGAGGATCAACGTCCAGTTCAGCTAGATTATAAGAAGGTTGAAATCAAAGACATCGACCGTATCGAACTGTACGGTAAAGATGGCAGTCACTACCGACGTTACCTATCCTTGTCAGAAGTGCCATCTGATTTGGACAACTACTATGTTCGAATTCAGTCAGACAAGTTCAAGGATATGCTCTTACCAGTTTCTAAGATTACAGACAAGGGCAATGCCTACTCCGTAACAGTATCAGCTAATCAGCTCGTCGAGGGAGAAGGGGACCATTATCGTCCAGATTACTCCTTTGAACTGCCGAAAACGCCTCTTAGCCAAGAAGGAGTCTATACGTCCTTCAAAACGCTCGTAGAGGCCATGAAGTCAAATCCAACTGGAAACTTCACATTAGGAGCGGATGTTTCAGCAGATGAGATTGAGTTGGAACATTCTGCGACAAGCTATGTACCAGAAGAATTTTCAGGTAGCTTAACGAGTCGAGTGGATGGCAAAGATTATGCTATCTACAATTTAGCAAAACCACTCTTTGCAACCTTGAAAAATGCCACCATCCAGCAACTGACCTTGAAATCGGCTGCAGTTTCAGGTAAGGACTCTATAGGAGCCTTGGCTAGCAACGCTCAGAACGCCACGATTACGGATGTTTCTGTAAGTGGTAGTCTATCTGGGAACAAGCATATCGGTGGACTATTAGGAGTTGCCCAAAACACAAAACTTACCAATGTTGCCTTTAAAGGATCCATCACTAGCACCCAAGATGGGGGGCAGGAGTATAATATTGGTGGTCTAGTTGGTAATTTCCACGGCAACCAATCACTGGCGCAGAAGAGTCAAGCAGATGTATCTATCCAAGTAACGGGTCGAAATGGAGACCAGCGTGTTGGAGGCTTGATTGGTCGCATTCAGAATGGAGCTAGATTAGAAACTTCTTATGTGAGCGGTTCTATCCAAAATGGAGGCCATTCTGGCCAAGTTGGTGGAGCAATCGGGTCTACTTGGAACAATGGACAGGTCCGAAATGTCTTGACCAGTGTCAAGGTTCAAAATGGTCATGCCATGACAGGAGATCCCTATCCTGAGGCTTCTGTTCGGGACTCACATGTTCTTGAAGGGACTACAGCAAATCGAAAAGATGAGCGTTTTGTCCGTTCTATCTCAGAGGTAGATGGACAAGCCAAACGTCAGTCTTTTGGAATCACTTCGAACTTGATGGACCAGGACCCATTGCAGCAAGCTTACCAGCATCAAACAGACTATAGTCGAGTGAGGGGAGCTCAGGAGTCCAGAAAGCAAGCCTATGAAAATGTAGAAAAACTATTACCATTCTACAACAAAGACTTCATCGTTCATACAGCCAACCAATTAGCTGAAGATGATAAACTCAACAAAGTAGCCCTGCTAGATGTGGTTCCGATGAAAGATGGGACACTGATAACGGATGTCAATAGCCATAAGGGTGAAATCAATAGACTGATGCTGCATTATGCAGATAAGACGATTGCTTATCTTGATCTGACCTACAAGGGAGATTTCGCCAATGGTCAGATTGCTGAATATAGCATTGCTGATAAGAATTTACTCTATACGCCAGAAGCCTTCCTATCTGACTACCAATCCATTAAAGAGAGTGTCTTGGATGAACTCAAAGCTGTGACCTATGATTCAGCTGCTGTTCGTAAGGTCCTTGGAATTGGTGAAACAGCTTCCTTGGATGATCTTTATCTGGAAAAAGCCTTTGAACAAACCAAGGCTGAACTAGGTCAGGAGCTCCTCAAGGTGCTTTCAGTTGACAAGTCGATTAACACCCTAGGTCCTGCCGTAGCGGATGCGATTAGCCAAAAGATTCTGAAGAACAAAGAGGCCTTTATGCTTGGTCTGACCTATCTCAATCGTTGGTACAATGTCAACTATGGAACGTTCAACACCAAGGACCTTAATGCCTATAAGTTTGATTTCTTTGGCAATCAAGCAGCTTCGACACTGGATACCATCATCGCTCTCGGGAACTCTGGAATGGGCAATCTTCGAGCGCAAAACAACTTCAATGCTTACCGACAATCCCTAGCCAAGGAAAAAGGCAAAGGAGACCTCTTTGCTTACTTAGAAAGTCTGCGTGAACTCTTCTTACCACACAAAACCAATAGTGAATGGTTTAAGGAAAATACTAAGGCTTATATCGTAGAGGCTCGTTCAAGTCTGCCAGAAATTCAGGCTAAACAGGATAATGCAGATCGTAAGAGTAAGTATACAATCAAGGTCTACGACAGACTGACTCAGGGAGATTGGGGCTTCAAGCAAATGGTTCTCCAGCTTCTGACCTTACCTGAAAGAGATGTCTATATCATCAGCAATATGTCGACCATTGCCTTTGGTAGCTTTGGAGGCTACAGGAAAGAAGGTGGCAGAGTTCTCTCAGGCGAGGAACTCCATCGACATGTTGAAAAACTTGTGGATCAATCAGCTGAATGGCAACGAAACCACTATGACATGTGGTACAACATTCTAAGTCCAAACAGGAAAGACACTCTATTCAGACGGGTGATCGTTACAGACGGTTTCTTTCTCTATAATGATAAAGGCCAGCAATATTGGGCTCCGCGTAATGATAAGACCTCTGTTGCTATGTACAATTTCTTTGGCCCTGCTGGCAAGTATCACGGAGACAATGGACTAGGGGCCTTTGCCAATGGTTATGAAGTCTTCTACGTCTATGACCAGATGCTGGGAGCTTCTGGAACCATGGTCTATACCCATGAAATGACCCACAACTCGGATGGTTCTATCTATTTTGAAGGACATGGTCGTCGTGAGGGTGAAGGACCTGAGAGCTTTGCTACAGGAATGTTAGAGTCGGTAACCAATGTCAGCGAAAAAGGTCTTGTACTTAATAGCTTCTATCAAGGAGATAAAGATTCGACCACACGTTATCATACCTATGATCCGGTTGCCCGATTCTCCTCAGCAGATGCTCTTCGTGATTACATGCATGGAGTCTTTGATGTGCTGAACCTTCTCGATTATGTAGAAGGGGATATTGTTACTGGTGTTCTAACTGATCAACAGAAAATGAAATGGTACCGTAAGGCTGAAAATTATAAATTTGAGAATACGTCTTATGGTAAACAAGCTCACGCTGATGATCGAATTGTCCCTATAACAGCCGAAGAAGCAGCTAAATTAAAATCTGTCGATGCTCTGGTTGATCATAATATCATTGGTCGTCGCGATGGTTGGGATAGAGCTAGCTTTGGACGAAATGGCTACTATGTCATCAATATGTTTGCTTCCTTCTATGCAGCTCTGGACAATCCAACTGGTGCACCTGGTGGGCTTATGTTCCGCCGTAGAGCCTATGAATTGCTCGGAGACAAGGGTTACCAACAAGGATTCGTCCCATATGTATCTGGCCAATACGCTGGCCAAGCGCTTAAAGAAGGTCATAAGACCTACTCAAGCTGGAACAGAGGAGATGTCGGAGTAGTTGGAGATGATCTGGTTTTCAAAAATCTCTATGGTAGTCAGTATGAATCATGGAAGGATTTGAAGAAAGCTATGTTGAATGAGCGATACAACAAGGCTCAAAACTTCCTTCGCCCTATCACCATTGAGTTTGAAGCAGGAAAACTAGATAGCAAACGACAAATTACGATTTCTTCTTATGAGGAATTACAAGATTATATGTACTTAGCAGTACTAGCGGATGCCTCAGCTAAGAACATTGATCGGGCCTTATCAGATAGCTCTAAGAGCAGTGTCGCCCAACTCAAGTATCGTATTTTTAATGCTTATCTACGTGCCACAGATGACTTCAGACAGTCCATCTTTGAAAGATAAGTCTCTTGCAAAAACAGACACGAAAAAAGAAGATCACTTGGATCTTCTTTTTTTAGGGGAACGGCTTGCTTAGTACAAAAACGAATGAATTTACAAATAAATTGATACATGACATATTTCTTACTCTAAATGTCTGGATAGAAATTTGAAACCATTCACCATCTAGTATCCTCATTTTGAAATTCCTTTTGTTTTTCATGAAAATATGATAAAATGATAGCTGTAAAAATTTTTTTAAGGAGATTCGGATGAAAACAAATACACTTGCTCGCGTAAATGCGATTTTTGGTCTTATTTCAGGTATTGTCTTGCTGTTGGCTCCAGTTGTTATGTTTATGATAGCTGTCGGTGCTGCTGCGGCAACGGAGGACTCAGATGCAACAGTTGGGCTATTGACGATTTTTTCAGTTATTTTATCATTGGTGAAAATTGCAATCTTGGTTTTAGGAATTGTAGCTATTGTTTATTACAAGGATGATGAGCGTGTGACTCCTGCACCGTCTGTCTTGTTTATCGTGGGTGGTGCTGTTGGATTGATCCCATTCTTGGGCTGGGTAGGAGGAATTTTGACAATCATTGGTGGCTCCCTCTACTTTGGACTTTTGAAAAAATTCGATGTTCAAGAATAATGACTTTTTGTTAGGAATATTTTTAAATAAGAGAAGGCGATTAGCCTTCTTTTTTCTTACCAAGTAAGGGATAAATTTAACAGGATAAATAAACTTTCAAATTCGTAAAATCAAAGCATTTATTTGAGACAAGGAACTCTTTTTATAGTATAATGATGAATGTAAATTACCTATATCAAAATATAATTCTAGTTATTTTCTTGATAGAGGTTAAAAAGCGAGAGGATTTAGAATGAAAAAGTTTTTTGGAGAGAAGCAGCATCGTTTTTCCTTACGAAAATTAGCAATTGGTCTTGTGTCAGCTTCGATTTCAAGCCTATTTTTTGTGTCCATTTCGAGCAGTGGAACTGTATTTGCTCAAGAAAATGTAGCTGTTCACTACAAATATGTGACGGATACGGAGTTGAGTGGGCAAGAGAAAGATTTGATTGTAAAGGACATTCCTAAAATTGCTGAAGATAGTGAGAGCACCTATTATCTAGTCTACCATATGGATGAGAAAGCTCGGCTAGGTCAGTTGCCCAATACAGGTGGACAGCATAGTCTTACTAGTGTTTTATCAGGTGGAGCCCTAGCTTCAATTGGCCTTCTTATTTTTGTTGTATCCAAAAAGAAAGGCAAGAAGAAAGCCCTCTTGAATGTGATTTTGGTAACAGGGATGGGCAGTGGTTTGGCTTCTTCAGTTCAGGCTATTGAAAATCAGCTTTTGCTACAATACAATCAGGAATACCAATTATCCCAAGGAGATAGTCTGCCTTTGCCACGCGCCCTATCGGGTTATACTTACCTAGGATATATTAAGCAAGACAAGGATTCTAGTCTGCAAGAAACTGCTTCTAGAGGTCAGAAACCAGACTACACGGTTCAACCTCATTTTCAGACCAATGAAGGTGGGCAAAAGGTAGGAGATGAGCAGAAAGCTCCGTCTCCAACAAGCCCTGCTGACAAGCCAATTCCACCTCAAGATTCATCCAATCAAAAGCCGTCCGGTATTGCTAGTGTGGATCCTCAGGATGAAGTCTTGGCTGGTCGTGTGAACAATCCAGAGCTCCTATACAAAGACCAAGAAATTGTAACCAAACTAGATGTTCCAGAAGTGGTTCAGGAAAATCCAGAACTAACAGAGGGAACCATCCATGTCAAACAAGAAGGTCGTGCTGGGAAGAAGGTTGAAGTCGTTCGCATTTTCACTGTTGAAAACCAAGAAATTTCCCGAGAAGTTCTATCAACTAAATTAGAAGAAGCCCTGCCACGTATAGTAGAAAAAGGGACTAAGAAGGCAGTTGCTGCAAGTGAAGCACCTCAGTCTGCAAGAAAAGGAGAGCCTGAGACCCAGGCTTCCTTACCAGAATATAAAGGAGAACAAGCGGGAGCGATTGTTGCCCCTGAAACAGCTGAAAATCCAGAATATACAGGCACCCAAGCAGGAGCAGTTGTTGAACCCGAGCAAGT
>ERZ772962.2135-NODE-2135-length-10300-cov-33.621767_pt1 | contig 10300 bp, 7 predicted proteins | sample MGYA00580676_ERZ772962 | MGnify/ENA primary metagenome ERZ772962 (study PRJEB29015, sample SAMEA2738049) | human oral metagenome | biome: human oral; feature: human-associated habitat; material: saliva | place: China | collected 2230 ...
CCTCCTCGAAACCGGCGGATTCAGACCCCAACTACACCCCCAATTATGAAGAGCCTGATATGCACTTGCTGGGAATCAATCACCAATCCCCTTTGATACACTTCCCCCATGCCACCAGCGGCGGCCAGGTCGCTGGGAATCAATCACCAATCCCCTTTGATACACTTCCCGCCGCCCGCATGGCCACGCATAAGAGCTGGGAATCAATCACCAATCCCCTTTGATACACTTAGCACTACAACGCCTCGTCAACGAGGACGCTGGGAATCAATCACCAATCCCCTTTGATACACTTCCGCGTCCGCGACGCCCGGCACAATCAGGCTGGGAATCAATCACCAATCCCCTTTGATACACTTACCGTGACGGTACCGTCGTGTACCGTGTGCTGGGAATCAATCACCAATCCCCTTTGATACACTTGCGCGCCCGACCACGTGTGGCCCGTTTTGCTGGGAATCAATCACCAATCCCCTTTGATACACTTGCCTCGGCGCGGACGAGCATCTCGTCCAGCTGGGAATCAATCACCAATCCCCTTTGATACACTTTCTGCACCAACGACTGCGACGGCCCCGCGCTGGGAATCAATCACCAATCCCCTTTGATACACTTCAGGTCGAGGGGCGCTTCGATGCCCTGTGCTGGGAATCAATCACCAATCCCCTTTGATACACTTGCGGGTGCCTGGCGCGTGTGGGCAGAGCGCTGGGAATCAATCACCAATCCCCTTTGATACACTTCCTTCGCCCGATAGGTTTCGGCGGCCTGGCTGGGAATCAATCACCAATCCCCTTTGATACACTTAGGTCAAAATCACCGGGTCGTCCGACGGGCTGGGAATCAATCACCAATCCCCTTTGATACACTTACCAGGTCACGCGACGCGCCCGACGTGCGCTGGGAATCAATCACCAATCCCCTTTGATACACTTCGGGAATTAAATAAATAATAATAAATAAGCTGGGAATCAATCACCAATCCCCTTTGATACACTTCCCCCACCCCCGAAGCCGACGACGCGCCGCTGGGAATCAATCACCAATCCCCTTTGATACACTTCCGAGTGCGAGTCGCAGGCCCTCACCGAGCTGGGAATCAATCACCAATCCCCTTTGATACACTTTCACCCTTTTAGGCCCCTCTCACGAAACGCTGGGAATCAATCACCAATCCCCTTTGATACACTTGACCTGCTGGTCTCTGCCTTCGGAGGAAGCTGGGAATCAATCACCAATCCCCTTTGATACACTTGTCCCCGGCTATGACGTGTTTAAGGCAGGCTGGGAATCAATCACCAATCCCCTTTGATACACTTCGGGGCGCGGTTTGCCCAAGAGAGAACCGCTGGGAATCAATCACCAATCCCCTTTGATACACTTACGCTCGACAGCCACGGTGGCAGCCTCAGCTGGGAATCAATCACCAATCCCCTTTGATACACTTCCGTCGTGACGTGGGGCGCGTGGGATGCGCTGGGAATCAATCACCAATCCCCTTTGATACACTTACAGGCGAGGGCGGCCTCGACGAGATCGGCTGGGAATCAATCACCAATCCCCTTTGATACACTTCCTACGGCGTCCTCGCAATGCTCCTCGCGCTGGGAATCAATCACCAATCCCCTTTGATACACTTAGATCCCCTAGTTTTCCCTGAAAAACAGCGGAAAACCAGGGGATCTTCGTTAGAAAATTAGGAGCTGCTCAGGCGAGCCGCGCTCCTTCCGAGGCTTCGCGTTGTCAAAACGAAGCCCCGTCGCCCACTGCCGATCCGTCAGTGCCAATACCCGAACCTGCCCACCCTCCGGCAGATGAGTCTTGATCGCTCGCAGCGTCGCATGATCCTGACCACCGGTCGGCCAATACTTCACGTACACGCTGAACTGGACCATGCAGAATCCCCAGTCCAGCAAGTCATTGCGAAAACGCGTTGCCTCGCGACGCTGCTTCTTCGTCTCCACAGGAAGATCGAACATCACCAAACACCACATCGCGTCATCCGCCATGTCAGTTCTCCGCACCCACAGACGACGGCCCCTGCCACGACAACACATTAAGGCGATCGATGTCGCCCTCCACGTAACGACCGAAAGACTGAGCCAGAGCCTCGGCAACAGCCGGGATACCGTGTCCATCTCCATCAAAGCGCTGGCAGGCAGCCGCCACTAGGAGTTGCTTCACCTGGCGATCTGAAGGAGACGCCGTGGGCGGGAGCTGCAGGGCAACCTCATCGATCGCCGGTCTAAACGGCTCGATCAAATCGTCGGCAAGGGCGAAGGCGTTGCCTCGGCCTCGGTGAAAGACTCCGAGTGCGGGCGCCAGTCCCGCCGCCAGAACAGCGCGTATCAGGTGCCCGCGCAACACCGAGTACCCGTAATCCAAACAGGCGTTCGCACCAATCAGTTGGCCGACTGCCGGTTGACGCCCGACACCCTTTCCGAGGGCGCGCGACCAGTACAGGCGAGCCGCCTGGGCCTCCACGTTTCCGGGGTCACCCGAACGAACCTGATCCGCGAGCGCGAGCAGTTCCCCACTACCCCGAATCTTGAGACTCTCCAGAACCGAAGCTTGTCCCTCGATCTTCGCCCGGATCAGACGCGCCCATGCGTTCTTCTTACGCGGGAGAGAGACCTCCGCCTGGGCTCGGTGGCGGGCTGCTACTCGGCCATGATCTGACCACGAGTAGCAGCCACCCTCCGGAATTCCCCTCCAATCACAGAAAAGAACAGCGACATCAGCCTCGGCCAACCGATGCAGAACAGCGGCGCTGAGAGCGACCCTCATGCCGACGAGGATGACTGCGACCTCGGCGACGGGAATCGTCGTTGGCATCCCCTCGCCAGGGCACACCTCGACCCCACCACGCCTCGATCGAAGTTCGCCTTCGAATCCGCACAGGTCAATCACACGCCACTGCTCTGCCATCCGACGTCACTCCAGCATCATCGATACGGGCAACATCGCCGAAGAATGCCAACGCTCTTCACCCAAGCAATTCCTGCGAATCACTTGAACTCCTCCTGCGCCGAACAGAACATTTACAGCGGGGAGCCATCCTGGAGTGTCAACAGTCTTTTGAACAGCTTCGGAAGTAGTTTCAATCCCTAAACGCACTGCTTGTTTCTCGTCGATAAATCCCTCCTTCGACAACAGCAGGGGCTTAATGCGTAGCTTTGCTGGCGTCATAAAGCCCGCCACCCTCCAACTCGTTGCTTCCGGATACCGCTCCAAGACCTCGCCGATGAAGCCGCCGCTGTACTTGCTGGTGTCGATTTGCAGTTCATCACCCTCAACCAGCCATCCGACCTGGGTGGCAGTCCCATCGGCCAGGGCTTGCCGAATCTTCGGCTCTGCCGTCCGCATGGAGATCATTGAGGGCTTCAAGGGCGTGGTGAACAGATCCTGGTCCTTCATCCGCAACAGATCAACCTGGAAGACGCGAACCATCGCATACGCAGTCTTCTTTCCGTCGATGCGGTAGATCCTTGCATGGTGGATCGAACTACCCAGCTCCACATAACCGCCGCGAACCTTCAGACATGCAGCGGAGGATCCGAAGAAGTTCAGCAACTCCATCGGGCCGACGCGCGTGCCGTTCACGGAGATCGTCCGGTTGGGATTCTCGGGCAGCCCCTTCTTCGGATCAAAGTCCGGGCAGCGCGTGAGCGCTGTCCAGAGCGCGGGCGTCTCAGCACGGTCGATCAGTTCGACGGGGAGAGCGTCCCCCAGCCTGTGTTGCTCGCCGTAGCCCTTCGTGATGATCTGTTCACCGTCCGGCGTCTTCGGGGGGCAGAATGAGTGCACCGTCGCATCGTGAATGACGCTCGATCCAACGCGCAGACGAATGTTCTCAACGAAGGGAATTGCGTTATCACTCAACGCAATATTGAAGAGCTCGACGCCTCGCAACATCGACTCGCGCCACGACTCGAAACGGTTCGACGCCTCGCCCGGCTTCCCGTAGAAGTTCTTCCACGTCTCCTCGAGGCCCGCAAGACGTTGCGCATCGCGCATGTTCACACGCAGCGCGAGGGTACGGGACACCGACGGATTCATCAGCGCGATAACGAGCGCATCCATTGCGTGGTGACGCCTGTCGAAACGCGTCTTGCCTCTACCGCCGATCAGGTTGACTCGACTCTCGAAGCCCGAGGCCTTCCTGGCCTCCGCCGTCAACTGACCACGGTAAACACCCACGGAGGGCACGGACTCTTCGTCGCGCGTGCGGTAGAAGCCCTCGATACGAGTCCTCAGTTCAACAGCCATCCATGCGACGGACTCCATGGAGCGACCATCGAACTCTTCGTCCGGCTTACGAGACTTGAGACGGGCAGACACCTCGCGCTGCAGCTGCTTGAACTGCTTGGGCGACATGCCGTTATCGCGCACCCAGAACTTCACACGATCAAGAGCGCCCTTCAGGGAGACACCCGTATTCGCCCGATCGGACGACGCCCACGCGGCAAACGGAACGGCCCCCTTCTTGTGGTTACACGTACGGCACACCGCAGCCAGGTTGGAGCGATCGTTCGTCGAGGAGCCATCCGCACGCGGAACAATATGGTCCATTTCCGCCGTCGTGAACGTAATTTCAGTGCCGCAGTAAAGGCACTCATTGTTTTGCCTCTGCAACGCGAAGTATCGGATCTGGTCGGAACGACGCACCCTACCGGAGAGCTTCAGCTGTGCCGCCATCTCAGCGACGGCCGCAGCGTTCGCACTGCGCCGCCTATCGTTTTCACGCATGAGTTCGCGCGCCACGCGTTCCGATCCCAGACCGTCACGCGCATGCTCGATGTTGATGACCGTCGGCTCGCCCCAGCGCTCGGTCGCCGCATGCAGCCATCGGCTCACCTGCTTGAGCACGCGATCGACGGCCGGATTGCCCGTCGGCGCACCGATCGGCTCCACTGCAGGCTTCCAGTCGTCTCCGACATTGAATTCCAGACGACGCGCAGTGTGCAGATCAACGCCATCACGCAGCATCCTGTCCGTCAGGCGACGAAGGCTATCCAGCGAGTATGCCGCTCGCCCCTGGGGCAGCGAGATCTTCTCAAACTCGAGCTGGTCGTCCTCTGTCGCCTGCTCGAGCAGCTCTGCAACCTCATCGTTTACGTCGCTACTATCTTCGGAGCCGCCTGAGTTCGAGAAGGCGTCCACAAAGTAGCCGCGCTGCTCATCATCCGCGTCCTTCCACCACTCCTTGAGCCACTTGACCTTGCAGGCCATGATCTTCTCGGTGGTGACGTCGGTTGGAGGATTGCGCAAGACCGGCGACCCATCGAACGAGGCCCTCGCCGTTCCGCGCAGATCCGAACGCTCAATACCAAGATTATCCGCCAGATCCTGCCAGGTGACCTCCTGCTTAAGACCAGCAAGCAAAAGGAAGTCAGTCAGTCCCTGCAGCTCCTCCGGAGTCAGCGAACGCTCCGCACGCCCCTCGCGGATACGCAGGTTCGCGAGCACACTGACGATGCGGAACCGCTGGAATGCAGGGTGCGCCTTCTCCGCACGCACATGCTTCGCCTGACCCGGCAGCTCGTCATGACCCACGAGTCCTCGTTCCTTGGCACTGCCCTTTGGGGACTTCGCCTGGAAGACGGCTCGGATCAGCCGATCACGGTCTGCAGGATCAATCTGCTGTACCTCGCAGATCCGGCGGATCTCCTCGGCATTGTCGCTCTGATGGAGCTTGCCCGCCAGGATACCCTCGGGGCCACGCAGCTTGGGAGTACCAGCCTTCTTCGCATAGTCAGGGTGAGCAAGGTACGCATCCACAAGCTGGCCGGGGGTCGCGTCAGCCGGGAAGCTCCTGCCAAGAGATTCACTGATGCGCTTCTTCAGTCCCTTGAGGAAATCGCTCGGCTCGGCAGGTTGCAGCAACGTCTCCACTTTGGCGTAGGGGTTGCGCCAGCCGCGATGCCGGGCCATGTGACGCAGCGCGATCGACAACGCTGCCTTTCTCTCATTGTCGTCGGCGATATACCCCTCAAGCAGCCGCGAGCGCACATGCCAGGGCTCACGAGGATCCTTGAAAGCCATCAGGTCAGGCAACGGCCATCCGAACTCCTTGGAGAGAACGCGATCCAGATTCACCAGGCGCTGATGGCGCGTGCGGTAGAGGCGGCGCGTCCGGCGGGCAACACCTGCCGTCAGCTTGCGGCTCTTCGCCGCCTTATTCTCATTCGGATCGACGCCAGCGTCGTGAATGAAAACCATGGAGTTCAGCAGCTTGACGGGCTGATCGTTGCGGTCGACCTCGACCGCGCAGAAGCCAATAGATTTCAGGCCGACGTCGATGCCGACGCGGTAGCGGATACTCGGAATGTTTTCTGAGGAAGTAGTCATAGGACACATAGTGTCACACCGCACACACATTTGCGTACGCTTTAAAAAATTACCGGGCCCTTCGCGGAGAAGGACCCGGTGGAGCATTCGGAGCCGCTAACGAGTCGGCTCTTACTGAGAATCAATCGCTTACAGCATACATCTCCAATTCCAGAGATGCAAGCCACATCCACGGGGACTTTTCGGCGAGGCCACCCCACCCACTTCCGCGCGCCACTGCGACACATGGGGCGCGATCCTGAAACAATGGGGGCATGTCGAATGACCCGCGTGAAAACCTGCATGGCTCGGACAGCGAGGAGCTGGCCGACGTGACGGCCGACGCCGCGCGCACCGGCGCCGAGCGAGCCGCCTCGACCCCCGCCCACACCTCCGACGAGGCGCCCGCCCAGCGCAGCGCCCTCTCGTCGTTCGAGGAGATCCTCAGCGGCGCCACCCACGAGGCCGACGCCCCCATTGCCGACGAAGCGACAGAAACGCTCGCCGACGACGGCGCGCAGGACCTGCAGGAGACCCTCGTGTCCTCCACCCCCCTCGTCACAACCGACGAGGCCGAGGCCACCCCCGCCGCGCTCACCACCGACGCTACCGAAGCAACAGAGACCGCCGCGGAGACCGTCAGCGACATCGCGCCCGAGACCGCGCCCACCAAGCAGGCCGAGCCCGAGCAGCCCGCCCAGGAGCTCACGCCCGCCAACAACGCCCTCACCGCCCCCGTGCACCTGCCGCCCGCCGAGCCGCGCCCCTGGTACCGCTCGCGCCGTTCCTTCTCCGCGAAGGGCCGCGGCGGCCGCGTCCAGGTCGCCGGCCTGGGCATCACCTACACGGACCATGTGACCGGCGCGGTCCTCCTCGCCAATATCGACCTGGGCTTCCGCGCCCGCTCGCTGAGCGCGATCCTTGACCCGACGGGCCGTCGCGCCCGCGCCCTCTTCCTGATCCTCGCGGGCCTCGAGGAGCCGCAGGCCGGCCGCATCGTCGCCGCACCCTCACGCTCGCTGGCGGCACGCCTCGCGGGCCGCATCGGCTCGGTCGCGCTGATCCGCGAGGACTCCCCGCTCGACGAGTCCCTGACGATCCGCCAGAACATCCTCGCACCCCTGTCCGCGACGGGCTCCGTCGCCGACTGGGACAACCTCGTGGGCGCCCTGCAGATCACGGGCCTCGCCCAGCGCGTCGACCTGCGCCCCTCCGAGCTCTCCGAATGGGAGCGCTTCAAGGCCCTCATCGCCCGCGCGATCGTGTCCGGCGCCGAGGTCTTCCTCATCGAAGACCCGGTCTCCCTGCCCGCCGCCGCGCGCGAAGAGCTCGGCCCCCTCCTGCGTTCCCTCGCAGACGCGGGCTGCGCGGTCGTCATCGCGACCCCGAACGCCGAGGTCGCGGCCGCCTCCGACCGCGCGATCCTCCTGACGAACGGCCGGGTCGCCCTCGACGCGCCGAGCCCGTCCGCCGCGATCATCGCCGCCTCCCTGGAGGCCAACCCCGAGGACCCCAAGGCCCTCCTCGGCCCGATCCCCTCGGCTCTGCCCGCCTCCTTCGACGAGGTCATCTCCCCCACCGGCGCACAGGCCCCGGCATGGCACCCGCTCGGCACCGCCGACGAGGTCGGGGCGCAGACCGCGAACGCGCAGCAGGCCTCCGAACCCGAGGAAGCCGACCCCGCCGAGGCCGCCCTCGACGCGGCGACCACCCGCGTGGAGGCAGCCCCCGTCCAAGCAACCCAGGCGACCGAGGTCCCCCAGGCCTCGCCCGAGCCCCGCACCGAGACCGCGATGCGCGGCATCCCCGTCGTCGAAGCCGAGGACCCGGCCCTGGCCGAGTCCGAGGTCTCCGACCTTGTCGTGCGCGCCCGCAAGATCCTCTCCGACCTCCCGGGCTCGATCGCCCCGCAGGAGTAACGTAACGGTCACTGCGAGCCGCCATTCTTCGTGAGACACTAGGCGTATCAGGCGAGGCATCGCCTCGTTCACCCGTACGCGCAGGAGCATCCATGACTCAGCCCACCCCCCAGCCCGGGCAGTACCCGCCCGCTGCCCCCGCACCCGCCGCCGGCGAGACGCGTCCCAGCATCGGCGCCCTCTTCGCGTCCGTGACGGGGCAGCTCTCCAGCATCATCCGCGACGAGGTCGAGCTGAACAAGGCGAAGCTGCGCGCCTTCGCGTCCAAGAGTGGCAAGGGCATCGCCCTCCTCGTGGTCGCCGCGGTCTTCGCGCTCTACCTGCTGGGGTGGGTCTTCCACACGATCGAGGTCGCCCTCGAGCTCGTCGTCCCCGCGTGGGCGGCGTCGCTGATCGTCGTCGGCATCCTCCTCCTGATCGTGCTGATCCTCGCACTCGTGGGCGTCAGCTCCCTGAAGAGCGCGCAGGCCCACCGCCCCGACCCGGCCGCATCGGTCGCCGCCACCAAGGAAGCCATCGAGAAGGGACTGGGCAAGTGAGCACCAACCTCGATACGCGTAACGTGACCGTCGGCGAGGCCGCCCCCGCCGAGCCGCGCACGGAAGCCCAGATCACGGCCGACCTCGAGCGTCAGCGCGCCGAACTGGCCGCCACGATCGACCAGCTGTACGCGCGCGTGCAGCCCGCGGCCCTCGCCCAGGAGGCGAAGGAAGAGGCCAGCGCCCGCTTCGCATCCTTCAAGGAGTCCGCATCGCTGACCCTGCAGGACGCCGCCGGCGGTAACGCCGAGGCCCTCAAGAAGGTCGGCGTCGTCGCCCTGTCCACGGTCGGCGCCATCGGCCTGATCGTCCTGCTGGCGACCCGCTCGTCGCGTCGTTCCCGCCGCGAGGCCCGCCGCGCCGCCCACGAGGCGGCCAGACACACACTCAATGCCCTCAAGTCCGACGTAACCGCGGCCCTGTAAGCATCAACTGACGCGAACCGGCGTAACTCCGGCCACACTGGCCGCGGGTTACGCCGGTTCTGTTTCCCCAGTTTCGTGGGCATCTGCGCCCATCGCAACGCTCCGCTGAGCGCGCAAAACCCAATCCAAGGTGAGGTCAAGGCCTGTCATTAGCTATGATGGTCCCACGAAACATTTTGAACACCCAGGGAACCGCTTCACGCGGACCCGAACGACGCGGAGGGGGTCGACGCCATGGGGCGCGGCCGTCAAAAGGCTAAGCAGATGAAAGTCGCTCGGAAGCTGAAGTATTTCAGCCCCGACACCGACCTAAACGCACTTCAGCGCGAGCTGGCGGATGAGGACTCGTACCTGGCACACGTGCCGGCGGACGAGCCCGAAGAGGACGATGCGATCGACGACGACCTCTACTCGAAATACGCCGACTTCGCCGAGATGCCCGCAGAGGAAGACGACATCGATCCGAAGCAGCTCGATGAGTCCTTCTGGACGGGCGGATCCTCCACTAAGTAACGGCTCAGCCACACGGCGGACCGGGAACCGGTCCGCCGCTTTGGCGTACCCGCACCGCTATTTCTGACGCGCGCGCCCGCGACGAGGGGCCGAGGCCCGCAGGCCTCGACCCCTCTCACGCACTCAGAGCAGGCGCGCCGCTCAGCTCAACTCAACGCAGGTCAGCCGACGCGGTACTCGCCGTGCAGCAGCACGGCACCCGCCTGGACGCCCTTCGTGCCGGAGATGAGGCGCACGCCGGAGGAATCAGCGCCGAGGTCGGCGACCGACCCGAAGCCGGCCACGGTTCCGTCGGCGCCGGCCGACGTGACGGAGCCCAGGACCCACGCGGCCCCACCGGCCTCGTTGATAGCAGACAGGACCTCGGAGGCCACGGACGCCGAGACGACGGCGACCATACCGACGCCCAGGTTCAGGGAGTCCTCCATGCCGACCCAGGTGACATCGCCGCCGCGGCGCACCCAGTCGAACACTGCGGGCACGGTCCACGTGGAGCGGTCGACGGTCGCCACCGCGCCAACAGGCAGGACGCGCGACAGGTTCGCGGCCAGGCCGCCGCCGGTCACGTGCGAGT
>ERZ772962.2136-NODE-2136-length-10299-cov-11.484772_pt1 | contig 10299 bp, 11 predicted proteins | sample MGYA00580676_ERZ772962 | MGnify/ENA primary metagenome ERZ772962 (study PRJEB29015, sample SAMEA2738049) | human oral metagenome | biome: human oral; feature: human-associated habitat; material: saliva | place: China | collected 2230 ...
AGCGGGTCATCTCCTGCGAGGAGGTCTTCGAGCTCGCCCTGCGCAACCGGGACTGTGTGTCCATGCAGACCCGGCCGCCCAACCTCGAGGGGGTCGGTGAGATCAGCCTGCGGCGCCTGGTCAAGGAGGCCTTGCGCATGCGCCCCGACCGCCTCCTCATCGGAGAGGTACGCGAGGCCGAGGCCCTGGACCTGCTCATCGCCATGAACTCGGGCCTGCCCTCCATGTGCACCATCCATGCCAACTCTGCTCGGGAGGCCGTCATCAAGATCTGTACGCTCCCGCTTCTAGCTGGGGAGAATGTTTCCAGCGACTTCGTGGTCCCCACCGTCGCCAGCGCCATCGACCTGGTTGTCCATCTCGACCTGGATCGCAGTGGGCGCCGTACTGTGCGAGAGGTCGCGGCCCTGTCCGGCCGGGTTGAGAACGGCATCATCGAGCTCTCCGACGTCTTCCACCGCGACTCCACCGGCAACCTCGTGCGGGGCGCCGGGGCGCCTGACGCCGCCGAGCGCTTCAACCGGGCCGGTCATGACCTCACCGCCCTGCTCAACGCCCGCCCCACTAGTGCCCAGGAGGCCTACTGATGGGTGCCGTCGCCGGGCTCCTGGGCGGGGTGGGGCTGCTCCTGATCTGGATGGCCTGCACCTCCGAGCCGCCTCAGTGGCGCTCGAGACGCTCCCGTCTCCTGGCCGACATCCTGGTCCAGGCCGGCGCCGGCCGTACCAGTCCCACCATGTTCGTCCTGGGCTCGATCGGGCTGGGGCTGCTCATCGGCCTGGTCTTCCTGGGAATGTCCCGAGCCTGGCCGGTGGCTCTCGCCTTCAGTGCCATCTTCACGGCCATCCCCTTCCTCATCATCTCCTCGCGGGCGCGCAACCGTCGCACCCGGCTGCGCGAGGTATGGCCCGAGGCCGTCGACACCCTCGTCTCCGGCGTCCGTGCGGGCATGAGCCTGCCGGAGGCGCTGACCAACCTCGGTGAGCGCGGCCCGGAGGCCGTCCGCCCCCAGTTCCGGGCCTTCGCCACCGACTATGCCGCCTCCGCCCGCTTCGACAGCTCCCTGGACCGGCTCAAGACCCGCTTCGCCGACCCGGTCGCCGACCGGATCGTTGAGGCCCTGCGCCTGGCCCACGAGGTCGGCGGCACTGACCTGGGGACGCTGCTGCGCTCCCTGTCGCAGATGCTGCGTGAGGACATGCGCACCCGAGGCGAGCTCGAGGCGCGCCAGTCCTGGACCGTCAACGGCGCCAAGGTCGCGGTCGCCGCCCCATGGCTGGTCCTGGCGCTGCTGTCCACCCGGCCCCAAGCAGCGGCGGCCTATGCCACCACCGCCGGAGCAGTCATTCTCCTGGTCGGCGCCGTCGTATCGGTCATCGCCTACCGGCTCATGCTGCGCCTGGGGCGGCTTCCCGAGGAGGAGAGGACACTGCGATGAGCCCCATGAACGCAATACTCACCGGAGGGCTCGCCGGGCTGACAGGGGCCGTGGGCATCCTGAGCGTCATCTCAGCCCTTCGCCGGCGCCGGCCCACACTCATGGCCCGCCTGGAGCCCTACGTCCACCGCCAACCCACGACCTCTGGCCTCCTGGCCGCTCCGGCGGGGCTGGCCTCGGACGGGAGCACCGTCGTCGGTCTGCTCATGGCCTCCACCGCAGGGGCCCTCAATCTCGGCAGGCTGATGGACTCCCTGGGGTCGTCGGCCGACTCGGTCCGGCGGCGCCTGACGCGATCAGGATCGCCACTGGGGGTCGACCAGTTCCGCCTCCAGCAGGTCCTGTGGTCGACGACAGCGCTCCTCCTCGTCCTGGCCGCCGGGGGCCTGGCGGCCCTGGCCCGGTCCGTCAACGTGCCCGCGCTCATCCTCCTGTGCCTCATGGCGACGGTGGCCGGGGCCGCTGCCCGCGACTGGTGGCTCAGCCGGGCCGTGGCGAGGCGTCTGTCACGGATCGAGGCGCAGCTGCCCGACGTCGTCGAGCTCCTCGCCCTGGCGGTGGGAGCCGGTCAGGGCCCGGTACCGGCCATCGAGCGCGTCGTCGCACTTGGTCGCGGCGACCTCATCGACGAGCTGGGCGCCACTCTGACCGACATCCGCTCCGGCACGGTCCTGTCCACCGCCCTGGACCGTATGGAGCGGCGAGTCGGCTCCGTCCACGTCACCCGCCTGTGCGAGGCGATCATCGTGGCCCTTGAGCGCGGCACACCACTGGCCGAGGTCCTGCGCTCCCAGGCCGCCGACGTGCGTGAGGCGGCGCGCCAGGACCTCATGGAGGAGGGCGGGCGACGGGAGATCGCCCAGATGGTCCCCGTGGTCTTCCTCGTCCTGCCCATCACCGTCGTCTTCGCCCTCTTCCCGGGACTGTTCGTCCTCAGGCTGGGGGTGTGAAGCGCCCCCACCGTCTTACCGCACCTGCGGAGCCCAATCAGCCTTCGTCCTCTTGCCCAGAATCCCGACCGACAGCAAGGAGCAGTCATGAAGCGCCTCATCCCTCCCACATCCCACCGCCCTCACCCCGGTTCCCGATCGTGGCGTGCCACCGGTGCGACCCGGATCGATCTGCGCGATGAGCGCGGCGACGTCCCCGGCTGGGTCCTGGTGACCCTCATGACCGCGGGGCTCGTCGTGGCTCTGTGGACGGTGGCCGGCAGCACGCTGACCGAGGTCTTCCTCAACGCCATCGCGAAGGTGACCAGTGCGATCTGAACGAGTGCCTCGCCTCAGGCTGCTCCAACGGGCTGGTTGCGCCCTGCCGTGGCCGGGTCGCCTCCACCCACGCGGGCAGAACGAGTCGGGCTCGGCCGTCGTCGACTTCGTCATGGTCGGTGCGCTCGTCATCGTCGTGTTCGTGGCGCTCCTCCAGGTGGCCCTGGGGGTCTACGCCCGCAACGTCCTCACCGACGCTGCGGGCGACGGCGCTCGTCGAGCCGCACTGGTCGGGGGCACGGAGGCCGAGGCGCGCCAGCGGGTGCAGGTCCTCACCGACGCCGCCCTCAGGCGCGGCTACGTGGACACCGTCACCGTCTCACGGGTGGCGTCCGGCGACCTGAGGATCGTTGAGGTGACGGTGACAGCGCCCTTCCCGGTCCTGGGACTGTTCGGCCCCGGTGGGACACTGAGGGTGACCGGGCACGCCATCGATGAGTCCTCCCTGATCCAGCAGAGGTGAGACCGGGTGGTATCCATGGTCGGCTCCAGGCGACGCGGGCACCGTTGCGTATCGCGACCTCCGAGGGTGGTCTCGGCCCGCGCCCCTATCGTCGAACGGGCGGGCAGCCGGCTCCGAGAAGCTCTCAGGAGAGGTCTTCGGAGCGTCCGGCCGCTCATGAATCAGGAGGATGGCAACGCGATCGTCGAGTTCATCGGGTGGAGTGCCATCCTGGTGGTGCCCGTCCTCTACCTGGTGGTGACGCTCGCCCAGCTCCAGGCCACGACCTTCGCCGTCGCCTCGGCGGCCGACGCCGCCAGCCGGGTACTGGAGGTCGACGACTCACCCTTAGCGATGGATAACGCGCAGCTGGCCATGCAGCTGTCCCTGTCCGATCAGGGCATCGACGCCGACCCGTCCGGCTCCCTGTCAGTCACCTGTGCTCACGGCTGCGCCCGGGGACAGGCGGCGATGGTCGAAGTCTCAGTCGGTGTGGACCTGCCGGGCTTCGCCTCGCTGGGAATCGGGCGGGATGTCGTCGTCGTGGACACCGAGCGCTCCATCACCCTGCCGGGCAAGGAGGAGCCGTGAACCGGAACTCCGCTCCCAGGACCGCCCGAGGTCGGGCCCGCGCCCTGCTGCGTCGGCTGCACCGCGAAGAGGACGGGCAGACGCTTCTCCTGGGGGTCGGGCTTATCTGCGTCGTCCTTGCGCTGCTGTTCGTCGCGGCCTCGGCAACCGCCGTCTACCTCGACCTCAAGTCCCTCACGTCACTGGCGGACTCGGCTGCGGCCGCGGGGGCCGACAGCGTGGAGGCGCACCCCTACTACGGGGGCGGTGTCACGGATGAAGCACCCGGGTCCCTCACCGACGCTGGCGTCAGGAGCAAGGCTGCCGAGGACCTGTCCGCCCAGCCGGCGGCGGCCAGGCTGGAGGGGGTCACGATCGTCAGTGCCCGGGCCGCTGACAGCCAGACCGCCGAGGTGAGGCTGCAGGCCCGCTCGCGTCCGCCGTTCCTGCCCTGGGGGATCCTCCCGGCCGAGGGCTTCACCATCACCGCCACCGGCTCTGCCCGAATGACGACGACGCAGTGAGTCGGCGGACTCACTGCGTCGAGATGGATGGGTGAAAGGTTGTGTGTGGCCGGAGGCGGCCCGCCGCTCAGGCCTGCTCGACGAAGCCCGCCGAGACCACGGGGGAGGGGTGCCGGCGCAGGTGCATCCGGGACCGCAGCTCCTCAGTCTGCCGGCGCGAGAGCTGGGCGATGTAGGCCCGCTTCACCGTGAACAGGATGTTGAGCCCCACCAGGAGGTAGAAGGCGTTGGCGATGACGCTGGGCCAGGCGCCGGAGCTCGCGCAGTTGATCGTCAGCAGCACGGAGCCGGTGATGTTGAGGGCCTGGTACTTGAGCGAATCGCCGGCGATCGTGCCCTTGGAGACCAGGAAGTAGGCCACGAGGAGCTCAGCGGCACCGATCCAGCCGCCGATAGAGATGAGGGAGGAGAGCACGTCGTTCACGGGGACGATTCTTAGACACCCCCGAATGAAGGTCAATCGCATCTATCTGCATGAGGGATGTAGATTTACTTCATGCAGGTATTGCCCCAGAGGCTCTCGGTTCTATTGGCCGTCCATCGAGCCGGAGGAGTCGTCGCAGCGGCAGATTTCCTTCATATAACGCCGTCGGCGGTCTCCCAGCAGATTCGCCTCCTGGAGCGCGAGTGCGGCGCCCGGGTCCTGGATCGCACGCCCACCGGAGCCGTGCTCACGGCGGCCGGGAAGGTTCTGGCGGACGCGGCCGAGCGCATCGAGGACGAGCTGACCACCGTGCGCCGCGAGCTGGCGGACCTGGACGACTCCATCCCCTCCGGTGTGGTGCGTGTCGGGAGCTTCGCCTCCGCCGTCCGGGCGCTCCTGCTGCCCCTCCTGAGCTCTCTGGTGACCACCAGCCTGGAGGTGATCGTCGAGGAGGTCGAGGAGCGCAACGCCCTGTCCCGGCTGCGTCGGGGAGAGCTCGACCTGGTCCTCATCGAGCGTGACGAGCACACGCTGCCCGCGGCGCCCCGGGGCATGGCCGACATCCCGCTGCTGGACGAGTCCTGGCTCGTCGTCGTGCCGGCTGAGCAGGCGGCCCCCTCGACCCTGGCGGACCTGGCGCGCGCCACCTGGATCGACCTGGCCCCGGGGACCGCCGGCGCCTTCGCCCTGGACCGTCTCGAGCGTCAGCTGGGAGTGCCGTTGACGACACGGCACGTCGCCTACGACTACGACGTCGTGCTGGCCATGGTCAGTCAGGGCCTGGGCTGCGCGCTCCTGCCCGAGCTGGCCGTCTACTCCGGGCTCGTCCCCGATGAGCTCAGTGTGGTGCGCCTGCCCGGCCTGGGCGTGCGCCAGCTGGTGGTGCGTCACCGGTCGACTCGCACCGAGCCGGGCCCGGCGACACGCGCGGTGCTCGAGGCGCTGCTCGCCCAGGCCCAGGGCATTGAGCTGGGGTGAGGGGCGGATGGGGACCACTGTGGGAGTGACCGAGCCGTCGCGCGAGCCGAGTACGCCCCGACGGCGCCCCTCGCAGGTTCTGCCGTAGACTCCCCTCCGTGGCCACTGACTTCTCCGCTGAGATCGAACGACTCCGACACACCTACGCCTCCATTGCCGCGGTGACCGACCCCGAGGCCCTGCGCGCCCGGATCGCCGAGCTCTCCGAGCAGGCCTCCGCACCCGACCTGTGGGATGACCCCGACTCCGCCCAGGTGGTCACCTCCGCGCTGTCCCACGCCCAGGCCGACCTCAAGCGGGTCGAGAGCCTGGGGGAGCGCATCGAGGACCTCGAGGCGATGGTCGAGCTCGCCGGCGAGGAGGAGGGCGAGGATGCCGCCGAAATCCTCGCCGAGGCCGAGACGGACCTGGCGGCCATCAGCAAGGACCTCTCCGACCTGGAGATCCGCACGCTGCTCAGCGGCGAGTACGACCCCCGCGACGCCGTCATCACCATCCGCTCGGGCGCCGGCGGCGTGGACGCCGCCGACTTCGCCGAGATGCTCCTGCGCATGTACACCCGCTGGGCCGAGCGGCACGACTACCCCGTCAAGGTCCTCAACACCTCCTACGCCGAGGAGGCGGGCCTGAAGTCGGTCACCTTCGAGGTCCACGCCCCCTACGCCTACGGGACCCTGAGCGTCGAGGGCGGCACGCACCGCCTGGTGCGCATCAGCCCCTTCGACAACCAGGGCCGCCGCCAGACCTCCTTCGCCGCCGTCGAGGTCATCCCGCTCATCGAGTCCACCGACCACATCGACATCCCCGAGACCGACATCCGCATCGACGTCTTCCGCTCCTCGGGCCCCGGCGGGCAGAGCGTCAACACCACCGACTCCGCCGTGCGCATCACCCACCTGCCCACGGGCCTGGTGGTCTCCATGCAGGACGAGAAGTCCCAGATCCAGAACCGCGCCGCCGCCATGCGCGTCCTCCAGTCGCGCCTGCTCCTGCTCAAGCAGCAGGAGGAGGACGCCAAGAAGAAGGAGCTCGCCGGGGACGTCAAGGCCTCCTGGGGGGACCAGATGCGCTCCTACGTCCTCAACCCCTACCAGATGGTCAAGGACCTGCGGACCAACTTCGAGGTCGGCAACCCCGACTCGGTGTTCGACGGCGACATCGACGGCTTCATCGACGCCGGCATCCGCTGGCGCAAGCAGCAGGAAACGGCCGAGGACTGATCGGCTCGCTTCATCAGAAGCATCATCGGAGTCAGGGATCCCCCGGAGGGGTCCCTGATTTCTTTTCCACCTGCCCCTGATTCCTCCGGGGTGCGATTGAGGCCGCAAAATGGTGCGCGTACCGTGAATTTCATGAGTACATCACATGGAAAACCTCGGTCAGTGGAAGTCTCATCAACACTCTCGTCTCTCGAGTCCTCAGATCTCAGCGAGGATCGATCGGATCAAGGTCATCACCTCACTGCGGGCGGCAAGGTTGTGCGCATCGTCATCGCGTTTGCGATGATGTTCGCCTGTGCGTTCACGCCACCTTTACTGATCCAGATTCCTGTCATCCAGTCTTTTGCTCTCGCACATGAGAATCCCGTTGGTCTCGTGGAGTCATTCGCGGTGGGGGCGTGTGTGCTGCTGATCTATGGGGCGGCGGCGGTGCTCGCTCTTACCCTGTGCTATGTCTTGGGCCGCACGCTTGACCGAGGCCGGCATGTCAGTATGGGTCTGCGCATCGACAGACGTGCGCTGCTTTGGCTGGCAGGGATGATTCTGGCTGCGCTCGTCGTGGACCTTGTGGTGGCCAGCATGCTTCATGTCTTCGGGATTGCCGGTGGGGGCCAGCCGTTACCCCAGGGCCCGCTGTGGCTCGCGATCGTCGAGTCCTTCTCCATAGCCTTCCTTCTCCAGGGGATTCCTGAGGAGATCATATGGAGGGGGTGGCTCTTCTCATCGCTGGGTGAGACGCGTTTCGCTGCGGCCTCCAGTGTCCTCGGATTCACTGTTCTTCATCTTCTCTCTCAAGTGGGGCAGCAGAATATTCTTGAGCACATCACGTATCTTGCCTTGCCGTGTGGATTCGCGGTGACGGCGATGATTGTCCGAATCGTCTCCGGGTCTACCTGGGCGGCGATCGGCGTGCACGGAGGGTTCCACCTGGTGAACTACTACGTGGCAGAACCCCTGAATCTGCGCATTGGGTCGATCACCTGGGTACTTCAGGGGTTGACCTGGGCCGCGGTCGGCCTTCTCATTCTCGCCTTTCACCGCCGTCGTCAGCGTCTGGCGGCGTTGACAGACCGGACACGTTGACGCCCTCCCTCTTCAGGAGCCATTCCTTACGGTCAACCCCACCCGCGTAACCGCGCAGGCCCCCGTCGGAGGCGAGCACGCGGTGGCACGGCACGATGAGAACGATCGGATTGCGCCCGACCGCGCCACCCACGGCCTGTGCGGACATCTGCTTGCGGCCGGTGCGACGCGCAACCTCGGCGGCGATGCGGGCATAGGTGCTGGTGGCGCCGAAGGGGATGGAGAGCATGATGGAGGTGACCATCTTCTTGAAGTCGGAGCCCTCAACCCTGATCGGCGGAGTGAAACCCGGGTCAGTGCCCCCGAAGTAGGCGTCGAGCCACTGGGCCGTCCGCGTGAAGATGGGCAGATCGGGCTCCAGGGCCGCCTCGTCGTTGATCGTTGAGCGGTCGTACTTCTGGCCGTCGAACCACAGGCCCGTCAGGTGCTCGCCGTCGCTGGCCATGGTCATGGCTCCCAAGGGCGACTCGTAATGGCTGAGGTAGTGCATCTCTTCCTTCTTCTCGTTCCGCTTCTTGCTCTTGGTGGCGTGTTCGGGCGCTGATTCTGCTTCTGCCCGGTTCCACAGGTGCATGACGGCGTAGGCCCGCCACGGTTTCCAACATTCGGCCAGGGTGAGGATCTTCCCTGTGGGCGGGTTTCCCAGCGCCTTTCTGACCTCCAGGTCGGTGGCGAGGAATGCGTCGGGCCAGGCCAGGCAGCGCATGGCGATATAGTTGGCGGTCCAGGCTCCAATGCCCGGGATCTCCATGAACCGAGTAACTGCGGCTTCAGGGTCGGGGCAGCAGGAGGCGTCGATGATGCCAGAACTCATCATCGCGGCAAGGCCGTGAATAGCCCGTGCCCGGGCAGCAATGATGCCGAGCGGTCCTAGATGCTGCTCGATCGCACCGTCGAGGTTGAGGAGCTCCTGAACCATGGGGAAGGTCGTGGTCAGTCCGTCGATTCCGGTGTCCACGGGTGAACCGAGGGCCTGGACGAGCCGACCGGCCAGCGTCCTGGCCGCCTGGACCGTGACCTGCTGACCCAGGACCGCGAGGACAGCGGTTTCGAAGGCGTCGAAGCAGCCCGGCACACGTGTGCCCGAGATGAATGATCCGAGCGTGGAGTCATCCATGCTTGTGAGTGCGCCAGCCACGGTATCGGGCTCGCAGTGGAGATCGAACAGATTCTTGATCCCGTCCAGCACCACCGGTAGTGCGGGCAGCAGTGAGGCGGAGACGGTTACCGCCAGCCGATTGTGCTCAGAGTCGCTGCCCACGGCCACCCAGCCGGTGAGATCACGTCCTGAGGAGCGCAGGCGGATCGTCCTGGCGTAACGATCGTCTTCTACCTTCTCGACGCCTGGGATGGCTCTGCGTGCCAGGAACTTCAGTATGAGGTCCCAACGGTATGGGGGACGGTACCCCAGACTGAGCTGGACGGTGTCACCGTCGGCCCTGTTGAGCCGTGCTTGGCTGCGCAAAGCGGTGGGCGTCAGCCGGTAGCGACGTCGGAACACCTCGTTGAAGCGGCGCAGGCTGCCGAACCCCGCGGCATAGGCCACGTCCACCACTGATAGGTCCGTGTCGGTCAAAAGACTCTTGGCCAGCAGAAGTCTGCAGGTCTGGCGGTACTCCACGGGACGTACGTGATAAGCGTCCTCGAAGACACGGCGCAGGTGGCGGTTGGAGCAACCCAGATGACGGGCGATATCCGTCAGGCTTCCCTGAACACCACAGTTCCTCTCGATGTACCGTGCTGCGGCGCGAGCCAGTGATGCCGAAGAGTCCACGGGGGCGTACCCGGGTGCCAGCTCGGGCCGGCACAGCAGACAGGGGCGGAACCCCGCTTGTTCGGCCTCGGCTGCCGTGGCGTAGAAGGAGCACTTGACCGCACGCGGTTTCCGCGCCCGGCACACTGGGCGGCAATAGACACCGGTCGTTGCGACCCCAACGAAGAACCGTCCGTCGAATCGGGTGTCCTTGGCCAACAGGGCCCTATACAGCGATTCGCTGTCCAAATCCGGCATGATCCTCCTCAGAAACGTTCCAAGCATGGCATCCGGGCCTTAAGGAGTCCGGCCGTTTTCGGACATTGATGTCCAGCCGTTGACGCGCTTCTGGTTGAGACGGCACGGTCTCCTCCCGGTTCGTCGGCGAGTGGTCCGAGAACATGTCGGTCCTCAGCGGAGTGCTGCGGAGTCGCGTGCACCGTCTCACCTCCGTCGTCGTCGCCATTGCTCCGGGGCTCCCTTAGGCTTGGCCACGGTGCGCAGGGCGGGACCGGTCGGTCGCCGTCGTCGCGCAGAACCTCCGCTCACACCCTGACGAAAGGCGCAGACGAGCAGTGGCTGAGTACATCTACCAGATG
>ERZ772962.2138-NODE-2138-length-10298-cov-3.271795_pt1 | contig 10298 bp, 9 predicted proteins | sample MGYA00580676_ERZ772962 | MGnify/ENA primary metagenome ERZ772962 (study PRJEB29015, sample SAMEA2738049) | human oral metagenome | biome: human oral; feature: human-associated habitat; material: saliva | place: China | collected 2230 ...
ATTAGAGAACATGTTGAAAGAAAAAGAAATTGATGTTGATGATTCGGATAAGCAGATGATGTTTGAAACAATTGTTCAATTTGATTCAGTTGCGGATCGTAAGAAGTTGTCAGAGATACATTTACCAGAAGGATGTTTGCTTGTTTCGGTTCATCGTTCAGGTAAGGATATTATTCCACACGGGAATACTGAATTACAAGCAGGAGATTATTTGACCTTTTTGATTAGACGAGAAGATGAAGTGATTGCTAGAGAACAGCTTCGTCAGGTTTTAAATGAAAAATAAAAAAGTGATATTCTATCACTTTTTTATTTGCTTAAATATTGCCAAAGGATTGATAAAAACAGACTCACAGCATAAGCGCTGTTAAATAGAACCATATTTCTCAGTGAATAAACAAAGCTGCGAGGACTTGGAACTTGATTAGCATGAGATTTTAGATTCTTTCTGATAATCGGAAAAGTGAGTAAACTAAGTAAAGTTGGCCATTCAAATATTCTAAAGATAAATCCAATAATAATAGCTAAATAGGAAGAATACATTAAAAGTTGAAAAAGTTTGATTCCGTTTGGACGACCGATATAATAAACTAATGTGTAGCGATGATTTTTAATATCGCTATCTAAATCACGTAAATTATTGGCCAGCATAATGTTTGCAATGGTAAAAATGAGTGGTAAACTTGCAATAATCATAGCGATGGCTGCAAAAATACTACCAGTAAAGCTAAAAGAGTCGTTTGTGAAATCAAGATTTAGATTAAAAATAGGTGATTGAGTGCTGTTGATTAAGATGACCATTGCAAAAATTCCAAAGCCCATTGTCCCACCAGAAAAAATTTCTCCTAAAGGCATACGTGAAAGTGGAATAGGACCATAAGTATAGAAAACGCCAATAAAGAAGACGATTCCACCAAGAATAAAGAAAAGCCAGCCAACAAAATAAGCGAGGAAAAATCCTAAAAAAAGGCTCAAAATAAGCATAAACAATATAATAGAAGCTACCAATCGGGTGGAAAGATTCGCTTGGCCAATGATGTTTTCTTGCTTTTTATATTCTTCATCTTTGGCTTTTTTGAAATCCTGATAGTTGTTAATAGCAGTTACGGTCATATCAAAAAGGAGCATAGCTATTAAAAATAAGAGAGATAGGCCAATATTTATCATTTTAAAATAGCTTAAACTAAAAAGTAAACCAATAATGTAAGGGAAAATACTGGCGATTTTAGTTTTTATTTCGACGAGTTCTAAAAAATTTTTGAGGGACATAATTACTCCTGAAAATATAATTTGAATAAAAACAGCCGTTATTTTACGGCTTTTACTTATTTATTTTTTGAGAAAATAATTCTCTATTTTTTAATCATATTAAAAAAGTTTAAGTAAAAATGTTAACAAATGTTACTCATTTTACTGAAGTGCTTTCATTTCTATTGTAATTATAACTGATTATAGGTTAAGAATCAACATAGACTTGAAGATTATATTTAGTAATCTTTGTTAAGATAAATATAAAATAAGCTAATTTTAATTGATTTGGGAACGGTTTAAGCCTCCAATAATCGTATTAAAGATACTACAATATGAGAATAAGATTTGAAGGAAAAGGCTTTATAATCACTTTTGTGAGGAATTCTTAGCATTTATTTTAAGGTTTGGTTAAGTAATGGATAATATAATCATTTCTCATGAGTGGTGGAGAAAATTTACTACTGATGTTAAATCGTTTTTTAACTCACAATAAGTTGTGAGAAATGAATTTTGAAACGTCCATAGCGTGCAATGACGTTAAACTGCTTACGGTAATCCTACACAAGCGTTCGGACTTTATGATGTGTATGGGAAGTAACCATGTTAATAGAAGATAGACTGGATTTAGTTTGAATCCTATGGAATGTTCTTAGTGGCGAAATCGAAAGGTCTAAATGAAATTAAGTAAAGTTGCTATTTCAACGGGATTAGTTGCATCATTCATGTTTATTGGGGGCGGAATCGCTCATGCGGATACACCTAAATCAACTCATGAAGTTGCTATAGAAGTAATTAACGGAAACTACGGAAATGGAGATACTCGTGTCACTAACCTTAAAAGTAAAGGTTTTGATGTGAAAGCAATCCAAACAGAAGTTAATAACATTCTTACAGGAACAACAACTCAAGTTTCTGCAACAACTAAAACTGCTGAAGAACAACCTACTAAAGTTACATCAGTTGCACCAACTCAAGCAACACAAAGTGTTTCTGGTGGGCTTAATATGAGCCAAACTTCTGGACAAGTTGACATCCAAGCTCTTGCTAATTATATGGCATCGAATACAGCTAATGCAGCGGGCTATTCTGCTAGCGAATGGGCTTATATCATTACTCACGAATCAAATGGTGGGATTGATAGTGTGAATTCAAGTTCAGGTGCTTATGGTGCTTTCCAATTGCTAGGTCATGGTGAATATGCTGGAATGACTTTGGCAGAACAAATTGCGATGGCAAGTAAACTTCCTGCTGGTAGCTGGGTTGTTTATAACTAAGCATTGATAAAAACTCGTCTTAAAATCTTTGATAAATAAATCAAACTTAGTGGCTCATAGCAATCAACTCTCAAGTTCGTTTGGGATTGATTGAGTATAAAAAAGAACACCGAATTCGGTGTTCTTTTTTATTAGATGGCCCCTGCCAGAATCGAACTGGCAATCACTGCTTAGGAGGCAGTAGTTATATCCAATTTAACTAAGAGACCAGAGATAAATTACTGACAGACTTACAAAATATTTCTGTCAGTAACTTTTAATGAGTTTTATTTATTGTCAGCATCAAAAACAATCCCAGCACTTTGACGCATTTGGTATGAAGTTTCTGAAACTTCTTGGGCAAATTGATGTAGGTCATAACTTGCAGCAAAATCATTATTTTCTAAGATTTGGGCAAAGTCAACAGCTTCATCATAAAGAGAGTGTTTTGGAGCTTCAATGTCGATTCTAGTTTCTGAACCATCCATAGTAATGAATTTGGCAGAAGTAATCGCATTAACACCATCCAAAATTAAAGTTCCATCAGTAGTATAGATTTCACTAGGAAGATATGAATTCACATTTCCTGCGCATTTAATCGAAACTTTGTAATCTTGATAGTCAAGAATTCCAACACCAGCTAAATCAACGCCTGACGGAAGTAAAACTGCATCATAAGTTGCTTTTTGTGGTTTGCCAAACCAAAAGATTGCAGCATACAAAAGATATACGCCAAGATCGGCTAAAAGTCCACCAGAGAATTTTGCATTAAATTTATTAGGGATTTCACCGTTTAAAAGAGCAGGCATTTTTGATGAATATTTTGAATAAGTAAAATCTGCCCCTTTGACTATTTTGTCAACAAGAAAATCTTTGATAATTGAAAATGAATGTTCATGAATATTTCTGGCTGCTTCAAAGAAGAAGACCTCATTTTCTTTAGCAAGCTTAATAATTTCTGTCAGTTCTTTAGGATTTGAAAAGGCAGGTTTTTCAACAATGACATTATGTCCAGCTAAAATTGCGGCTTTAGCTTGCTCAAAGTGGAGGGCATTTGGACTGGCAATATAGATAATATCAAGTGAAGCTTTGAAAAAATCGTCAAGATTATCGAATTTTTGGATGTCTTTAAAATCGGCAGAAAACTGATCAGCAGATTCGAGTCGACGGGAATAGACCGCAGAAAACTGAAATTTTTCAGTCATATGGGCAGCATCAATAAATGAACGAGCAATCCAGCTCGTACCAATTACTCCAAGTTTTAGCATCACATTCTCCTTTATAGGTGGACAGAATCATTCGTTAGAAGATTCTAAAATTCTGTTAAAAGCTTGTTCTATTATATCAAATTTTTTCTTAAAGGTCATTGCTCTACTATTGAATTTTCAGTAAATAAATTATAAAAATAAGAATTCCAAAGATTCCATGTCACTTATTAAGAGCTTTTGTCAGTAAAATTAAGAGTTTTTGATGTGAACGCTTAAAAAGTAAAAAAATTGTCAGTTGATGACAAAAAGCTCAAAAATTGTGGTAGAATATATAGAAGAAAATTTGGAGAATTAATTTTGAAGAAAACGTTGATTATTGGTGTCACTGGTGGGTCAGCAAGTGGAAAGACAAGTGTTTCACATGCTATTTTAGAAACTTTTTCAAATGAACGAATTGCAATGATTGAACATGATAGTTATTATAAAGATCAATCGCATTTGACTTTTGAAGAACGGACAAAAACGAACTACGACCATCCATTAGCCTTTGATACAGATTATTTAATTGCTCAATTAAAAGAGCTTCAATATGGACGAGCGGTTGATATTCCGATTTATGATTATGCAAAACATACGCGTTCACAAGAAACTTACCGTCAAGAACCTGTTGATGTTTTAATCGTTGAGGGAATTTTGGTTTTAGAAGATGAACGTTTGCGTGATTTAATGGATATCAAAATATTTGTTGATACAGATGACGATGTGCGGATTATCCGTCGAATTCGCAGAGATATTGAAGAAAGAGGAAGAACTCTTGATTCAGTAATTACACAGTATTTAGATGCTGTTAAGCCAATGTATCATCAATTTATTGAACCCACAAAGAGATATGCAGATGTGATTATTCCTGAAGGGGTATCAAATACTGTTGGGGTTGATATTATTACGACGAAAATCGCTAGCATTTTAAACGACTAAAAAAAGCTGTCTATGACAGTTTTTTTGTTTTTGGCTAGTGAATCTCGTGAAAAATTGGAAAAATAAAAAGGCTAATTGTCCTTAAATAGCAATAATGGTAATGCTTACTTTTTTTGTGAAAGTATGATATACTTAATTCGTAACAATTGCAGAAAGGAAATCCGCAACTTAAAGCGGTGGGTTATGAGAAATTTGTAACCAAGGGATTTTGTCAAAATGGAACTTTTTGAATCACTGAAACAAAAAATTAGTGGAAAAGGCTTAAAAATTGTCTTTCCTGAAGGAACTGATGCACGTATTTTAGGTGCTGCCAATCGTCTTAACGCTGATGGACTAATTACACCTGTCTTTATTGGGAATGTAAAAGAAGTCACTGAAACATTGATTTCACGTGGAATTAATCCTGAAGGCTTTGAGATTTATGACCCAGAAAATTGTGGACGTTTTGAAACAATGACGGAAACTTTTGTGGAACGTCGTAAAGGTAAAGTTACAGAAGAACAAGCAAAAGAGCTCTTGAAAGACCCAAATTATTTTGGAACGATGCTTGTTTATATGAAAATTGCTGACGGAATGGTTTCTGGCGCAATTCATTCAACTGCTGATACTGTTCGTCCGGCCCTTCAAATCATTAAAACGAAACCAGGAGTAAAATCTGTTTCTGGTGCTTTTATTATGGTTCGTGGTCGTGATGACAATGAAAAATATATTTTTGGTGACTGTGCGATTAACATCAAACCAGATGCACCAACTCTTGCCGATATTGCTGTAGCTTCAGCTGAAACAGCAGCACTCTTTGATATTGACCCCAAAGTTGCCATGCTTTCATTCTCAACTAAAGGTTCTGGAAAATCAGAAGATGTTGATAAAGTAGTAGAAGCGACAAAACTTGTTAAAGAAGATTACCCTGAAATTGAAATTGATGGTGAACTTCAATTTGACGCTGCTTTTGTTCCAGGGGTAGCTCGTCAAAAAGCACCAGATTCAACTGTTGCTGGTCGTGCCAATGTCTTTATCTTCCCTGATATTCAATCAGGAAATATTGGATATAAAATTGCTCAACGATTGGGTAATTTTGAAGCGATTGGACCAATTTTGCAAGGTTTGAACGCACCTGTTTCTGACCTTTCTCGTGGAAGTAACGAAGAAGATGTCTATAAACTTGCAATTATCACAGCTGCCCAAGCTTTAAAATAAATAATGATATTCTGTCAGTAAATTTGTAAATGAATAATTACTGACAAGTCTGTCATTAATCCGCCATTTGAGGCGGATTTTTTTGTTGGTCTAAAAATGTTATAATTAAAGAATCAAAAAGGAAATGAGAAAAAATGAGAAAATCAAAAATTTTTGCTCTAGTAGGGTCGATTATTTTTTCAATTTTGGCACTTGTTGGGCTAATTAGTTTTTGGGCCATTATTTATATGCCAGAGAATTCAGAAATTATGACAGAACTTCAAGATTCAGGATTTGATAAGCAATTATTATCTACCGCAGCAATGATTGCAGCTCTGATTTTAATCGCTTTACTAGCTTTAAATTGGGTGGCTTTTGCAAGATTGACAAAAGAAAAAGGTTGGGGAATTTATTTCTTAGTTGTTGGTATCTTTTATTGCGTAGCATCTGTTTTTAACGGTGTTGGCTTAATTTTGACCTTACCAGTTGCCCTCTGTTTCATTCTTGCTTATGTCTATCGAAGACGAGAAGTGCTTGAAAATAAATAAAAAAAATTACTGACAAACTTTCTGTCAGTAATTTTTTATTAGAATTTACATGATGCCCCAATGATTAAAAGCATTGATGATTCCGTGGTTAGTATTTTCTGTAGAGATAAAATCGGCTAACTCTTTTAATTCAGGAACAGCATTTCCCATTGCCGTTCTGTGGTCAGCTGCTTTGAATAAATCTAAGTCATTGCGACCATCACCAAAGGCAAAAGTTTGACCAGTGAAATTTAGCACTTCTTTGACATGATTAATTCCTGTCCCTTTGTTAGTTGTGCTGTTTGTAACATCAATCGAACTTGGAGAGTTCATGAAAAAGTTAAGTTCAGGAACGCGTTCTTCATAATAATCCACTTGACTGAGTTGATTGGTCAAAACCAAAAGCATATTGACTTCCTGAGAGAGGTAACGTCTAGCATCTGCCTGTGGCATTGGCATATGAGTGTAAGCATAAGCGGTTTGAGCTAAGTCAGTTAATTCACTCACCCAATATCCTTGACTATCATAAAAAGAAAGAGCTTCTGAGTGAGGACTTGCTGCCTCAAGTAATTTTTCAACACTACTTGTCGGAATTTCTTCTTTAAATATTGTTTCACCATCTAAAACAATATACTGTCCGTTCATGGCAACCGCTCCACTAATCCCAGTTAAACTCATGATTTCGTCAAGTTCAAAATGTCCCCGTCCAGTAGCAATGAATGGTAAAACACCATTTTCGCGAATTCGATGAATTCCTTCAATAACTTCTTGATCAAGTTTACTTTGACTGTTAAGCAACGTTCCGTCTAAATCGAAGAAGGCTAAAGCCTTATAATCATTGATATTTTCCATAATTTTATTGTATCAAATTTATGATATAATTGTAAGTGGAATTATCCATTCTTTTATAAAGAATTTAAATGACTGACAGAACTGTCAGTTTGAGTTAACTATAAAAATAAATAAATATAATTAATATTATTTTACTGACAAACCTGTCAATATTATTAAAAATGAGTGAAAGTAAAAAAATGCCTGCAAAGAAAAAAACAACCAGAAGAAATACTAAAAAAGAACAACAGAAAAAGGCTGCAACACGCAAAATGATTGCTTTTTTTGTTGGGCTTCTTTTAATCTTATTTGCGCTTGCTCGCCTAGGAATTGTTGGAGTCTTACTTTATAACATTGTCCGCTTATTTGTTGGTTCTCTTGCGATTGTTTTTCTTCTCTTGCTTGCTGGACTAATGATTATTTCCGTCTTTCGTAAGCAAGTTTTAAAAGAAAATAAAAGAATTATTCCAGCCATTATTTTAACTTTTATCGGCCTAATGTTTGTCTTTCAAATTCGACTTCATCAAGGATTTAATGAAACTTTTCATCTTATCTGGTCTGATTTAATGGCTGGTCGTGTCATTCATTTTGTCGGCTCAGGTGTCATTGGAGCATTAATTACCGAGCCAGCTAAAGCCTTGTTTTCAGTCGTTGGTGTCTATATTATTGCTGCGGTACTTTGGTTAGTTGCTATTTATCTCATGATTCCAGGACTTTTCCCTAAAATGCGTGAAGATTTACATCAACGTTTAGCGAAATGGAAAGAAAAGCATGCCGAAAAAGCAGAAGCTAAAAAAGCAGCGAAAGCACTTGCTGAGCTAGAAAAAAAACAAGCAGTAGCAGAAAGAGAAGAGCTTCCAGAGGCAGCAGAAAATTCATTGTTTACTTCAGTACCCACTGAAATTCCAATTAATATTCCGGAAGCGCCTTTTGAAGAAACTGAAAATGAAACTGAAAGTCCAGTTTTAGCAGAAGTTCCTCTTGATGATGAACCTGTCAATTTTTCAAATACTAATAACTATAACGGTAACTATAAATTACCAACCATTGATTTACTGGCAGAAGTTCCTGTCAAAAATCAATCAGGCGAACGTGAGAATGTTCGTAAAAATATTGGTATTTTAGAAGAAACTTTCAAATCTTTTGGGATTGGTGCCAATGTTGAATCGGCAGTCGTCGGTCCATCAATTACAAAATATGAAATCAAATTAGCGACTGGAACAAAAGTTTCACGCGTTGTTAATTTATCAGATGATTTGGCCTTAGCCTTAGCTGCCAAAGATATCCGAATTGAAGCACCAATTCCTGGAAAATCTTTAGTCGGCGTCGAAATTCCTAATGCCGAAGTTGCAATGGTTGGTTTCCGCGAAATGTGGGAGGCTGGCAAAACTAATCCAAGCAAATTGTTAGAAATTCCTCTTGGTAAATCATTAGATGGTGGAATTCGCACATTTGATTTAACAAGAATGCCTCACTTATTGGTTGCAGGATCAACTGGTTCAGGTAAATCAGTGGCGGTAAATGGTATTATTACTTCAATTTTGATGAAGGCTTTGCCTAGTCAAGTGAAGTTTCTGATGGTTGACCCTAAAATGGTCGAACTTTCTGTTTACAATGATATTCCTCATCTATTGATTCCAGTCGTAACAAATCCACGTAAAGCTTCACGTGCCCTTCAAAAAGTTGTTGACCAAATGGAAGAACGCTATGAACTCTTTAGTCGTTATGGCGTCCGTAACATTGCTGGATATAATGAAAAAGTACAAAGATATAATACAGAATCAGATGAAAAAATGCTTGAACTTCCTCTGATTGTAGTCATTGTTGATGAATTAGCCGATTTAATGATGGTTGCCAGTAAAGAAGTGGAAGATGCAATTATTCGTTTGGGACAAAAAGCTCGAGCAGCAGGAATTCATATGATTCTTGCGACACAACGTCCATCTGTTGATGTCATTTCTGGACTAATTAAAGCAAATGTTCCTTCAAGAATTGCCTTTGCTGTTTCATCTGGAACAGATTCACGAACAATTTTAGATACGAATGGGGCTGAAAAATTACTAGGTCGTGGGGATATGCTCTTTAAACCGATTGATGAAAATCATCCGATTCGTTTGCAAGGGGCTTTCTTATCTGACGATGATGTCGAATCTGTTGTGACCTTTATTAAAGACCAATCAGAAGCTCAGTATGACGAAAGCTTTGACCCCGGTGAGGTAGATGAGAGTCAAGTTGGTACGGGCGCTTCAAATACAGGTTCTGGTGACCCCTTATTTGAAGAAGCACGAAATATGGTTATTATGGCTCAAAAAGCATCAACGGCTCAATTGCAACGCGCTTTAAAAGTTGGATTCAATCGCGCCTCTGACTTGATGAATGAGTTGGAAGCGCAGGGGATTGTTGGCCCTGCTAAAGGAACGACTCCTCGTAAAGTCCTTGTTAGTCCAGATGGAGAATTTATTGGAGGAGTAGAAGAGTGAGTGAAGAACTATATTATCGTCACTATTTTCTACAAATCTATGAAATCTTACGAGAAGATGAGCAAAATAAAGAACTTTCAATTAAGGAAAAAAATGTTTTAGCTGATGCTTTGGTTTTAAATGAACGCAAAGAACCAGTTTTACAAATATTAGGCCAGCTTTATATGCGCTTAGAGTTTTGGAATCGGCCTGCTGATGATGAGATTTTAAAAGGCGGTATGAAAGCCCCAGTCAGAACACTTTATGAAGAATTAAAGGCAGATAAAAATATCACTTCTTCACAAAAATTTATTCCAGGAGTTGAAGCGTATCGACCGATTACATGGAATGATGCTTTGTATGGAAATAAAATGACGGAAGATGATGGCTTTATCGGTGGGGGTTATGTCACTTTTGACTCTAATGAAAAATATAAATCAATGGAAGAGAGAATAGCCGTACCTGATAATGAAATTGTTAGAAATGCAAAATCAAGTTTTGCTAAACTCTTTCAAGTTGGTTGTTTAAGTTTTGCTTTGCTCATCCTGCTCCTTGTTCTCTTGGGGTTTGCTTTAAAAATGGTAACGAGGTAGTTAAAAATGACAGTATTTGATG
>ERZ772962.2139-NODE-2139-length-10296-cov-40.285617_pt1 | contig 10296 bp, 8 predicted proteins | sample MGYA00580676_ERZ772962 | MGnify/ENA primary metagenome ERZ772962 (study PRJEB29015, sample SAMEA2738049) | human oral metagenome | biome: human oral; feature: human-associated habitat; material: saliva | place: China | collected 2230 ...
GTGAGCGCGGCTCCACGCGCCGTCGCCGCGCGGCAAACGCCAAGGCGATCTGCGCAACCTGCCCGGTTATCGAGCAGTGCCGGTCCTACGCTCTGGCCGCTCAGGAGCCCTACGGCATCTGGGGTGGAATGACTGAAGAAGAACGACGCGAAGAGATCCGCTCCTCCGGACGCGGTCGCCGCGTCTCCTAACGCGCATCCATTTTCCGGTGCGGCATCGCCACCGCGGTGCCGCACCTTTTTACTGCCCGCCACAACGCCCATCCTCTCCGGGAGCTCGCATGACTAGCAACGACACCAAGGCCACACAGAAAAAGGCCGAGGACACCTCCACCAACCTGTACAAGACGCTGTTCTTCGTCACCGCGCCGATCACCGCGGTCCTCGCGGGCGCGTGCGTGTGGATGGGTGTTCAGCTCTCCTCCACCTCTCCGGCGAGCCAGGCGACCCCGGCGGCCACGCCGACCGCGGCCGAGCAGCTGCCGCAGAACACGGAGACGGCGGCCCCCAGCCAGACGAATCCGAAGAACCTGGAGATCATGAAGTCGTTCGTGCGTCACCAGGAGAACGACGCGCAGGCGAAGGGCGACATTAACGCTCCCGTGACGATGGTTCTCTTCTCTGACTTTGCGTGCCCCTACTGCACGAAGTACGCCCAGGAGATCGACCCCGCACTGGCCGACCTCGTCGAGGATGGCACCCTGCGCGTGGAGTGGTACGACCTGGCACAGATCACCGAGACTTCTCCCCTGGCAGCCCAGGCGGGCATCGCTGCTGGCGAGCAGGGTAAGTTCTGGGAGTTCCACGACGTGGTGTACGCGGCGGCCGACCCGACCGGTCACCCCCAGTACTCCGAGCAGGCCCTCGTTGACTTCGCAGCCAAGGCGGGTGTACCCGACCTGGATAAGTTCCGCGAGACGATGCTCTCCGACCACACCGCCACAACGGTGAAGGCAGCCAAGGAGCGCGCTCACCAGTCCGGCATCACCGGCACGCCCACCATGTTCATCAACAAGGCGTTCGTCAGCGGCTACCGCGACGCCGCCTACATCCGCAACACGATCCTCGACCAGGCGGCACAGTCCGCGTCCTGACGCGAGGAGCCGCGCCGAAAGGATGCTCGGCGCGGGAGAGATGAACAAAAGGGGCGGCCCGGAAGGATTCCTTCCGGGCCGCCCCTGTAGCGTTCAGTGTGCGAAGCGCTCAGCGCTCCACGACCGCCAGCACGTCACGCGAGGACAGGATCTGGAACTCCTGGCCGTCGTACTTGACCTCGGTGCCGCCGTAGCGCGAGTAGATGACGACGTCGCCGACCTTGACGTCGACGGGGATACGGTTACCGTTGTCGTCCACGCGGCCGGGGCCCACGGCGATAACTTCGCCTTCCTGCGGCTTCTCCTTGGCGGTGTCCGGAATGACCAGGCCGGAGGCGGTGGTCTGCTCGGCCTCAACCTGGCGGATGACGATGCGGTCCTCGAGGGGCTTGATGGAGATCGACATTGTCGCTCCCTTTCTTCTTTGTCACGAAGGTGCTCGTCCTTTCCCTGCCGTCGCGGGGGTCAGGTGCAGGACCGGTCGCGGGTGTTCCCGCGCTTCCTCCACGAGTGTAGGCGCGGTCCTGGCACTCGGGCAAGCTGAGTGCCAGGCGCGTTCACCCTGGGCGAGACGCCGCCCGCACCTCGCACCGCAGGCCCCGCACGGCCTCGTCCCTGAAGAGATGGGACAATGAGCGGGTGAGCGCCCTGACCCCCATTCTGTCCTCCCCCGGCTGGGAGCTGCTGGAGTCCCTGCAAGCGAAGCAGGCCACCAACCCCATCCCGCTGCCCGAGCTCGGATCCGCCCTGCGCGCCTCCGGCCTCGACGCGGAGCTCGTGGTCGCAGTCCTCACCCAGCTGGCGCTGCGCCAGGCCGCGCGCTCAAAATTTGGCCCATTTGCCTCCCACATGGTGTTCACGCGCGACGGCCTCGAGCAGGCGACGCGCCTCGTCGTGGCAGCGCGCCACGCACAGCGCTTCAGGGACTGCGGTGCGACACGCGTCGCGGACCTGGGCTGTGGCATCGGGTCGGACGCCATGGCGATCGCCGGCCTGGGCATGAACGTGCTGGCGGTCGACATCGATCCCGATACCGCCGGCGCCGTGGCCGCGAACCTGCGGGCCTTCGAGGGGTCCGAAGTGCGCCTGGGGGACGTCACCGACCTCGACATGGACGAACTGTCCGCCGAGGGCGTCAACGCGATCTTTGCGGATCCCGCCCGTCGCACAGGTGCCTCGCGCGGGTCGGCGCGCATCACGGACCCGCAGCAGTGGTCCCCTCCCCTCTCGCTCGCCCTCGGCTGGGCCACAACGATCGACCGCGTCGGCATCAAGGTGGCACCGGGCATCGCGTACGAGCACATCCCCTCCTCCTGGCACGCGCAGTGGGTGAGCGTGGGCGGCGACCTCGTCGAGGCCTCCCTCTGGTCCCCCGCGCTGTCCCCCGAGGGCCGCGGACGCTCGTGCCTCCTCTTGGACGAGGCCGGGGCCGCCCATTCGCTCTCCACACCCGACGGGTATGCACCCAACGCCCCCGCTGCCCGCGTGGAGGTCGCGCCCCTGGGCACGATGGTCGCCGAACCCGACAGCGCAGTCATCCGCTCGGGGCTCCTGGGACGCCTCGCGGACGAGGTCGGCGCGGGCATCGTGTCCGAGAAGATCGCCTACCTGACGGGGGACGACCTACCCGATTCTCCCTTCTACGACCGCTTCGAGGTCCTCGCAGTGACCAACCTGCGAGCAAAGGCGATTTCCGCCGAGCTGCGCACGCGCGGCGCAGGCAGCGTCGAGATCAAGAAGCGCGGCGCCGACATCAACCCCGATGACCTGCGTAAATCGTTGAAACTGGGCGGTGGAGACGAGCCGCTGACCGTCATCGCGACGCGCGTGGACGGGCGTCACCGCGCAATCATCTGCCGACGGTTGGCTAAAAACCTGTAAGAAAGCTCTCCACCGACACCGCTCGTCGCCCTGCCACAATGGAAGAAGCCAGCGAAAGGATTGACATGTCTTTGCCCTTCGGTTCCTCCCAGCGTTCCACGATCGGTGTCGAGTGGGAGCTCCAGCTCGTTGACCGCGACTCCCACGACCTGCGCCAGAGCGCGGATGCGATCATCGACCGCGCCACGACCGACGGCAAGCTCTACCCGGGCGTCCACCGCGAGATGCTGCTGAACACGATCGAGGTCGTCTCCAAGCCGCGCACGACCGTCGCCGAGTGCATGGACGACCTGACGGACTGCATCGACTACCTGACCCCCCTGGCTTCGGACCTTCGCATCGACCTGGCCACCGCCGGCACGCACCCCTTCGCGCGCCCCGGCCGCCAGCGCGTCACCGACTCGGAGCGCTACGCGCAGCTGGTGGAGCGCACTGCCTACTGGGGGCATCAGATGCTCCTGTACGGCGTCCACGTGCACGTCGGCGTCGAGGATCGCGCGAAGATCCTCCCGATCCAGGCTGCCCTCACTGCCCACCTGGGCCACCTGCAGGCGATCTCCGCGTCCTCTCCCTTCTGGGCGGGCGAGGACACGGGCTACGCGTCCAACCGCGCGATGGTCTTCCAGCAGCTGCCCACCGCCGGTATTCCGCGCCAGTTCGCGACGTGGGAGGACCTCGAGGCCTACACGGACGACATGATCCGCACCGGCGTCATCGAGGGCTTCGACGAGGTCCGCTGGGACATCCGCCCCTCGCCGGCCTTCGGCACGATCGAGAACCGCGTGTACGACGCCGCGACCAACGCGACCGAGGTCGGCACCTTCGCAGCCTTCACCCACGTCCTCGTCGAGCACTTCTCGCGCCTGTACGATGCGGGTGAGCCGCTTCCCTCCCTGCCGGATTGGTTCGTTGCCGAAAACAAGTGGCGCTCGGCGCGATATGGCATGGACGCAACCCTTATCGTCTCGCGCGACGGCACGACCGAGAGCGCGCGCGACGGCATCGCTCGTTTGAAGGAAGAGCTGGCCCCCGTGGCCGCCGACTTGAACTGCGCGCGCGAGTTCGCCGGACTGGAGACGATCCTGACGATCGGGGCCTCCTACGAGCGCCAGCGCGCCGTCGCGGCGGCGGCTCGCCCCGGCCAGGGCCTCGACGCGGTCGTGGACCTCATGCGCGCGGAGATGAGCGCGGGGCGCCCCCTGGCTCTCGCCGAATTCGCGACCCTGAACGTCTGACGCTTTCGAACCGTTGCCCCGCGTCTTTACCGGCGCGGGGCACTGTCGTCACCATCACACACTCACAGACAGCATTCAGGTGACTCTCAGAACGCCGACGTATCCTTGATGTGGCTCGAAAAGTGAAGCTGAGAGGACACTCGCCCGTGGTACAGGAAGCAACACAGACACCCGATACCGGCGGCGCACCATCGACGCTCGTCAGGATCACGTCCCCCATCGGGGCGACCCTGCAGACCATCTGGCTGTTACTTTCGTCGCTGGCCCACCTCACCGTCCGCTGGCTGTCGCGGTGCCCTGCTACCGCCGTCCTTACGGTCGCCCTGACGATCGTGTCGGCGACCTACTGGGTCTGGCGTAATCAATTCACAGCCCTCGAGGCCACCCCATCCAGCCCTCACTGGTGGTCGATTCTCTCCTCCGTCGGCGCGGTTCCCGGCAATTTCATCGCCACAGCCGTGCTCGGCATCGCCACGATGATCATTGCGGGCGGCGCCGCCGAGAGGCACCTCGGTACGCGCGCGTGGGTGGCGGCAGCCGCTGCCGGCCAGGTCGTCGGCGTCGCCGCCACGTGGCTGACGCTTCCCCTGCTCACCAAGGTGTTCACCATGTGGGGGCAGACGATCGATGCGGGGAGCCTGTGGGGCACAAGCCTCATCCTCGTCGCCCTCGTGGGCGCCGCAGCGCAGTCGCTGGCCTCTCACTGGCGCTGGCGCGCCCATTTCCTCCTCATCGGAATCCTCCTCCTGTCGGCGGCGATCCTCGGATCGGCGATCTCGTATGCGCGCGTGTGGGCGCTCCTCGCGGGCATCGTAGCCGCGCGGCTGGCGGGGGTTCGCGGGGCGCGCAGCGGGTCCGGAAACGACATCACGATCGGACGTCAGCTCGCCTCCGTCGCTGCCCTGTGCTGGGCCTGCGCTGCGGCGCTGACCGTTATTTCTTCGGCCCCCGAGGGACCGCTCGCGCAGATGCGCTGGTCGCTGGGCCCCGCGTGGTGGCTCGACGGGCGCACCGGCGTCATCACGACTCTGCTGTGCCTGGCCCCTATCACGCTCCAGCTAATCTTCGCCTACGGGCTGCGCAAGGGCAGGCGCGCCGCCTACTTCGGCACCCTCATCCTCCAGCTGGTCCTCGGTCTGTCGACGGTCGCGGCGACGGGTGTCGCACTCACCCAGGGCACCGACGAGAACGGGATGGCCAGGCCCGAGCTCGTCACCACGGCCTCGCTCCTCCTCGTTCCGGTGATCCTCAACGCCGCCCTGTGCGTCATCACGTGGTGGGTGCGCCGTTCCTTCACGATTCACGCGGAGCCCTCCACGACCTCGACCCTGCTGCGGCGCTGGCTGCTCCTCATGGTCGGCTGCGCGGGCGCGGTCCTCATCCTCGGGTTCCTCACGAGCGACTCCTTCGTCCCCCTCGAGGCCCTCAACTCCGGCGACGACGTGACCGTCACCGACTATGCGACTCCCCTGCAGATCCTCCACGATTACACCCTCGCGCTGCTCCCCACGGCGACGGCCTCGATCTTCGAGCCGTCCCTGGTTCCGATGACCCTCTTCGCCGAGGCACCCGTCCTGTGGGTCCCCCTCGTCGCCTGGGTCGGCACCCTCGCCATCATCCTGAGCGCGCTGCTCGCCCGGCCTCGTATCCCGCTGTCCTCGCCGCTCAAGAGCCTCACGCCGCTCCTGCGCACCCACGGTGCAGGAACCCTCGGGTGGATGCAGACCTGGGAGGGCAACCAGGTGTGGGTGTCCCCTTCCGGCGAGGCCGGGGTCGCCTACCGCGGGTCGGGCGGCGTCGCTCTGACGGTCACAGACCTGGCGTACGAGCCGGGCAAGGCCTCCGAGGCGATCGCGCAGTTCTCGTCCTTCGCGTCCACCTCGGGCCTGACCCCCGCGCTCTACTCGGTCCACGAGGAGCTCGCGCAGGCCGCGCGAGAGGAGGGCTGGACGATCATGCAGGTTGCCGAAGAGTCACTGCTGGACCTGCCCGACCTCGCTTTCAAGGGCAAGGCCTACCAGGACGTGCGCACCGCCATGAACCACGCAACCCGCGAGGGCGTTGAGGCCGTGTGGACCACCTGGGAGGAGTGCCCGGCAGGCTGGCGCGATCAGATCACCGTCATCTCCGATACGTGGAGCGATGACAAGGCCCTACCTGAGATGAGCTTTACGCTCGGCGGTGTACCCGAACTCGCTGTCCCCGAGACGCGCATCCTGGTCGCCATCGACGAGGAGTCGACGATCCACGCCGTGACCTCGTGGCTGCCGATCTACCGCGACGGAACAGTCGTCGGCCTGACCCTGGACGTCATGCGTCGGCGTACAACCGGGTGGCGTCCCGCGATCGAGTTCCTCATCGGCAAGGCAGCCCTGGCGGCGCAGGAAGAAGGGCTAGAGATCCTGTCTCTGTCGGGTGCACCCCTGTCGCGCTCGGCCGATGACACCTCGGCCTTTGGCCCCCTCACCGACGCGCTGGCCGCCATCATGGAGCCGCTCTACGGCTTCACCTCGCTGCACGCGTTCAAGCGTAAGTTCAAGCCCCGCACGCAGTCCCTGTACCTGGCGGTGCCGGATCCAGCCTCCCTTGCGACCGTCGGACTGGCCATCTCGCACGCCTACGTGCCCCACGTATCCCCCGCGCAGACCCTCACGCTCGTCGCCTCAGTCGCCGGAGGCCTCGCCAAACTCGCCGCTAAAGGTGTCGGTGACCTGCGATCGACCCGAGCAGCCTCGCGGGAAAGCACATCCGCTGCGAACACACTCGCTGCCACGGCCTCGTCCGATGGGAGCGGAAAGGAGCACCGATGAGCGCCCTGGGAAACATCCCCCTGACCTCGATCAAGACCCTCGCGGTAGTCGCCGTCCTGGCGATTCTGTCTCTGTTGGCTGGGGCTTCTCTGCTTGCGCGCTCGGCCCCGTCGCGCTGCCCGGGACACGCGAGGCGGTGGCTCGGGCGCACGGTCATCCTCCTCGTTCCCACAATCCTCATCGCGTCCGCGGGGGCCCTCGTCTTCAATCGCTCGCTCGGGCTCGTAAAAACCAGCGGGGACCTGGCAAAACTCGCGTTCTCAACCGTCGTCGGAACGAGCGCCCAGTCCGGTGGAGAGGCCGACGTCGAGGCGCAGTCCGCCGCCGTATCCGAACTCGACGCGACCTTCACAAAGACCGAAGACGGCATGCTCCAGACCACCTGGACCGGCCCGTCAAGCGGGATCACTCTCCCCGTCTTCGTCATCACCCCACGCGACTACTCGCCTACCGACGGCAAGACCTACGCGGTCATCGAGCTTCTCCACGGCTACCCGGGCGAGGCCGACGGTACGATGCAGGGCGCGCAGGTTCAGGAAGCGCTCAACAACGCCATCGACGCGGGGATCATCCCGCCAACAATTATCGTCGGCCCCTCCCTCAGCGTCGACGAGGAGGCCCACGACTGCGCCGACATCGAGGGGCGTCCCGCCGTCTACACGTGGGTGTCCCACGACGTCCCCGAGATGATTCGGCACAATTTCCCCAATACGACCTCCAATCGCGACGCCTGGATGATCGGAGGTTTCTCCGCCGGCGCTTACTGCGCGATCTGGACGGCCCTGCGCACGCCCGAGACCTACGGCGCCGCCGCCTCTCTGTCCGGTTATGACACGCAGATTGAGGGGCAGATGACCAACCAGGGCGACCAGTACCTGTCCGACAACACGCTGTCGATCATGCTCGCAAATCGCACTCCCGACGGGATGCGCATCTACGCGATGGCCGCCGGCGACGACGCCGTTGGCGGCGCGTACACCGCCCTCAAGATGGCGGCAGCCGTCAAGGAACCCGACAGCGTCACCACGGACGTGCCTCCGACGGGCGGGCACGCAGGCCCGCTGTGGCGCGAGCACATTCCGACGATGCTGGCGTGGTGGGGGTCCTCCGACCGGGTCTCCCGGGCCGTCGGCGCCGCTTCGACGGCGGCGACCGCACAGTCCTCCGACGCCAGCGCGTCCATCGTCCCGGTGACGACCGTGACGCACGAGGTCCGGCCGACCGCCCCGAACGGGTACCTGACGCTGGGCCTCCTGATCGCCGGCGTGCTCGTCTCGCTCGTGGTCGCGTGGACTGTCGCGCCACGCTGGCAGCTGCACCGTCACGGCGACGAGCGCGAACAGGCCGATGACCATCCGCACCGGGCGCGTCACCGCGCGCAACGCTCGGGTCTCTTCGCCTCTGTACCGCGTCCCGCGCTCCGAGGACTCGGATACCTGGTCCGTCTGACGTCCCTCGGGGCGGCCACGGTAAGCGCGGCACTCCTCATCGGTATCGCCGCCAACATGGTGGGCGGCTTCTACACCTCGTGGAGCTCGATCGCGCAGAGCTTCATGGACGGCCTGCGCTAGGCCCGCGGGCCGCTCTCAGGCGCGAGGCGCCAGGTACGTCGTCGTCAGCTCCATGCCCGAATCCGGGGAGAAGTCCCAGTCCGACGGCGGCAGGCCGGCCGCGACCAGCTCGGAGCCAATCGCCGCGATCTGAGCGCCGTTGTCCGTGCAGAAGCGCAGTGGGGGCATGCGAACCTGCACGCCGGCCGCCTCGGCCCTCTCAGCCAGCAGGGCACGCAGTCGGGAGTTCGCAGAGAATCCACCGCCCACGACAATCGTGTCGCATCCGGTGTCCAGTGCAGCGCGCACGGCCTTCGCGGTGAGGGAATCGTTGACGGCCTCGGAGAAGGCGGCGCACACGTTTTCCTTGCTGACGACCTCGCCGCGCGCGGTCGCGCCCTCAATGTATCGGGCGACGGCGGTCTTCAGGCCCGAGAAGGAGAAGTCGTACTTGTGACGCTCCTTATCCTTGCCGGCAGCCAGGCCGCGCGGGAAACGGATCGCCTCGCGATCCCCCTGCTGAGACAGACGGTCCACGTGTGGACCACCCGGGTAGGGCAGGTCGAGGAGGCGCCCGACCTTGTCGAAGGCCTCGCCCGCGGCGTCGTCCAGGGTTCCGCCCAGCTCGACGACATCGGTCGCAATGTTGCGGATCTCGAGGATGTTGGAGTGGCCGCCGGAGACAACGAGTCCGATGAAGTGCTCGGGCAGCGGCCCGTCAGCGAGCTTATCGACGGCCAGGTGGCCGATCACGTGGTTGACGCCGTACAGGGGCTTGCCCAGCGACGAGGCCAGCGCCTTCGCCGCGCAGATACCGACGGTCAGCGAACCGACGAGGCCCGGTCCGGCCGCGACCGCGATCGCGTCCACATCCGCCAGGGTCACTCCGGCCTCGTCGAGCGCAGCATCCAGCGTGGGCAGGAAGGACTCAAGGTGCGCGCGCGACGCGATCTCAGGGATGATGCCGCCGTAGCGGGCGTACTCATCCATCGACGTGGCCGTGCGGTCGACCAGCAGCTGCGTACCGCGCACGAGGCCGATGCCGGTCTCGTCGCAGGTTGACTCAATACCAAGGACCAGGGGTTCACTCACGCCCCCAGTTTAATCCGCGCATGCGGGCGCCGCCGCACGCACGTAGCGAGCGGGTCCGGCGCGTGCTGCGTCAGCGTCGATCTAATCGCGCGGACGTGCGTTCGCGATGAACATCGAGACGCCCGCAACCGCGAAGACCAGCAGACTCCAGGGGAACAGCGAGTCGGCGATCGGCTTAATCTGGGGAGAGCCAAAAAGCATGCCCAGGAGCAGGAGGATCGACAGAATCGCGAAGGCGATCATCGCCGTGATGCCAACGGTCGCACTGACCCAGTAGCGGCGCGTATGCGTGTTCGGACCGGTTTCATCAAATTGCATGGCGTGCTCCTCTCTGAGCCGATGATGCCTCCATGATACGCCGACTACCGCGGCGTCATAAGCATTTTGCGTGCGGCAATGGCGGCGGTCGAGCCTCGTCATCGCCCCGCGATCACATCACTGTGCCGCCGCGTCTGTTCCTCACAGACGCAGGAGGGCCCGGCGCGTACGCGCCGGGCCCTCCGCGAGGCCACTCCAGCCGAATCAGACGCCCTTGAAGGCAGCCTTGCCGAGCTGGCGGTTGAGGTTTGCGATCACGTCGAGCGGGATCTGCTTGGGGCAGACCTCAGCACACTCGCCGATGTTCGAGCAGGAGC
>ERZ772962.2140-NODE-2140-length-10293-cov-3.219965_pt1 | contig 10293 bp, 8 predicted proteins | sample MGYA00580676_ERZ772962 | MGnify/ENA primary metagenome ERZ772962 (study PRJEB29015, sample SAMEA2738049) | human oral metagenome | biome: human oral; feature: human-associated habitat; material: saliva | place: China | collected 2230 ...
TCATGCGGTAGATGGTGCCATTGCGATTCATAAAGACCACTTTGCACATTGTCTTGTGGAAAGATTGGTAGAGAAAGGTCTTATTTATCATTGGTCTTGGGCTTATAATCATATTGGTTTTGATCGGTTTCATGAGGGAGTTGCTATTTTATCCTTAAATCCATTGAAACCAAGGGAGTTATTGGTTTCAGATGCCAACGATCCAACGGATTATCACACTAGAAAAGTACTTTTGGCGGAAACAGAAGTTGATGGACGGCTTGTAACGGTGGCTTCCTGTCATCTTTCCTGGTGGAATAAAGGCTTCCAAGAAGAGTGGGCACAGATAGAAGAAGAATTGTTACAATGCAACATGCCTTTGGTATTGATGGGAGATTTTAACAATCCTGTCGATTATGAAGGCTATCAGCACATTTTAAGAAGTCCACTTGCTTTGCAAGATAGTCATGCTGTTGCTGCTACAGTCGTTGGTACAGCAACGGTTGAAGGCGATATTGCTGGCTGGGCTGGAAATAAGGAAGCTCTAAAAATTGATTATATCTTTACAAGTAAAGATTTCAACATTGAAAAATCTGCTGTTGTTTTTGACGGCAAAGCAACACCTGTTGTTAGTGACCATTTTGGGTTAGAAGCAGAAGTTGCATTTTAACAATCAAAAACGGGAAGTTTTATCTTGAACTTCCCGTTTTTGATTGTCATTCTTTAGAGGTGCGGTGTTTTCCAGCATTGATAGCGTCGGCCTTGGTCATGGTGACTACTCTGTCAAACCGTGTATTGCGTGGCATATTATCTAAGCTGTACCAATCATCAGCAGTTCCGTTACGAGCTACATAAACGGTCCGTTCCTGCTGTTGAGCTTCTTGTGCTGCAGCAGCCTCTTGTTGTTGCTGCGCTTGAGCGGCAGCTGCTTCTTCTTGTTTTCGTTTTTCTTCTGCTTGTCTAGCTATTTCTTGTTCTTTTGCTGTTTTTTCTGCAGCCTCTTTTTCTTGCTTAGCTTTTTCCGCTTCCTTTTTCTTCTTTTCCTCTGCGGCTTTCTCTTTCTTTGTCTGTTCCTCTTTTTTACCTAGAGCAATATATTGCTCGTTTTCTCTTTTGTAGGAGTCAAACTCATTTTTTAATGCTTTGTAATCTTTAGCGGCTTTTTCATTGCTTTTTGTTAATTTTTGAATCTGTACCTTATATTCTTTCTCGTCCTTCTGCTGGTTTCCCATGGCAGAAAACGATCCCAATAAAAGAACTACTAGCGTTAGAATAGCGATATTCTTTTTGTCTTTAAAAAAGGCAACAGAAAAAAATCTTTTCATCATAATTCTCCTTGAAATGATAACGTTTACAATTATTATATAAAATTTCTTGAGAGAAGTAAATAGGATAACGGATTATTATATGTTTTCGTGAGGAAGGTCCTATCTTTTGTTATTTCTTAAAACATGGTATAATGAAGTATTAAGAATTCAGGAGGGAAGCAGATGCGTTGTCCTAAGTGTGGTGGTAGTAAATCAAGTGTTATTGACAGTCGGCAAGCAGAAGATGGCAACACAATTCGTCGTCGTCGTGTGTGTGATGAATGTCAATATCGTTTTACGACTTATGAACGTGTAGAAGAACGGACACTTGTTGTCGTAAAAAAAGATGGCACGAGAGAACAATTTTCAAGAGATAAGATCTTTAATGGAATCATTCGTTCGGCGCAAAAACGTCCTGTTTCTAGTGATGAGATTGAGGAAATTGTCAGCAGAATTGAGCAAAAAGTGCGTAGCAGCAATGAAAACGAGATCGCAAGCGAGTATATCGGTGGTTTAGTAATGGAAGAGTTAGCGGATTTAGATGAAATTACTTATGTTCGTTTTGCTAGTGTTTATCGTAGCTTTAAAGATGTGAGCGAGCTGGAAAGCCTCTTGAAACAGATTACAAAAACAGCGAAAAAGAAAAAGGAACAATAGATGAAACCGAATGATCAATTTTCTTTTGTGAAGAATAATCTGATTAGCCAGGACAGCACCAATTTGATTCGTCTGTATTTGCCAATTTTAGGGCTTGAAGCGACCTCTATCTATCAGTATTTTCTTGCTTTTTGGGACAACGGGAAATCATCTTACACCTTTGGGCACATTTTGAATCATCTCAATCTGGGGATGAATGCCTTGCAAAAAAGTTTAGAAATGTTGTCTGCTATGCAGTTAGTAGAGCTTTATCATACGGAGAATCATTTTCAGGTCTATTTGCAGCCCACATTGTCGTCTGGTGAATTTTTAAGCAATCCTGTTTACAAGCGCCTGCTAGAAAAGAAGATTGGTGAAGCTGCGGTAGAGACTTTGTTACCTAGTCACCCAAATGGTGAGAAGCAAGATGTGAAGCTGTCAGAGATTTTTCAAGTGGAAGATGCAAAGGCAGAGACGCAATCAAAACAGAATCATTTTGACTTGGATTACTTTAAACAATTGATGGCGCGAGAAAACTTGCGTTTTGAAAACGAAAAAGAAGATTTGCTGGTACTTTTTGCTATTTCAGAGCAACAAAATTGGACTTGGTATGAGACCTACTTGTTGGCTAAGGAGACGGCTGTCGGTCATGTGATTTCAACCAAGCGAATGAAGCAAAAATTAAATCAAAAGCCTGCTGCAAGCGGATTTTCTAACGCTGAACAAACGATTATTCGAGAGGCTAAGAGTAAGTCAGCCATGCAGTTTTTAGCAGAAATCAAAAAAACTAAGCATGCGACAATCACACGAGGAGAACGTCAGTGTTTGCAAGAATTGGCAAATTTGGGACTGTTAGATGAAGTGATTAATGTGATTTTGCTGTTGACTTTTAACAAAGTGGATTCGGCTAATCTCAATGAAAAATACGCTTTGAAAGTAGCAAATGACTTTTCATATCAGAAAGTGTCATCGGCAGAAGAAGCAGTTTTGCGGATTCGTGAACGAAATCAACAACCAAGCAAAAAAGCAAATCAAACGGCTACTTCAAAGAGCAATGTTCCCGACTGGAGCAATCCTGATTATAAAAACGAAACCAGTGCTGAAAAGCAGGCTGAGCTAGAGGAGCAAAAGAGAAAACTTTTAGCGAAATTAGACCAAGGAGGTGACTAGATGGAGAGTGTTGGACAAACGATGGCGCATAGGAAACAAGCTCGTCAATTTGACTATGAAGAGTTGGTGAAACAAATCGTTGCCGATCCAGATGTGGCGGCTTTTATCCAGTCTGAGCGATTGACACCTGCTGAAATCAAACGAAGCATTTCTAAGTTTAATCAGTATATTTCTGAGCGAAACCGTTTCTTGCTAGGTGATAAAGCGTATATTGCCAAAGGCTACAAGCCGATATTGGTGAAGAATGAGGGGTATGCAGACGTTTCTTATGAAGAAACTCCAGAACTAGTCGAAGCGCAGAAACAGGCAACTATCAATGCACGTTTAAACTTGATTAGTCTTCCTGCTAGTCTCAAGGAAGCTAGTTTGGCAAAAGTGGATTTGGACGATGTTGGTCGTTACAAGGCTTTTGAGTTGCTGACGAATTTTGTGGCAGATTATCCAAACTACAAAAAAGCGATTTACCTTTATGGTGATTTTGGTGTAGGGAAAAGTTACATGATGGCGGCCTTGGCACATGATTTGTCGGAAAAACGTAGTGTTTCTACGACCTTGCTTCATTATCCTAGTTTTGTTTTGGATGTAAAGAATGCTATTTCTTCCGGTCTAGTTAAGGAAAAGATTGATGAAGTAAAAGTAGCGCAAGTATTGATTTTGGATGATATTGGTGCGGAGCAATCAAGTCCGTGGATGCGAGATGAGATTTTGCAGGTTATTTTGCAGCACCGGATGCAGGAAAATTTGCCAACTTTCTTTACATCGAATTTTAATTTTGCGGATTTGGAACGGCATTTTGCGACATCCAAAAACGGAGATGAAACTTGGCAGGCTCGTCGGGTCATGGAAAGAATAAAATTTTTAGCAGAGGAAGTTCGTCTGGAAGGAGAAAATCGCCGATGAATGAAACGATTGATTTGATGAAAAAACATACTTCTGTTCGTCGTTTTACAGAGGAGCAGATTTCAGATGAGGATTTGAAAGCGATTATTGATGCTGGTCGAGCAGCCTCTAGCTGGAAGAATTTCCAGTCTTATTCGATTATCGTTGTTCGTAGTCAGGAAAAGAAAGCAGCCTTGTTTGATTTGGTGCCTCAGGAGGCTATTCGTCAGTCGTCCGTTTTTCTTCTTTTTATCGGAGACCTCAATCGAGCTGAGAAAGGTGTGCGACTTCACACAAATGCCTTTTACCCACAAGGAGTGGAGAATCTTCTGATTAGTTCTGTTGACGCTAGTCTGGTCGCGCAGAATACTCTTTTGGCGGCTGAAAGTCTGGGATATGGCGGGGTCATCATTGGCTTGATTCGCTATGCTTCTAGGGAAATAGCAGAGTTGTTTAATTTACCAGATTATACGTATCCTATTTTTGGAATGGCTTTGGGAAAGCCAGCTCAGCACCATGCTGTTAAACCACGCCTGCCGTATGAAACAGTCGTTTTTGAGGAAGATTATCAAGAACAGGATGCGTCTGTTATTCAGGCTTATGATCAGATTCAGGCAGACTATGCTGGAGATCGAGCAACTGATACATGGAGCGAGCGGTTGACGAATCAATTTGCTCAAAAGCCCAATCCTGCTAGCCAGAATCTATTACAAGACAAGAAATTATTATAAAGTAAAGGAAGTGAGACCAAAAACAGTCATTTCGAAGCAATTCGATTTTGTTGGTTCACCCCGCACAACTCGAAAGGTTTGGGGAATCTTTCGAAGTTGGAAATAGTCAAGTGAAACTTGACGTCAAAAGAGTTGTAAAAGCTGATTTATCAGCACATTAGCCCTTAGCAGTGATTGATTGGCACTAAGGTGCTAATCAATTGTGCATGGGAAATTCTAAATTGACTAAAGTCAACAGAGTTTCTCAAAATCGCTGCGTCCTGTAATTATAACTACATAAACAAGTGAAGCTGAGCATTTTGTCCCAGCTTCTTGGAATAGAAAGAGGAACACTATGGCTTTACCAACCATTGCCATTGTCGGCCGTCCTAATGTCGGCAAATCAACATTTTTTAATCGGATTGCTGGGGAGCGGATTTCGATTGTTGAGGATGTTGAAGGAGTAACCAGAGACCGTATTTATGCAACGGCTGAGTGGCTGAATCGCAAGTTTAGCATGATTGATACAGGCGGGATTGATGACGTAGATGCGCCTTTTATGGAGCAAATCAAGCACCAAGCAGAGATTGCTATGGATGAGGCTGATATCATCGTTTTTGTGGTGTCTGGAAAAGAAGGTATTACAGATGCGGATGAATATGTAGCTCGTATGCTCTACAAGACCCACAAGCCGATTATTCTAGCGGTTAATAAAGTAGATAACCCAGAGATGCGTAGTGAAATTTTTGATTTTTATGCGCTTGGCTTGGGTGACCCTTATCCTGTTTCTTCCGTTCATGGGATTGGCACGGGGGATATTTTAGATGCCATTGTTGAAAATCTCCCTAATGAAGAAGCCGTTGAAAATCCAGACATGATTAAATTCAGCCTTATTGGTCGTCCCAATGTCGGCAAGTCTAGCCTAATCAATGCGATTCTGGGAGAAGACCGTGTGATTGCTAGTCCTGTGGCTGGTACTACTCGTGATGCGATTGATACGGTCTTTACGGACAATGAGGGACAAGAATTTACCATGATTGATACAGCAGGTATGCGCAAGTCAGGCAAGGTCTATGAAAATACAGAGAAGTATTCTGTTATGCGAGCTATGCGAGCCATTGACCGTTCCGATGTAGTACTCATGGTACTCAATGCTGAAGAGGGGATTCGCGAGTATGATAAGCGGATTGCTGGTTTTGCTCATGAAGCAGGTAAAGGAATTATTATCGTTGTTAACAAGTGGGATACGCTGGAAAAGGATAATAAGACCATGCAAAATTGGGAAGCCGATATTCGCGACCAATTTCAGTATCTCTCTTATGCACCGATTGTCTTTGTATCAGCTCTGACTAAGCAACGTTTGCATCAATTACCAGACATGATTAAGAGAATTAGTCAAAGCCAAAATACCCGCATACCGTCTGCAGTACTCAATGATGTCATTATGGATGCTATTGCGATCAATCCAACACCAACCGACAAAGGCAAACGGCTGAAAATCTTCTATGCGACACAAGTTGCGACCAAACCGCCAACCTTTGTTATTTTCGTCAATGAAGAAGAGCTCATGCACTTTTCTTATATGCGTTTCCTAGAAAATCAAATCCGCAAGGCTTTCGTATTTGAAGGGACACCAATTCATCTCATTGCCAGAAAGCGGAAGTAGGGCGGAGCTAGCTAAATAAGGCTGAACATAAAAATAGTAGAAGTGGTACAGTACAAGATAATCTAATGTGCTTATGTGAGAAAGAAATATGAATTGGATAAATATTGCTAAAGTGGTGCTCATTGGAATGGCAAGTGCAGCTTATGTGAATATTCACTATGATGATAGAAAGTACAAACCGTTTGGTTTTCGCTATTGGTTATCACTTTTTAGTCTGATAGTTGTAGGAATTGCACATCTTTTCTTGGCTGCTATAACATTGGGAGTCATTTGGCTTATGATAACAAAATTCTCTATACTTTTACTGGGAATTTGGCTCCTTTTAGTATTCTTAGTAATAGGAAATACAATATTGCTAGTCGGTTTTATGAAAGTGTTGATTGCACGCACTAAGCACTATAAAAAGCTCAACAAGGATATTTTCTAAAAGAAAGCGAGGCGAACCTTGCTTTTTTTCTTTATACTGAAAATATGGTATAATGAATAGATAAAATAAAGGTGGTACTTATGGCAAAATTGATTCCTGGGAAGATTCGGACGGAAGGAATTGCTCTTTACGAAGCAGGGAAAATTGAAATTCTCAAAGTGAAAGATCAGATGATTTACAGCCGAGTGGAAAATCACAATCTGCGATATAGCTTGGATGATGAAGCCATTTTTTGCGCCTGTGATTTTTTTCAAAAAAAGAAATACTGTGCTCATCTAGCAGGCTTAGAATATTTTCTAAAAAATGATCCTGAAGGGAAAGTCGTTTTGGCAAATCTAGAAGAGGAGCAGACAACTTCAGAAGAAACTCAAACGAAGGTCTCATTTGGCAGTCTCTTCTTGGATAAAATCCTCCAGACAGAAGATGTAGCCGTTCGCTATGAACTGTCTGCTGTCGGGCAAGAAGATGATTATACAGGACAATTTTTGTGGACCTTGCGTATCAGTCGTTTACCAGATGAGCGCTCTTATGTTATCCGGGATATTCGTGCTTTTTTAAAGATTGTTGAAAAAGGCGATTATTATCAAATCGGCAAGCACTATTATGAAAAAATGCAATTAGCCACTTTCGATGAAGCTAGCCAAGAGGTGATTCAGTTTTTACGAGGACTTGTTTCTTATCAGCAGGATCAAGATGCTTCTTTTATCTTTCCAAATGCAGCTAGACATCTTTATTTTCCGTCTAGTCTGTTTGAAGAAGGCGTGAATCGGCTTGTGAATTTGCCGCATTTCCGCTTAGAATACAGTCTTTATGACTATGACAAAGTCTTTTTTCAAGATTTGCATGCTGAAGTAGGCATCTATGATTTTACAGTAGAGGAAAATTCGGATTATTTTGAGCTCATCATTACAGAGCAAAATTATAAAATCTTATATGGTGGTGACTTTATTTTTTATGGAGATCATTTTTATCAACTGACGGAGCAACAAAAGCGGATGATTCAGGTGATTCGAGAATTACCTGTGGATACCGATCGCAAAAAACGCCTTCAATTTGATACAAGCGATCAAGCCAAACTGGCTTCAGGACTATTAGAATTTGGTAAAATTGGCTTTATTCATGCATCGGAAAGTTTGGTGATTCATACGTTTACTCCGCTGTTTGATTTCGAGTTATTGGATACTCAGGAAATTCGTCTCAAAATCCAGTTTGACTATGGAAATTGTGTTGTGGATACTCGTCTTGAGTTGGAAGAATTGCCATTTGCCAGCGATTTCCAGTTAGAACAAAAGGTTTTTCAACAAGCTCTGTCTGCTGGTTTTGAAGCAGATTTCACAAGCACTCGTCCTCCATTGCAACCACAAGAAATCTACTCCTTTTTCACAGTGGCTCTGCCTCATTTTAGACGCTTGGGAAGGGTATCTGTGGCAGAAAACCTGACAGCCTTGTACCAAGTGGAAAGACCAGCAGTTTCTGTTCAGACAAATGGTGGCTTGTTGGATATCGGGTTTGACTTTACAAGTATTGACCAGACAGAAGTGGACGATGCGTTAGAAGCTCTTTTTTCGGCTAATGATTATTTCATTAGTCGCTCTGGCAAGGTGCTCGTTTTTGACGAAGAAACAAAAAGAGTCAGCAAAACCTTACAGGATTTACGAGCTAAAAAAGGAAAAGACGGCATTTTCCAAACGCAGCGGATTGCTGCTTATCAGCTATCTGAATTGTTTAAAGGCCAAGAAAAAGTTAGTTTTTCAGAGGAGTTCCGCCATTTAGCCTTTGACTTGACGCATCCAGAGGAGTTTGCGCTACCTACATTAAAAGTGGAAGCAACTTTGCGTGATTACCAAGAAACGGGTGTCAAATGGATGTCTATGCTTCACCATTATGGATTTGGCGGTATTTTAGCAGATGACATGGGGCTTGGGAAAACCCTTCAAACCATTGCCTTTTTAAGTAGTCAGCTAAAAAAAGAGATCAATGTTTTGATTTTGGCTCCGTCTAGTTTGATTTACAATTGGCTGGATGAGTTTGCGAAATTTGCACCAGAAATGGATGTAGCGGTCATTTATGGATTAAAACCAGTCAGAGATAACTTGATTGCAGAAGGTCATCAGGTGATGATTACAAGCTATGCTTCTTTCCGTCAAGATGTTGAAGAATATAGTCAATTGAACTTCGATTATCTCTTTTTAGATGAAGCGCAGGTCATGAAAAATGCACAGACCAAGATTGCTCATCATTTACGAAATTTTGAGGTCAAAAATACCTTTGCTCTTTCTGGAACGCCGATTGAAAATAATCTCGGCGAATTATGGTCTATTTTTCAAATTGTTTTGCCAGGATTATTACCTAGCAAAAAGAACTTTTTGAAACTGCCTGCAGAAACTGTCGCTCGTTTTATCAAACCATTTGTCATGCGGCGAAAGAAAGAAGATGTCTTGCAAGAATTGCCAGATCTTATCGAAGTGTCTTATCGCAATGAGTTAGCAGATAGTCAAAAGGCTATCTACCTAGCGCAGCTAAAACAAATGCGGGAGCGCGTGCTTGCTTCTACAGAGGAAGAACTCAATCGCAGCAAAATGGAAATCTTATCTGGCTTGATGCGTTTACGACAAATCTGTGATACACCAGCGCTCTTTATGGAAGATTATCATGGCGAGAGTGGTAAACTAGAAAGCTTGATGGAACTATTAGAACAGATTCAGACGGGAAGCCACCGTGTGCTCATTTTTTCTCAATTCCGAGGCATGCTCGACATTATCGAAAAAGAATTGAAAAAGATGAAAATAGAGACGTTTAAAATTACAGGCTCCACGCCAGCAAAAGAACGTCAAGAGATGACAAATGCTTTCAACAATGGGGAAGGAGACGCTTTTCTAATCTCCCTAAAAGCTGGCGGTGTTGGCTTGAACCTGACGGGTGCAGATACCGTTATTCTAGTTGACCTTTGGTGGAATCCAGCAGTAGAGTCTCAGGCAATTGGTCGAGCTCACCGTATGGGACAAGAAAGAAATGTAGAAGTCTACCGCCTGATTACGCGAGGCACGATTGAAGAAAAAATTCAAGAGTTGCAGGAAAGCAAGCGCCATCTCGTGTCAACTATCCTAGACGGAACGGAGTCGCGCAGCAGCCTAACCGTTGCTGAAATACGAGAAATTCTAGGAATTTCTCCAGAAACACTTGAAAAATAGCACCAATAGGTTATAATGAAGTGTTGAAAGGAAATGTGCTAATGAAAGAAAAATCTTTTCCATTGATTTCTGACGATGAAGTCATGCTATCAGAAATGCCGCGTATGAATCTTTACGATGAAAGTGATCTTATCAGCAATATTAATGGTGACTATGTTGATAAAAATTATTTAGAATGGGAACCCATTGTAAAGAAAATTGCAGATAGTCAAGTAAAAGAAGGAAAAGCTTACCAAGCAACTTCAGCTATTCGGTCTGCTGAAGTCGCCAAACCTGCCCCAAAAAGCTATGCAGAATTGGCTAGAGAAGAAGCCAGAGCGGATTTGAA
>ERZ772962.2141-NODE-2141-length-10291-cov-4.692263_pt1 | contig 10291 bp, 8 predicted proteins | sample MGYA00580676_ERZ772962 | MGnify/ENA primary metagenome ERZ772962 (study PRJEB29015, sample SAMEA2738049) | human oral metagenome | biome: human oral; feature: human-associated habitat; material: saliva | place: China | collected 2230 ...
TTGAAGTAGAGTACTTCGATGCTGGCTCGGGCTTTCCCCCGACCTCACGGAAGGTATAGCGATCGTAGTAGGTAGGCTGATCATCCAGCGTACGTGGATAAGCCAGCTGAACACCTCGCTGCGACTTTGTCTCCCCCGAAGCGGTCTTGACGACCTGATTAAGGGAGGTATTCCCTATACCGAAGAAGTGCTGATGTACGAGCAAGGTCGCATTCTCCTCATCGGGCACGTTATAGCCCTCAGGCGAACGCTTGAACGGATATCCAGAGAACTGGTGGTTAATCAGTAGCCCATTCTGGTCATAGTACTTCAGCTCCAAGCCATAATACAGATCCTCCGAAGCGATGACATCAAAGTGATCTCGGGTACTGGTCACAGTCATCTGTCCGTCATCATCCTTGGCGATGTCGATCTCCTGAAGCAATGGGATCCCTAACTCATCTCCGACGACATGGTAGGTATTATATACCTGGACCTGCTCAGAGCCACTTGGTCCGACACCGATCATCCCTCCCTTGACACCGACACGGAGTATGGCGTGGACGGAGTAGATCTGCTCATGCCCCTTGACATCACGTTCGATAGACGAAGCAGGAGCTTGAATAAAGCGCTGGAAGAAGCTATCCACCCGATCGGCAGAGCATCCCATCAGGGTAAGCGCAAGGACGGAAGCGGGGAGGAGGTGCTTAAAGTATCTTACTTGCATGGTCATGTCTAAAACTTGATGAGTGTGCGAAGGGAGAAGTTAGCCCCACGCTCGTGAGCATAGTAGCGGAAGCGGTCAGTGTACTCCTTGTAGAGATTATTCAGGATATTGTCTCCGACGAGCATGAAGCGCACTTCACGGCGCTGAGGTAGACGAATGCCCAGCTCAGCCGTACTGTTTAGCAGGAAGTAGGCACTAGGAGAGTCTGAGACGAGATCCTTATCTGGATCGAAGCGTGTCTGCTTCGTGACGTAGATACCGGACAGGGAGACCGAAGCATGGTACTTCTTATTCTCTCCGAAGCTATAGTCGTAGGTACCCGAGAGGCCGTATCGGTCGGAGGGCATAAAGGGAAGCCAGTCGCCTCGCGTAATGTTACGAGCGAACATCCATTCCCCCTTCCCGACGAAGGTCAAGCCCTCTACAGGGCGTACCGTAGCCTCGATATCCCCTCCATAGAGCTTCACATCATCCTGGTCATAGATGAACTTCGGATACTTCCCACTGGGATGGTTGTGGAAGCGATCCTTCCCCTCCCCGATGTGGTCATAGATGTAGCTATTGATCCGCTGGTAGAAGAGGCTAGGCTCGATCGAGAGCCATTCATTGCGGTACCTCCCGCCTAGGACAGACTTATAGCCACGCTCGCTCTCTAGGTTCTTATTCCCTACGACCCAATAGGAGCCATCCTGCAGACCTATAGCGTAGAGCTCATTAATATCGGGTGGACGCCACGACCAACCTATATTGGCTCGCACATCCCAGTTCTGATTGATCGTATAATGCCCTGCCAAGCTACTCGTGAAGTTACTGTAGAGCTTGAAGTCATCATAGTAGGTGTAGTTACTTAGGCTCGTGTAGCCATTGACACTCATTACTCGGAAGTCGTAGCGAGCCCCAAGGGCGAGCTGGAGACGACCTAGCTCTGCCTTATGGAGGAAGTAGCCTCCCATAGATAGGGCAGCGAAATTCGGCACGAAGGCAGGCTGCTTCGTCCCAGGATAGTTATAGTTCGTCTGATAGGTATTAGAGGCTCCGAGGTCGGTAGTCATCCCCCACTTGTGCCAGCGTGCATGCCAGCCGAGGTCGAGCTTGAAGGTCTTGAGGATCAAGTCCTGCATCGGGATCCAGCTCCACTGGGTCTTCTTACGGTTTTCGAACTCCTGACGTAGGTTTTCCTGGAAGGATCCCATGAGCTCCAAGCGATGATCGGGGTTGATCTGCCACTTCACTTCCCCCTTGACGGTAAAGTGCTGGGACTGCTGGAAGGGAGGCTTGATCGTGTAGCTAAAGGGGTAGAAGGTCGCTGGGTCAGGTCGTCCGTACTCGAAGCGCTTAGTCAGCTGATCAATATCTGATACCTTACTGGCATAGTAGATACCACTACGCTGATAGTAGAGACTGGAGAAGAGGGTAGCCGTGACCTTACGTCCTCGGTAGCCAGCTTGACCTGAGAAGCTGATCGTATTATAGCCCGTATTGTTGAGGATATACTCGGCCGTGCGGTAGTCTCCACCTCGGGTGTACATCCCATGTACACGAAGTCCCCACTGCTTATAGCCTGCCTCCAGCGTAGAGGAGCCACTGATACCACGAGCGTTGGTGTCATAGCCAACATTCGCCTTCCCTCGGAAGTGAACCTTATCCGCTCCATAGGGTAGGGGAGCATCATTCATGAGCACGACACCGCCCATAGCGCCGAAGCCGTAACGTACACACTCGGCGCCCTTAACGACTTCGACCATGCTCGAGCCTGTGTAGTCCAGCTCAGGGGCATGGTCTGCCCCCCAGCTCTGGCTCTCTAGGCGGACGCCATTGTTCATCAGGAGGATACGGCTGCTATGCATCCCCTGGATCACAGGCTTAGCTACGGTGCTACCCGAGCTAATGCTACTGACGCCAGGGATCGACTCTAGCATCTTAGCCAGTGAGGTTGCTCCGCCCTTCTCTAGGACTTCGACCCCGATTTTAGAGGCCTGCTGGAGCTTATTGGTATGGTGTCGCTGGCCGGAGACCGTGACGGTATCGAACTCCTTCACATCCTCCTGCATGCTTAGGGTGAGGGTACGGCTCGTAGGCACAGCTACCGAGCGCTTGAGACGCTTGTAGCCGACGTAGGTAATATCTAGGTGAAGGGTAGTCAAGGGGGTCTTCAGACGAAGTACGGCACGCCCCTGCTGGTCGGTGACTACGGGACTGGTGGCGCCAGTACAGCGGACGACAGCGCCGATGATAGGCTCTTTGGTTTGCGCATTCAGTAGGACGATCGTAGCACGTCGGGCATCGTCCTGACTTGCCTCATGCTGTGGGGTCTCAACCTCCGCACGTAGTGGTGCTGGAGCTAAGAGTAGCACAGAGGCAAGTAGGAGACTACCGAGGCACCAGCATCGTCGCTCTGGACGATAGGGTAGAGGTGTAGATAGGTAAGTCATACCTGTAGGTTAAAGATGTTAAGGTGCACCGGGGGCTATACATAGCGAGTGGTAGCACGTCGATAGCTGGCCACTAGAGGAAAGAAAGCTCTGGAAGGAAGCGTACTCTGATCAGTCAAGGTGTTGATGCGGGGTGGCTTCTACACGGAGTCTCCCCGAAGGGAGCGATTAGTGGTCTGATTCAAGAGACAAAGATCTAGCTTTTATCGCCCTAAACCAATACCTAGACCTAGGTAAAAATAGGCCTTTCCTCCCCCCTTCTAGGGAGAGCGGAGGGCAGTGCTCCCTATTTTTCTGAGCCTAGCTATAGCTTATCGTCAGGAAAGGTAGAGCTTGGATCACACAAAGCTCTACCTTTCCTCCGTCTAAGGTGTACCTTAGGTTCAGCTTCCGTCCCTCTAAGCAGAGCCCAGCAGATGTGCTTCGCTTCCCCAGCCAACTTATCCCCAAGCCTTATATTATGTAGATTTAAGTAGAGAAGAATATATTTTTTCTCTCTTTCTCCTATTGTTATTATGGGTTGGGGATTTGTGGGTAAGCGACTCTACTACCTTCGTGGAGGGAATGGTCACTCCACAGGCTTATACCCTAGGTCTTCCTAGGCTTGCCCACAGACGATCCACGGCCTTTTCTCCTTTGTTTAGAGGGTTTTGATAGGCTCTCAGGGGAGAGGACTTAGGTCTCGGGGGATAAATCCCTAGTCTTACCTCGATCAGCCCATGGGGATGAGCGAGGGATAAGGTGTACACTTATCAACGGGTCGATAGACCGCTTCGGAAGCCCTGCTAGTCGTCCTTTCTCGCCTTCTTACTTATCCCATCCTTATCCCCTAGCTATCCCCCAATATTTAGGTAGCTATACACGGGTATATGGCTAGGTAGAAGAAAATGCCTAGCTTTATGATGAGACAGGTGACACTACGGTTGGTGTTCGCCGAAGAACTTTAGTCTGACTATGCTACTGCGCTATATCCTCACCCTATCCTATAGCTTTGTGATCTGGGTGCTCTTCTTTGCCGAGAAGTTAGGTAAGACGTTCATGGAGCGATTAGAGAGCTTTATTCTCTTTTTCATCTTCGTCGTATCCATACCCGAGATGGTTCGTATGACTCGACGCTATTTCTTACGTCTCCAAAGGGAAAGAAAGTCCTACTTCAAACCCTAAGGATAAATATACCAGCGCCCGCACCTCTAGGATCTGATCTCTAGGGTGCGGGCGCTGATAGCTTGCGGGCGCTTGTCATCAAGGTAGCTAAGCCTTGGCGAGGAAGTCTAGGATCGCCTCGGCGGCCTTGGGGGCGCTGAGCGACGTCCCCATACGCTGGCTAAGGTGAGTTAGGTCTTTGAGCTGACGAGCTCGGGCAGAGGAGTCCTCGTCGATAAGCTCGGCGAGGGTGCGGGGTAGCTCTTCGCCCTCCATACGATCGGCGAGGAGCTCGGGGACGGCAGGCCGATCGAGGATGAGATTGACGAGCGAGAAGAAGCGAACACGGAAGAAGCGCTCGAAGACCCAGCGGGCAAGTCTCCACCCACCCATACGATAGCAGATGATCATCGGGGTCTTCCACAGCCCAGTCTCTAGTGTCGCTGTACCCGATGTCACCAGAGCCACGTGTGCACGGCGCATCAGACCATAGGTGTCACCAAAGGTTAGCTCCACCCCAGGATAAGCCTGTAGATAGCGAGCATAGTCCTTGGGCTCTAGTCCGGGGGCACCTGCCAGAACGATTCGCCAGCCTTCCTCTCCATAGGGAGCCGTGACTGAGAGCATACGGGGTAGGTTAGCCTGAAGTTCTCCTTGGCGACTACCTGGGACGAGGAGTAGCATACGCTCCCTTTTCACCTCTTCGGGATGCTCGCTAGCATAGCGTAGCTGAGCATCTACACAGGGATTGCCGATGTAGGAGATCGGGAGTCCCTGCTTCTGAAAGAAGTCTACTTCGAAGGGAAGGATGCTAAGTCCTAGATCCGTGTAGCGTCGTAGCTGTTTGATCCGTCCACCTCGCCAAGCCCAGAGCTTAGGTAGGATGTAGTAGACGACGGGGATACCGAGGGTTTCCTTAGCGAAGGGGAGGATGAAGCGTAGGTTGAAGTCGGCAAAGTCCACAGGGATGACGACGTCAGGCGCAAAGGCTCGCATCGCCTCTTGTATCTGCTGGCCGATACGACGTAGCTTCTTGAGGTTCTTGAGGACACGTAGGATGCCCATCATAGCTACCTCACGGTAGTGTACGAGGGGTGCTACGCCAGCTGCTTCGGCCATCTTATCCCCGCCCATAAAGGCAAACGAAGCCTCGGGATCCTGTGCCTTCAGTGCTGTGATCAGTGCTGAGGCATGCAGGTCTCCCGAGGCTTCACCTACGATGAGGAAGTAGCGCATACTTAGCGAGAGGCTTCGACCTGAGCGGAGAGTTGCTCGATCCAGCCGTGGTTGGTACAGTCGAGCTGGAGGGGCGTCAGCGTTGCCCAGCCAGCACGTAACTCGTGCCAGTCTCCTTCACTTTCGTCTTCGAAGGGTACTTGGTATCCTCCGAGCCAGTGGATAGCACGTCCCTTGCCGTCCTGAGAGTGGACAAACTCCTCGACGAAGCGCCCTACGGTCATGGGACATACCTTGAGACCCTGGACTTCACCCTTGGGGATGTTCAGCGAGAGTAGGGTCTTGGCAGGGAGTGTTAGACCGTCCTTCAGGAGCTGGACGACCTGCTGGGTATAGAAGATACTTGACTGAAAATCCGGATGCCAAGCGGTGTCATCCAGAGAGACTGCCAGCGAGGGAATACCGTAGATACATCCCTCACGTGCAGCTCCGATGGTACCTGAGTAACCGACGCAGATCCCTTCGTTGCTCCCATGATTGATCCCCGAGATGATCAGGTCAGGACGCTCGTCAAGGAAGAGCGTATTGAGCGCTAGCTTAACGCAGTCTACGGGCGTACCCTCGCAGCTATAGATGCGTAGGTTACCCTCAGTCTGTCGGTGCTTGAGGCGTAGGGGAGTGGTGGTCGTGATGGCGCCTGAGAAGCCCGAGCGTGGGCCGTCAGGAGCGACGATGGTCACCTGCCCAAAGGCGAGCATGGACTGAGCCAGCTCTTGGATGCCCGCAGCACGGAAGCCATCGTCGTTACTTAGGAGAATATGCATTCAGTGAAGAGAGATAAACTAGTTGGTAGCAGGCTTGATGACCTTAGCTAGATGAAGGCGTACATAGAGCGAGGTGTAGGCCTCTGTGCGCTCCGTGGTCGTATTGATGTTGTTGAGGTACCAAGGGATGACTACGGTCGCTTCGGCACCTTCGTGGAGGTTCTGCACAGCGATCTGTAGTCCGATCTTCAGGCTACCGACGGCCTCGGGGGTCACGGCATTCGTTCCCAGCGTCTGATGAATACGGCGAGCATTCCAGTGCTCCTTACGCCAGTCGCTCGTCAGATACGTGTCTCGGAAGAGATGGACGTTATCGGTATAGTCTACGGGCACATTCGGATCACCAGCCTTAGTCACCTTCATGTATACGAAAGAGGTACCCGTGATACCTGGGATAGTCACGCGCTCGAAGCCGGTGCTATCTGCGAAAGCACGGAACTCGGCTTCGTTCGCACTGCGTCGCTCCTCGGCGACGTCTATCGTCTTGCTGCAGCTAGCACCGAGGAGGGCACTAGCTACTAGGAAGGCGGTGGTGAAAAGCTTGCTACGGATCATAGGATAATAGGGGATTAGATCTTGCGAAGGAGACTCTTGAGCGAGGTAGCCTCGGAGAGCACTTGAGCAAGGTCACGGATAGCGATACGCTCCTGCTGCATGCTGTCACGGTGGCGTAGGGTCACGGTGTCATCCTCCATGGTCTGATGGTCGATCGTGACGCAGAAGGGGGTACCGATGGCATCCTGACGGCGGTAGCGCTTACCGATAGAGTCCTTCTCATCGAGCTGGCAGTTGAAGTCGAACTTCAGCTCGTCGTAGATCTCCTGTGCCTTGGCATCGAGGCCATCCTTACGTACCAGAGGTAGGATAGCGAGCTTGACAGGAGCGAGAGCTGCAGGCAGGCGCAGTACTGTGCGCTTCTCACCACCCTCGAGGGCTTCCTCTTCGTAGGAGCCACAGACGAGGCTGAGGAACATACGGTCGACACCGATAGAGGTCTCGATGACGTAGGGCACATAGCTCTCACCCAGCTCGGGATCGAAGTACTGCATCTTCTTGCCGCTGAACTCCTCGTGACGCTTCAGGTCGAAGTCCGTACGGCTGTGGATACCCTCTACTTCCTTGAAGCCGAAGGGCATCTCAAACTCGATGTCCGTAGCTGCGTTGGCGTAGTGCGCCAGCTTCTCGTGGTCGTGGTAGCGGTACTTCTTGTCGCCGAGGCCGAGGGCCTTATGCCAGCGAAGACGCAGGTCCTTCCAGAAGTCGAACCACTTGAGCTCCTCACCGGGGCGGACGAAGAACTGCATCTCCATCTGCTCGAACTCGCGCATACGGAAGATGAACTGACGGGCGACGATCTCATTGCGGAAGGCCTTACCGATCTGTGCGATACCGAAGGGCACCTTCATACGGCCCGTCTTCTGCACATTGAGGAAGTTCACGAAGATCCCCTGAGCCGTCTCGGGGCGCAGATAGACCTTCATCGCACCGTCGGCCGTGGAGCCCATCTCGGTGGCGAACATAAGGTTGAACTGACGGACCTCCGTCCAGTTGCGCGTGCCGCTGATGGGGCAGACGATCTCGTAGTCGAGGATGATCTGACGCAGCTCCTCGAGGTTGGTATCGTTCATAGCAGCAGCGAAGCGGTTGTGCAGCTCTTCCCACTTAGCCTGATACTCGAGTACACGGCCGTTGGTAGAGCGGAACTGTGCTTCGTCGAAGCTCTCGCCGAACTTCTTCGCAGCCTTGGCTACCTCCTTATTGATCTTCTCCTCGATCTTCGCCAGCTGATCCTCGATGAGGACGTCAGCGCGGTAGCGCTTCTTCGAGTCCTTGTTGTCGATGAGGGGGTCATTGAAGGCGTCGACGTGGCCAGAGGCCTTCCAGATCTTGGGGTGCATGAAGATCGCTGAGTCGATCCCTACGACGTTAGGAGCCAAGAGGGTCATCGCCTCCCACCAGTAGCGCTTGATGTTGTTCTTCAGTTCGCTACCGAGCTGTCCGTAGTCATAGACAGCGCCGAGGCCGTCGTAGATTTCGGAGGAGGGGAAGACGAAGCCGTATTCCTTACAGTGGGCGATCACCTTCTTAAAGAGGTCTTCTTGCTGTGCCATGAGAGCAGTTGCTTATTCTATTATCTATTCGGATTGTATCGATGTGATGACTGCGACGCACCGACGCAAGGTGCGCACAGTCCACAAAGTTACACATTCTCCTCTACTTACGTACGCTACGGATCGGCTCCGAAAGGCACGCTCGCTGACCGCACTTCGGGCAGGTGACTCCTGCCCATATAGAAGTCAGCGCCTCATCAATAAGCTGGAGATCCTCCAGCTACCTAATTGGCCTTCTTCTGAGTACCGAAGTAGCCCTACCATACGCCCCAGATAAACGCCAGTGCGGGATGCCCTCGACTTAGCGAAAGCGTCCCGCACGAAGCAGGGTGAGTACCCTGAGTATGATAGGATGGAGCTTACTTTGCTCGCTGCGTCACCCTCATATCAGGAAGAGTTATATGCCTACCTGAAGTGTTTGTGTTGAGGTAAACCGCCCGCACTTTGCCCGTCTCATTCTCCTGAACTTCTACATCAATCACGGACTTATTTTCCCTCACGGTAAAGGATACCCAGTCGTAAGATATCTTGAGATCACCATTCGATAGGGTATCCACCTTCTTTGTCAAGTAGGTACGTGAATTTTGATCCAGTATACCGATGATGTGCCAATCTACTTTATGGTTATACGATTTTCCCGAGGCAGTTACGACACGGAAGGATTTGCGCTGGGCAGTACTATCGAAGTATTTGTAACCTCGATCTTCGAGAGTTGGCTCATTCTGAGAGAATGGGTCACAAGACGTGAACACGAAGGTGAGCGCCATGACTACTGCCCAAAGGAGCTTAGATGCTTTCATAAGAGTCTTTATACCTGAATGTGTTTTAGGTTTGTGAGTACGTTTCGGGACCAAATATAGATATATCCTTTCAGTTTCTACAAGGTGCCTCTGTGGGCACTGCAGGAAAACTCCCGCACGCGTGGTGGAAAAGTCTCTTAGGACTACGGCTAAAGCTTTATCTCGGTACGTGGATCTTAGGACTACGTAGGTGGATGATAGGATCTACGTGCAGAGTCTATAAATCCACGTACCTGGATAGAGGATATGCTGTATAGGAGGCGACTTATAGCACTACGAGTAGGGTATTAGTTCTCCTATTCGGAAGGGAAAAAGGTTGTATAGTCCGCTACATCATCGCCGTAGTGAAGGGATGTATAAAAAGCCGTGCGGGACGCCCTCGGCTCAGCCGAAAGCGTCCCGCACAAGGTAGGGGAATGTGCTATTAGTACAGGATGCTGATCTCGCCTTCTCTGGTGAAGAGGTCCCACATACCTTCCTGTCCATTCGGGGATGGGTGGGCATTGCAGATGAGCATAAATTGCTCGTAGAAGGGGATCTCACGTGGACGACTGATAGAAAGGGAGCTGACCCATGCGCGCCCAGTGGTGTCGTCCGAATCGATGACGCATTGGGCCGACTCGCTCAGCTTCGTATTGATCTTGGGGGAGACGAATAGCTTCACAGCTTTATCCAGTGTGCCGATGGCCTTCTCTTTGCTCTTAGGATCGGTGGGATCATACGTGGCGGTGAAAGCGCTGAGCTCGCTTTCGGAGAAGTTCTCCAAGCTGGATAGATGCCCTCTCTTTGCTTCTCTTTGGGAGGTAGGCAGGGCTTGCTTTGCGCTCTTCTCACAGCCCAAGTTGGTGAGAAGAAGGAAGAGAGCAAGTCCCCCTATAAGGAGCTTACTATTCATAGGTTCGTCGGAGTTAGGTAGTGAGTATTGCTACTCCAAAGATAGAGAATCGTAGGAATCTCCACGCCTTCGCTGAAGGGGGCTATTTCGAGGCCTTTACGCGTAGAGCCTTGAGTAGGGTCTTGGTGTCGGGATCGATGCGGCGCGACTCGCAGATCTTCTGGATGGCCTTGTTGTGCACCCACGGCTCGAAGCGCTTCTCAG
>ERZ772962.2145-NODE-2145-length-10283-cov-3.785491_pt1 | contig 10283 bp, 10 predicted proteins | sample MGYA00580676_ERZ772962 | MGnify/ENA primary metagenome ERZ772962 (study PRJEB29015, sample SAMEA2738049) | human oral metagenome | biome: human oral; feature: human-associated habitat; material: saliva | place: China | collected 2230 ...
CTCCTTTGTACTATGGATAGCGCTTACCTATATTATACTCCTAATCATGAGAATTGTCAGAAAATAACACTTTCGCACAAAAAAACGGCCGTAGCCGTTTTCTCTATTTATCACTTTAAACTTTATTAACCAAGCCTTCCGCAAAAGCTTCTAAACGTGCAATATCATCATCTTCCGCAGATAGATCCACTTTAACGCTTTCTGCACCCTTCACCGCTCCTATAGCAGCAAAGGCAGCATCGAAGTCATCAACAGCCTTGCAGAATTCATCATAGAAAGTATCGCCCGAACCGACCACTCCGTAGACCTTGCCAGACAAATCCAAACCAGACAAGTCTTCGTAGAAGTCCATCATCTCATCCGGCAGCTCACCATCACCATAGGTATAGGTCGCTACAATCGCAATATCTGCTTCCAAGAAATCTTCTGCATCGACAGTGGTGCACTCGTCCACTTCAACTTCTACATCCAAATCTCTTAGCTTATCCGCCACAATATCAGCAATCTCCTCGGTGTTTCCAGTCATGCTGGCAAATACAATTTTCGCTAAGGTCATAGTTTCCTCCAAATTCTAATCTGCTCTCATTATATCATATCTTTTTTATTTTAAAAATAAAAACTCTTATGCTACAATGGGTAAAGAAAGTTGACGAGGTTATTTATGACTCTTTATCATGATATTTTAAGTAAGATCAAAGAATACGATACTATTATTATCCATCGCCATATGCGGCCAGATCCTGATGCTCTTGGCAGTCAGGTCGGACTGCAAAAGCTCCTTCAGTACCATTTTCCAGAAAAAACAATCAAAACAACAGGCTACGATGAGCCCAATCTCATGTGGTTGGTGCAAATGGACCAAGTTACAGACGAAGAATACCAAGAGGCCTTAGTTATCGTCTGTGACACCGCTAATACAGCTCGCATTGACGACCAACGCTACACGACAGGCGATTTCCTGATCAAAATCGATCATCATCCTGATGATGAGGTTTACGGAGATATTTCTCTGGTAGATACAAGCTCCAGCAGTACCAGTGAGATGATTGCTCTCTTTGCCTTTGAAAATAACTTAGACTTGAGCAAGGAAGCTGCAGAACTCCTCTATGCTGGTATCATCGGCGACACCGGCCGCTTCCTTTATCCTTCTACGAGCGCCCGCACATTCGAAGTAGCTGCCAAGCTGCGTCAATACGATTTCGACCTATCAGCCTTGTCTCGCAAAATGGACTCTATCAGCCGCCAAGTCGCTAAACTGCAGGGCTATGTATATGAGCAATTGGAAATAGATGAAAATGGTACTGCGCGGGTCATTCTGCCTCAGGAAGTTTTACAAGCCTATCAACTGACTGATGCTGATACTGCAGCCATTGTCGGGGCACCTGGACGAATTGAAGAAGTCGGTCTGTGGGCTATCTTTGTTGAGCAGCCTGAAGGTCACTACCGTGTCCGCATGCGCAGCAAGGTTATTCCTATCAACGGTATTGCTAAAAATCATCATGGCGGAGGACACCCCTTAGCCAGCGGAGCCAATGCATTTTCAAAAGAAGAAATAGAGCAAATCTACACCGAGATGAAAGAATTGGTAAAAAAGTAAGAAATTAGTCTAAAAGTCTTGTCAAATCAATCAGAATTTGATAAACTATCAAAGTAACTAATCTATGGCTCGCAAAGAGACCATGGCAGAAAGGAAATTTTTGTAAAATGAGAAAAGATATTCATCCAGAATACCGCCCAGTTGTCTTCATGGACACTTCTACCGGCTACCAGTTCCTTAGTGGTTCAACTAAGCGTTCAAACGAAACAGTTGAATTCGAAGGTGAAACTTACCCATTGATCCGTGTAGAAATTTCATCAGACTCACACCCATTCTACACTGGACGTCAAAAGTTCACTCAAGCAGATGGACGTGTGGATCGTTTCAACAAAAAATACGGTCTCAAATAATCATAAGCACCAATCGGTGCTTTTTTTGTACTCAAAATTTCTTTTCGCCTTTTTAAACTTTAAAATCTATCCACAACCGCTACTTTTGCTTCCTAGTTAATTCAACAAAAAAACTCCAAAAGTCAGTCGATTAAAATCTAACTTTTGGAGTGTGGTTTATATGCAACCAAAGATTAAGAGCACAGATATTTAAGAATACAATTCCTTATTATTTATAGCTGTAAGCCCAGTAGTAAACACCATTTCCGTCTACAACTGTCGCTACTGCACCTTCAGTTACGTTAGGATCAAGAAGCAATTCTCTCAGACCGCTGTTAGCCCATTTCTTAACGACAACAGAGGCATCTTCATCACGACGTCCAACAAAGCCTGAGCTATCGTATTGACGTGAGATTTCATTTACTTTTGGAAGTGCTTGATTTTGATAAATGTCTTCTGACCATGTCAACTCTTTCAAGCCTTGAGCTTTACGCTCTTCATTGATTTTAGCGAAAGCTTCTTTAGCTTTTGAAACATAGTCATAGTTTGTATCGTTTGTTGCTTCAACACGGTAAACAAACTTAACATAACCAAATTCTACATCACTGTATTTCTTATCCTCAACACCACTCTTAAGGTTTGCAATCAAGACATAATCCTTAGCATATGGGTTTTCTTTGGTTTTCTCAAAGATTTCTGGATCTTCGATTTCCCATTCAACTTTGGCATCCCATCCTGCGTTATCAAGGAACTTAGGATTCATCTTTTCGATAACGTAGTTCTTGAACTCTTCAACGTTCTTGAATGGCAGCGGTTGACCTGCTTTAGCAGTTGTCACTAGGTTAGTTGAGTACAATTTCACGCTAGAGTCTTTATCACTGTACATGTATTCATCATCAGCAGTGTTTTCGTGAAGTTTTGGATCAAGAGCTGGATCGTTTGGATCAGTCATACCTTGCAGTTTCCATTTGTCACCAAACCATTTCCAATATGGAGAGTATCCATTAGCTTCTGAGTCAGATGGTATACGGTAATAATGAGTAGATCCATCAAAGTAATAGTTAGGATCTGACTCAAGAGCCTTGTCACCTGGTTTTCCAGTTGGGTAGATAATTTTCGGAGCTCGTCCATTTGGTGCCCATGTCAAGTGTTCAAGACCTTCTGCTGGTTTTTCAACATATGGCGGAATTTGATCTTCGCTTGGTTTATCAGTTGTTACCAAACCAGGAGTCTCTGGCACAGCAGGTCTTGTCGGAGTTTCCGGTTTTGGTTCTGCTGGTTGCTCTGGTTTCGGAGCAAATGGATCAAGCTCACCTTCTGCACCGTTAATTGGAGGATTTTCTGGCAAATCAACACTTGGTACCTCTGGTTTTGGTTCTGCTGGTGTAGTAGGCTCATCTGGTTTATCAGTAGGAGCTGGCGTTGGTTGTTCTGGTTCCGCTGGAGTCGGAGTTGGAACTTCTGGTTTTGGTTCTTCCGGCTGGCTTGGAGTTGTTGGATTAGTTGAGTTATCAGTAGAATCCTTAACAAACACCCACTTGCCATTTTGATAGTAGTAATAGTCGCCATTATCCAACACATAGTAATGATAACCATTTTCATAACGATAATGTGGATCGTTTTCCAGGTTGTTATTGGATGTGCTGTTATTGTTAGTATTTGTCAGTGGCTTCCACTCACCATCACGATAGATACGGTAAGAACCATCTGTCATACGGTAGTAATGGTTACCATTCCAGTAAATATAGTTCTCATCATTTGCCAGATTGTTGTAGTTATTCCAACCATTATATCCGTAGTTGTTGCTATAGTTATAATTCCAGTTGTTATAGCCTGGATAATAGTTATTATAACCATAGTCGTAATTATAGACATTGTAACCGTAGTTATATCCGTAGTTATAGTTGTTATAGCCATAATTATAGTTATTGTAACCATAGTTGTAATTGTTGTAACGGTAGTTGCGGTTGTTACGGTAATTATAGTTGTTATAACCATAGTTATAATTGTTGTAACCACCATTCCAGTAATTATAACCTGGTTGATAGTAGTTATAACCATAATCTTGAGCCTGAGCATTATTCGCAAGAGCAAATGCTGGAATAATAGCCGCAGCCGCTACAACAGATCTTGATAAGAGTCTGAAACGATTGTTCATATTAATTAAACCTCCAAAGTGACCAACATCACTTTATTTTTTTGTGGGGGGAATTTATTTTTTGTGCACAACTTCATAAAAAAGACTTTCACGAAAATACTGCCAGCTGACAGTTGACTGCTCCATCATTATCAAACGCAAAAAACGAATCACTAGTTAGTGAATCCACCTGATTAAAGGTTGCACATAAATGTTTTTATAACATTTGATTTAGAAACAAAGAAGTCAATATGCTTGAAAATACTTTTTTATGCATATCTCACCCTCAAGACGAATTATAGCACAAGAAATTTTTGAATGCAAGCATTTTAGTTAACAGGGTGTAAATTATTTTTATGGGTAATTTTTTATAGTTCGTCTTTTTGTTTATTTTTCTGTTTTTTAGCTTTAAAAATCTATAAAATCTTCTTTTTAACGAACTAAAATAATAGAAAAATGTTTATAATTTGGTTTACACTGTGTAAATTATTTTTATTGTTTATTTATAAAAACTTCTCACCCTCTCATTTCGATTTTTTATTTAAGTTTATTTTAAGCTTATCTTAAGCCTTTTTTAAGCTTATCTTAAGTTTGTTTTAAGAATCAAAAAATCTGTTCATGCATTTCTTCATTATGGGTTTTTATTTACAGAAATGAATAAGCTTTAAAAAGTAGTAAAAAATACTAGAAGCATTTATTCCAGCTTCTAGTATTTTGAATTTATTAATATTTTAGTTGTTTGATAACCAAGAGGTGGCTATCTTCCTCCCCAAACAAACTGTGTGGCTCATTGGGCTCCATCGTCAAAAAGGAACCTGCCACTAACCGCACGGTTTGTTCTCCAGCAGAAAAGCTTACATCTCCCGACAAACAAACAACTATTACCAGTGCATCAGCACTGTGTTCTGGTACTTCTTTTCCTTTGGCAAGATGCAGATGATGGATGATTCTGCCTTCTTCTTGCACAGGTGTTTCTGCAAAATCATTATTGGGATTGGTAACAAAAAATTTCATTTTCTTCCTCCTTCTAATGGATGATGTGACTACTGCTTTTCATAGTCTCCACCAGTAATGCCGAAATATTCTTCTAAAGACTTTCCTGATTGAGCAATTTCCCTGGCTTCTTGACCAATATAGCGCAGATGCCAACTTTCAGGCATATAGCCAGTTGAACCTTCCTTACCCTCTAGATAGCGAACGATAAAACCATATTTATAGGCGTTATCTAGAAGCCACTGACTTGCTCCGGCTTCTTGCACGAGGTTACCACTCTTATCAATCAAGTCAAAGGCTAAGCCGGTCTGATGCTCACTGTAGCCTGGCCGAGCCGAATAGCGGTCTGCAGCAGCTTTACCGTCCTGATTGACATAATTTTGATAGAGTTCTGTCTGAGTATCATAGCTGCGAAAACCACTGTATTGGTCGCTAATGGCATAGCCTTGTGCCTGCATATCTGCAATCAGTTTGAGCAATTCTGCTTTAGCAGTCGCATTCTCACCTGGGTTATAGGAAGCTGACAAAGGATAGTGCTTGTTGACTACGAGAATCTCATCATATTTCCCTTTGACACTGTAGTAGCTGCCGTTATAAGAAACATTTTGATCAAGAGTTTTGGCCTCGTGATTTTGCTCCTTTTTAGTATCAGCACTATCTGAAGATGTTGTCGTATATTGGCTAGAGTTTTTGCCATTTTCAGCATCTTGTTTCTTAACCGTACTGGTTGAGCTAGCCGCTTGTTTATCAGAGCTATCTCCAGTAGTGTCTTTACCTGACGAACACGCGCCTAGAACAAGAACAGATGCTGCAAGAAAAATTAGTTTACTGTATTTCATTGTCATAATATCAACCTTCTGAAACTTCAAGATTATAGATTACAAAAGAATCACCGCTAGGTTTCAAGTAATAAGTCTTATTTTTACGATTTACACTATTTTGAGTGTTATCGGTATAGTGGACCGTATAGTCCTCATATGTTGTCACGATATAGGAACCATTTTCTTCCTTGATTTCGCGGATATCCAAAGCTCCTGGCTCATAATAGTTAATTTTCGCTTTCTTAACACCACCGCCAGTGGTCCACTCAACCATTTCTCGATATACTGCACTAGAGGTATCGTAGTATTGAGAATAGTTGTTGCTCCTGTTAGAAACTGAGCTGAAAACAGCACTGCGGTAGTCATTAAGGAAAGTAGAGACTTTTGCTTTTTGAGCCTCAACCTTTTTCGCTTCTTCGTTCTTTTCTCTAATCTTAGAAGCTACTTCCTTAGGAAGCGATAATTTCACATTAGTAGTATCATCTTCCACAATTACTGTCTCTTTATTAGTAGTAAAGGTAGTATCAGAGATAGTAAACTTGGCATAAATTTCAAGTTCTTGATAAGGAACAAGCTGCAACTCAGGGGTCAAACTGCTACCACTTTCTTTACCATTAACAACGATTTTAATATCTGTTGCTTTTGAAGTTTCAGAAGGCATAGTAATTTTTAGCTGTTTCTTTTCAGACTTGAGATCGAGTTTGATTTCATTATCCTTAGCCGTAGCTAAATCAAGCTGAACCTTACTCTCTACATCTCCAACATCCGTCTTACCTTTGAGAGTAAAGTCTTGTTTGATAAAGTGATATTCACCCAATTCAGTGTCAGTGTTTTTCTTAAGAGTAATAGTTTTTTTCTCACCAGGTTTAATGGTAGCATTATCCAAATTGGTATTGACTTTAACTTTGACTGGATAGGAAACCATCTGATATTCCTGGAAAATACCAAATTTCTTACTCTTTTCAGTAACACCTAAAATCTTATTATTGTTATCATCGATATAAGCAGATTTGCCATTTGACTCAACAATGTTATCTAGCTCAGTTTCGAGATTAATCTCCTGGCTCTCTAGGTGCTCAACCAGTGCTCTTGCTTCAGCACGCGTCCACTTATCGGATTGAGTAGAAAGAAGACTTGCAACTTCATCGAAGTCTTTACTAGAGACGGCTTTTGCAAAATGGTCTGTGACCACTTTTACTCCAGTTATAGAGTTTAGATAGAAGAATGCTCCAATCAAAGCGGCAACTAGAAGAGTTGGCCCTCCAATCATGATTGCTTGCTTCTTTGATATTCTCTTTTTAGCCTTTTTTACTGGTTTCTGTGGTAATTGTGAGTCGAGCAATTCAGACCGAATAGGCAAGTTAGAGAATCCTTGACTCTTAGCCCCTGCAAATTCTTCTTTGGTAGGTTTTCGACCAATATTATTTTCAAAAGCTTGCAGCCAATTCTTACGAAGTTCTTCATATTGACTAGATTCAAACGCGCCTTGCTTCTCATCTTGAGAAGAGGGTTGAACCGATTCTTCTGTGACAGAATCTTCAGAAGGTGTCTCCTGAACAATATCTTGATTATCAGAAGCTTCATCAGTAGTATTTTCTACTGATGAAGTATCTGTGGTTGCTTCCCCCGCTTCGCCTGCAATCTCCTTAATCTTTTTTGGATCAAAGTTAGATTGTTTGCCGGCTTGGAACTCACTTGCAGTTGGTTTTCGACCAATTACTTTTTCAAAGAGATCAACCCATTTTTCTTTTGTTGCCATAAATCTCCTCCAATTATTACATCATTGCGATACTAGTTAGTAGAGAAAAAGCGATGAAAGAGAAGAAAAGTGTAATCACACCATTGACAATAATGGCCAATAGATATTTATAAAAAGGATCCATAGAGTTGTTTGTCTTGGAATAAATCAAAGCAAAGGTCGCTCCAACTCCGACTAACAAAAGACCAATCCATGTGAAGAACAGAGATAAATGAATAATACCCAACAGAGCAAACAGAGCTGAAACAGCAATAAATGGAAGAACAATGGCATAAAGTCGACCGTACCAATCAAAAGCCTTATTAAAGGTAAAACTTCTATCCTGGTAGACCAAACGCTTCACAACAAAACCACCTAAAATAATAGAAAAAAGGAAGAGAGCTGCAGCTATCAGTGAAACAAAGAAGACTTTGAAATTAAAAGTCGGCCCATTATACATACCAAAACTCATGATACCAATGGTACTGAAAATGTTGTAGTTTGCAACAATAGCAAAAAAGAACGCTGTCAAACCTAGAGAAAGGTAACCATTCACCTTACTGCTCTCAACTTCAGATGTCGGTGATTTCCAAGCTGAAACAAGCCAAGTCCAGAAACCTTTCATTGTTTTAGAAAACTCGTTGGGCTGAGAAGGCTGCTGACTGTAATAAGCCTGCGGTCCTTGTTGAGGTACTTGTGAATTGAACTGTCCTTGCTGCGGGTTGTTCTGATAAGTTTGCGGTCCAGAAGACTGAGGCTGTCCAGCAAAAGGGCTCGCTTGCTGAAATCCTTGTTGCTGATATGGTTGTCCCTGATTAGCAAATTGATTTTGATTCGCTTGTTGCTGTGGAACTTCCTGGTACTGTTGAGCAAAAGGTTGTTGGAAGTTTTGCGGCTGAGCAAAGTTTTGTGGTTGACCTTGTGTTTCAACTGTTTGAGCTTCTTGTTGAGGCTGTTCAAAACTTGATGAAGCTGAGCTAGCGTCACTAGGAGCTTGCTCCGCACTTACCTGTTCAGCCTCAACAAATTCTCCAGCAGCTAAAGCTTGAGCAATTTCTTCCTCTGTAGCCGAGCGTCCATTAACGGCCTCAAAATATTCAAGCCAATCTTCTTTTGACATAGATATTCTCCTATCCTCAATTTATTATACTACTATAGTATACAAAAAAAGGGCCGGAAATTCAATCTATTCCGGCATTTGCTCTTCTTAATCGCTTGTCATATCGTCAATTTAGCAGGAAAAGCTTCCACTCCTCCTTCGACATTAGTTACTTGGTAACCCTTGGCTTCCAAAAATTCGCAGGCACGCGCTGAGCGGCCGCCTTTTTGGCAGATGATATGGTAGGGGATTTGTTTATCTAATTGCTCATACTTCTCCGGTAGGCTGCTGAGAGGCAGATTCTGAGCTCCAGAGACATGTCCAGCTGTAAATTCGTCCACCTCGCGGACATCAATCAACTGCAGTTCTTCTGCCTGCAATTTGTCATATAAATCTTTCGCGCTAATTTTTTGCATTCTTTTTCTCCTATTCATTCATAATCACGATTTTTCCAAATCCTGCTGTTCCCTCTATAAAAGCATGAGCTTTGGGCACTTGCTCTAGGGAAAAGACACGCCTTGGTATAACATTGACCTGATAGCGGTCAATATAGTCAAATAATTCATTCATCAAGTCTTGGCTCACATGAGCTGAGTGGAAACTTGTCAGAAAACTGTTGTTTTTGATTTCTTCGATTGGGTTGAAATCATCCAGTTCCCACTGAGCCCCCAAGAGACCGGTGACACAGATAATCCCCCCCTCTTCGATATGGTCAAAAGAATCCTTGATAGTCGCCGGACCGACCAACTCAAGGATTTTATCAAACTTATCCTCTGTTTCCAGTCGGCCATCCTGGTCTATAATGATATCGTCGTAGGCTTGGTGTTTGAGCAGAAACTGTTTGGAACCACTATTGACAGAACCCACGATATGTGTGTCTGGAAACTGTGCCTTGACCAGACGAGCAAAGGCCAAACCGACACCGCTAGTGGCAGCCCGAACCAAAATCTTGTCATTGGGGTCAATGCACAGATTTTTCATAGAGCCTAGAGCAGTATAATAGGTCTCTGGCACTGCTGCCAGCTCAGTCCAGGTCAGGTCGGTCTCAACTGTATAAATTTGGTCGTTCGGCAGGAGGACATACTCAGCATAAGAACCATCAAAAGCTCGCCCCATTTCACCCATGATGGAAACCACTTTCTGGCCAATCTCTAAATCTGCCCGAGTCGTCTCGGCAACTTGGCCAACACACTCAATGCCTAAAATCCGAGGGAAGGTGACACTAGGCGATAAGCCCTCGCGAGTAAAAATCTCTGAGTGGTTAATCCCAAATCCTCTGACCTTGACCAGAGTCCAGCCTTCTTGAAGTTCTGGAATCGGTCTTTCTTCCAGCAGAAGCTTTTCTGGGCCACCCGCTTCGTAAATGACTATAGCTTTCATCGTTTCCATAGAATCACCTCGCTTTCTACAAAGTTTAGCATTCTAAGCTTAGACTTTTCAAAAAATAAGTCAGATACTCCAGCAAGATCTAATAGTTGTTTGACAATATCATTGGCTGGCTGTTGGAGAATCCCCTGAGGGAAACCAAGTGGCTGGACACGTCCTTCATCCAAGATCAAGATAGAGGTA
>ERZ772962.2146-NODE-2146-length-10276-cov-3.324528_pt1 | contig 10276 bp, 8 predicted proteins | sample MGYA00580676_ERZ772962 | MGnify/ENA primary metagenome ERZ772962 (study PRJEB29015, sample SAMEA2738049) | human oral metagenome | biome: human oral; feature: human-associated habitat; material: saliva | place: China | collected 2230 ...
GATGTACAACGAGTCGTGGTAGATCGGACATGCCGTGACAAAACTACGGTCGTGGGACAGGATCATCAGCGGGCATCGCTGCCCTAGTACAGGGAGATCGCGGGCAAGCCATGACAGCGGTTCGTGAATCAAAACGACATCCTCCGGGATGCCCGGAATATCGCCTATGCTGTCCGGGATCAACGACAGGTAACGCACGAGAGGCGACACCCACGTCGGCACGTCCACGGGCGCGCTCGTCATGGTGCTATCCTCCCCGTAGCCCTTCCAGAGGGCGAAGTAGCACTCGCCGTCCCGCCCCTGCGCGAGAGCATCGACGAGCGCCCCTGCCGCCTGGTCGGACAAGTACCCGTACGGAGCATCCACCAAATCCGGCGCTCTGTCGCAGATTTGTTCCCAATACACCTCCCCGTCAATCTCTATGAGATCGACGACGTCCTTCCAGGAACGCCACTGCCCCGCGGCATCACGGACTGGAAGCAGGACTCGCACCGCACGCTCGTGCTCCTCGCCCACCAGGTCACTTACCCGCACTACCGCACCTCCCAGCACACACCCTCATACCCTGAAACCATAGGTCACGATGTCATATGGATACTCCGCATCCAGCGAATCGATGTGGTAATAGACCTCCACCGTCACAAACACGGTAGCGCTGTCAAGCTCCACTGCGGCCGTTACTGACTCCCCATCTGATTCCAAGGTGCAAGTCTGCCCTTCCGTCACGCACTCGATCGTTGGCCGCTCATCAGAAGGAATCCCTTCAGCGTCATAGCCCGTGAACTCACGTACAAAAACCTGCGCGGGAATCACAGGAGAATTCACCGTGATCCGCACTGGACCGCTCGTAGGGATCGCGATGACCTCGTTCGGTTCGATCGTCGGTCGTGCAGTGTGAAAGGAACTGCTGGAGTCGCTATACCAAATAGAGGACAGTGGTGGGATCGTAATCCCATTCACGGTCGCGTCAGGCGCAGAATCTGGTGGGGCCTGCACAGCAATCATCGTCTCCTCGGAGGATGACGAGGCGCTGGGATGAGAGCCGCCCTCTTCCGAGCCGGAGCATCCTTCCACAGCGAGTGCCGCGAGGACGACCATCGGAACCAGAACCGAACGAACGCCTAGTCCCGCCATCTCAACACCAGAAGTGGCTTATTTTGGGGTCCCAGTTCCTCGTCGTCGACTTATAGACGGTTCCGCCTTCAAGAGAGGCATGCATCGAGTACGCACGGAACATGAAATCTCCCTCGTTCCGGCAGGTGGAGTGCGGAGTGGCTCTACCAGACCAAGTGTCGTTGTCGTGGCCGGAAGACCCGGACATCACGTACTCTCCTCCCCACCAGCGGTCTCGCAAGACCATTGTGACCACCTCAGCGCGTTTCACAGCCCGATCACACTGGGTCACGGCATGGACCGAAACCATGTTTTCGCCCCTGTGGCTCTTGTGAGGGTAACCCGTGGATCCCTTACATCCGGCGGGCGAGGGTTTCCACCAAGACGGAACAGTTTCAGGATGATCCGCGTCCGTTTCCCCCTCGACCGTTCCCTCCGACCTCACCACCGCAGTCGCCTCCGGCAGCGTCTGCGTCTGGTTTGTCGAGTCAGAGAGATCCGAAACCGTGACAAGCGAGGTGGACTCGCCATCCTGATCTTCTGCCCTCGCCGTAGGAGACACAGCTCCCACCGCCAGAAGAAAAGCTCCTGTTATACTAAGCGCCGCGCGCCATCGGATCATCATGGTCAAACCCCTTCGTTGCGTCATCCATCACACTATGGACTCTCGTCTAATTCACTAGATTACGAGTAGGTAACCATTTTCAACTCTAGTATTGCGGTGCCTCACTGTCAATCCCTCGACGAGACTCATAGTCCCCGCGTGGGTAGGGGCCGTGCCTCACCCGGTTTCCTCAGAAGATGGCTGGGGCGGGCGGCTAGGGGATGTGAAGGATCTGTCGTTGGCTGATCGGATGGAGGTCACCAAGAAGTACGCGAAGGCCCACCAGACCGCGTCGAAGAAGGACAAGACCCGGATCCTGGACCAGGTCGTGGCGGTAACTGGACGAAACCGGGACCATGTCTGTCACCAGTTGCGCCGCCGGGACGGGCCGTCGCGATGATCGTGGTCGTCGATCGATGCCGATCCTTGTAAGTATTCCTGCGACGCCCGACTCGTGTTGGGACGTCGTGGGCCGGCACGGATGTCAGCGACCAGTTCCGGTACCTTCACACCAACCGGCAGCCCCAGCAGGCATGGCCGTCGGCCAGCCCGCCCGCACTCAAGCCCGTCGCTGCCCGAAAGGGAGCGAACCAGCCCAGGCGAGATGACGGTTCGACGGTATCCCGCTTGGGCGGAGCAAATCCCGGCAGACGACCGTCGAGGGCCAAGAGGCCCAGCGCCGACGTGGGCTCAGCAGCCGGCTGCCGCTTCTAGAGCCAGGGACAGGGCGACATGGTGCGAGTCGACACCGAAGCCACGCAGGTCGTAGTCGTTGTCGGCGAGGGTGTCGGCGGTGAACAGCAGCTGGGCGAAGCGCACTCCGCGGACCTTCGCGATCGCCGCCATCGCGGCGCATTCCATCTCGACGGCGACGCAGCCCTGCGACTTGCGCTGCTCCACCAGGGCACGGGTCTCACGGAAGAAACCGTCGGTGGTCCACACCGGAGCGACCTGCGCCCCGAAGCCCGCTGATCGCGCCACCTTCGCGACGGTGGCTCGCAGCGCCTCGTCGGTCTCGACCCACGCCCCGGCCTTCAGATAGTGGTACGACGTGCCCTCGTCTCGCAGCGCTCGGCTGGGGACGACGAACTCCCCCTCCGGTAGTTTCCGGAGCGCCCCGCAGGAACCGACGGCGACCAGCGATTCGGCCCCGGAGCGAATCATCCGCTCGGTCACCAGAGCCGCGGCGGCCGCGCCGATCGGCATCGGAACGACCCGCACCACCTGCCCGCCGCGCGTCGCCTCGTAAATCGGGTACTCGACGGTGACGAACGGCACGGTCCCCACCCGCCGCACCTCCCAGCCCTCGGCGGTCTCGATCGTCTTCTCGGACAGGAACGCCAACACGGCGACGCCAGGCCCCTCGACCTGCACATCAGCGAACATCATCGGCGAAATGAGGTCGTCGGGGTCATCATCGAAGTCGAGGATTGGAAAAGCACCGGGCATCAGCATGGGTTGATCATCCCACGCGAGTGGCAGCGACGGCGGGCAAGTTCGACCCAAAGTCCCTTGCTCTTCTCGTGCGCATTGCCGAACATGTCCCAGAGGATTCGGTATGCCGCTGAAAGTCGGGCATGCGACGGCGGCCGCACGCGTGGTCGCTGTCACTCTTCAGGAAGGCAAAACCGGTTGAGCCGGGTCGTGAGGAAGGAGCAGTCCGTGTCAAAACCATCCGGCACCTGAAAGCAGACCCGGCCACAGGTCCCTGCACACCTTTACGGCGGTTTCCATGCGGCCAGCCCCATCGGCTTCGAGTGCCTCTCACTCCGTTGCCGAAGGACCCATCAACTCGGGGGCTACGGGGGTCCGGACCCCCTCGTCGACGGAGCTCAGGCGCGGCAGTTCGTCCATCGAGACGTCCAATGCCCGGAATCGTCGCGCCGAGACCAGCACCCGCGATTCCAGCGTGCCCATGGCGGCGTTGTAGTTCTTGACCGTGCCGTTGATGGATGCCCCCAGTTTCTCGAAGTGCGATCCCAGGGTCGCCAGCCGGGAGTACAGCTCACGTCCGAGCGCGCTGATTCTCGTCGCCGACTCCGCCAGCCGCGACTGCCGCCACCCGTGAGAGATGATCTGCAGCAGTGGGATCAGCAGGCCCGGCCCCGCCAGGGTGATCCGACGGGCGGCGGCGTACTCGTGCAGGGTGGGTTGCTGTTCCAGGGCGAGGCGGTAGAACTCGTCGCTGCCGAGGAACAGCACCACGAACTCGGGGCTGCCGGCGTCGAGGGCCCAGTACTCCTTGGCGGAGAGCTGGTCGATGTGGGTGCGGACGTGTCTGACGAAGCGCCGCAGGTGCGCGGCGCGTTCCTCCTCGTCCTCGGCCTGGCAGGCCTCCAGCACGGCCGACAGGGGCACCTTCGAATCCACGAACACCGCCCGGCCCCCGTCGAGGTCGATGCGCATGTCGGGGCGCAGCCGGTTGCCCTCCGATGAGGTGTAGCTGGTCTGGGTCTCGAAATGGCAGTGCTCCACCAGCCCCGCGACCTCCGCGATCCGCCGCAGACTGGACTCACCCCAGGCGCCCCGCACGTGAGGGGCCCGCAGCGCCGTCGCCAGCGATGCCGCTTCCTTCCGCACCGCCTCGCCGGAAACCCGGACCCCCTCCACCTGCTGCCTGAGTTCCGCTGCCAGGGCGGTGCGCTGGTTTTCCACCTCCGCCAGCCGCTGCTGGAGTTGCCGCAGCGCCTCGGATATCGGGGTCAGGCGCAGTTCCGCGGCGCGATCGGCCTGTTTCGTCTGCTTCTCCAAGGCATCCGCCGACAAGGACCGGAACTGGTGGGCGAGCTGTTCGCGGTCCGCGGTGACGTCCGCGGCCCGTTTGACGGCGGCATCGCGTTCGGCCTCGGCGCGTGCCGTGCGGGTGGCGGCGCTCTGGCGGGCCAGCAGGAAACCGAGGGCCACGCCGACCAGCAGCGCCGCCAGGGCCAGGAGCAGTGAGGAAGTGTCCATGAGGGAAGGGTCGCAGACGGCACCGACATTTTTTGCTGCACCCCATCGCGCATGCGGGGACGCGGCGGCGAGCGTTCATCCTCAACGGGGGCGACTGCGTGCGTCCCCACCCCCATGCGGGGACGGTTTTGTCGGGGGTGGGGTGTTGAATGGGAATCGTGTTCTCGACTCCTTCCTCCCATCTGGATGACCTGGCCGCTTTCGTGACGGCCTCCCCGACGAGCTATCACGCGGCCTCGAGCATGGCATCGCGCCTTGCCGATGCCGGTTTCGTCCCGGTCGACGAGAAGAGCCGGTTCCCGCGGGGTGCCGGTCGGTTCTTCGTCGTGCGACACGGCGCCGTGATCGCCTGGCGACAGCCGGAACGCATCACTGAGGCCACCGGGCTGCGTGTCGTGGGTGCCCACACCGACTCCCCGGCTCTGAAGGTCAAACCCGAGGCCAGCTTCTCCTTCCGCGGGTGGGGTCAGATCGCCGTCGAGATCTACGGCGGCGCGCTGCTGAACTCGTGGCTGGACCGGGAACTCGGCATCGCGGGTCGCATCATCACCCGCGACGGCGCCCAGCACCTGGTGCGTCTCGACTCCGTGGCCAGGCTCCCGCAGCTGGCCATTCACCTGGACCGGTCGGTCAATGACGGTCTCAGGCTCGATCGGCAGACCCACACCCAGCCCGTCTTCACCCTCGACGCCGAACCCGATCTGCTGGCGGTCTTCGCGGAACAGGCCGGGGTGAGGTCCGGCGATGTCCTGGGACACGACCTGTTCACCTACCTCTCACAGCCTCCGGCTCGTTTCGGGCTGCGCAACGAGTTCTTCGCCTCGTCTCGCCTGGACAACCTCTCCAGCACCCACGCCGGATTGACGGCCATCGAGGACCTGGGCGACGGCGACGACCTGGTGCTGCTGGCCGCCTTCGACCACGAGGAGATCGGTTCCGCCACCAGCTCCGGGGCGGCCGGGCCGTTCCTCGAGGACGTGCTGGAGCGGATCGCATCCGTCGCAGGGTGTGATCTCGACGCGACGAAAGCGCTGCTCGCCCGCGGTTCCTGCATCTCGGCGGACGCCGGGCACCTGGTTCACCCCAACTACTCCCAGCACCACGACCCGCACGTCGATCTCGTTCCCAACGGCGGCCCCATGCTGAAGGTCAACGCCAATCAGCGTTACGCCACCGACGCGGTGGGTGAGGCGCTGTGGCTGCAGGCCTGCGAGGCCGCGGGGGTGCCGTCGCAGGTGTTCGTGTCCAACAATGCGATGCCGTGCGGCTCCACCATCGGCCCCATCACCGCCACGCGGCTGGGAATGGTGACGGTGGACGTCGGTATCGGGTTGTTGTCGATGCACTCGGCCCGGGAGATGTGCGGGGTGGATGACCCGCACCATCTGGCCGCCGCGCTGCGCGCCTACCTTGAGGGATGACCGGTTCCCCCGAATCCGGTTGAGTCGAGCCTCACGAGCGTCGACGAGTGTGGTGTGTCGAAACCATTCCGGTTGAAGTTGGTTGAGCCGACCAGCGAGCGTCAGCGAGCCGGTCGTGTCGAAACCACCCGGCGGCCGTCTTGGTACCCACGCCCACGGCTGTCCCCCGAAATGGCATCGGGTCAGCGCTCACACCCGCGGAACCCCTGGAAACAGTGTGCAGGCCCGCCTGCAACCCGGCCCAAGGAGAGAAAAAGGCCGGTGCGGCGGGCCTGCCGAGCGCTTGTGGCAGAGCGCGTAACGGTGGTCCTGAACACATGTGACCAACTGTGTCGTTCACTGAAGAAACCCTAACCCACAGTATTTGGGAAACGCAAGAGGTTCGTAAATATTTTTGCCGGCACGACGCCGCCCCCTCCAGGGGTGGCGTGCCGTAGACTCGTCGCTCGTGGCTCTCACCATTGGAATCGTCGGCCTCCCGAACGCCGGCAAGTCGACCCTGTTCAACGCGCTGACCCGCAACGACGTGCTGGCGGCCAACTATCCGTTCGCGACGATCGAACCGAACGTCGGTGTGGTGGGGGTGCCGGATTCCCGGTTGCCGGTGCTGGCGAAGATGTTCGACTCCCAGCGCATCGTGCCCGCAACCGTGAGTTTCGTGGACATCGCGGGCATCGTCCGGGGGGCGTCGAAGGGCGAGGGCATGGGCAACGCGTTCCTCGCCAACATCCGTGAGGCCGACGCCATCTGCCAGGTGACCCGCGTCTTCGAGGACGTCGACGTGACGCACGTCGACGGGAAGGTGGATCCGGCTGGTGACATCGACACGATCACCACGGAACTGATCCTCGCGGACCTCCAGAGCCTGGAGAAGGCGCTTCCGCGCGTGGAGAAGGAGGCGCGGATCAAGAAGGAGTCGCGCCCGAAGCTGGAGGCCATGCAGGCGGCCGTCGAGGTCCTCGAATCCGGGAAACGGATCCACGGTTCGGGGCTGGACATGGAGCTGCTGCGAGACCTGTTCCTGCTCACCGCGAAGCCGTTCCTGTACGTGTTCAACTGCGATCAGGACGAATTGGCCGACGAGGACCTCAAGGACCGCATGCGTCAGGTCGTCGCCCCTGCCGAGGCGATCTTCCTCGACGCGAAGTTCGAGGCCGAACTGGTGGAGATGGACGAGGAGGAGGGTCGCGCATTCCTGGAGGAGATGGGAATCACGGAACCGGGCCTCGACGTGCTGGCCAGGGTCGGCTACGAAACCCTCGGCCTCCAGTCCTACCTGACGGCGGGCCCGAAGGAGGCCAGGGCCTGGACCATCCCCCAGGGGGCGACGGCCCCCGAGGCGGCGGGGGTGATCCACACCGACTTCCAGAAGGGCTTCATCAAGGCCCAGGTCGTCAGCTTCGACGACCTCGTGGCGGCAGGCTCCGAAGCAGCGGCAAAGGCGGCAGGCAAGATGCGCCTGGAGGGGAAGGACTACGTCATGCAGGATGGCGATGTCGTGGAGTTTAGGACAGGGCTAACGTCTGGAGGAGGCAAGAAGTGAACCGAGTCCCCGACTCGCCCCTGGAAGCACGTCCAGTTGTCTGGTCCTTCTTCTCCGGGGCCATGGGCCTCGATCTGGGGCTCGAGGCCGAAGGTTGGCACCCCACCTTGGCGGTGGAGATCGAGCCAAAGTTCTGCGCCACCATTCGTCGGAACCGACCGGGGATCCGGGTCCTCGAGGAGGATGTGGCGAATCTTAGTGCGGAGGTCCTCCGTGGCTTGACGGGCAACGATGAGGTCGACCTCATGGTTGGCGGTCCGCCGTGTCAGAGCTTCTCGACTGGGGGAAACCGAGCCGCCTTGAGCGACCCTCGCGGCAACGCCATCTTCGACTACTTGAGACTCGTGTCCGAGGTGCGACCGCGGATGTTCGTCCTGGAGAACGTCGCCAACCTTGTGACGGCGGCCATTCGCCACCGCCCGATCTCGAAACGTCCGGGACAGTCATGGAATTTGTCCTCGTACAAGGGCCACACTGAACAACCACTCTTCCCGCTGGAAGGAGAAGTCGCGCCTCTCCAGGAGGATGAGCTGTCGGGGAGCGCCATCAGGTATCTCCTGTCGACAGTGATTGCTGACCTTGGCTACAACGTCCGCTTTGGCATCCTCAATGCGGCTGACTTCGGGGCACCGCAGAACCGGCTGCGTTTCGTCATGATCGGCTTCCGGGATGCAACGCCACCGACCTTCATACGGGCTACACATGGCATTGAAGAGCAGCCCTACGCAACGGTACGGGACGCCATCGGAGATCTCATTGATCAACCTGGCCCTGGCTCGTTGTACACGTCTGAGACGAAGGGTTACTTCGACTTGGTTCCACCCGGGGGCAACTGGCGTGATCTTCCCACGAAAGTCGCGGCACGTGCCATGGGCGAGAAGAGTCTGCGGGCGGGTGGAGGGAAGACTGGTTTCTTCCGTCGTCTCGACTGGGATGGTCAGTCCCCAACGATCACTGGCAAGCCGAACCGAAAGGGCTCGGCCATGTGCCATCCGAGTCAGAGCCGACCGCTCTCGGTACACGAGTGTGCCCGTCTCCAAGGATTCCCGGACGACTGGGTCATCGAGGGGTCGGTCGCTGACCGCTACACGCAGATCGGAAATGCCGTTCCAGTCGCATTGGGGAGGGCGATAGGCGCGACCCTTCGCCAACCGAGTGCCTCCGAAACGCAGATCGACACCGAAGCTATGTTGAGGCAATCAATCGCCCGACTTCGAGCCTCGGCCCGAAATAAGCGTTCTCGTGGGTCTGGGGAGGAGGCGGTTGCATGACTTACATGGATAACCTGGTCGGAATGAATCCGAATCTCTTGGCGAGGATCAAGAAGACACAGCAGGACATCGATTGGATCCGCTCTGCTAGCGGAGTGGACTTGCTGGAACTCGCAACGGATCAACTCGGTCTCAAACCGGTGAGTGCAGTGGCGAGTGACCTTACCGCCTTGGAACTCGGAAATAAGTCACGATCCGAACTGCTGGAATTGCTCGAGCCCAAGTTCGATGCCGGTACTTCCACGGCAAGTGATCTCGCTGATCAAATTCAGCTCTGTCGCGCCTTTGCGGATCCGCGGGCGGTGACTCGTCGAGTCGCTGACTATGTGGAGAGCAAGGTCATGGAGTTCCCGAGGACTGCCGCACACCTGCGCGTTGGGTCGAATGCGGGGGACGTGCTCGACCCCTTCATCCTTGCGGCAAATTACGAGTTGCTGAGTGAGCGTAACCTCCAGCGGACAATCGGCCACACGGCATCCCACAAGGTACTGATGAAGATCGAGGACCTTGTCGGCCATCTGCATGAAAGCGTGATCGGCGAGATTCGTGGCAACTTCCGCGTGCCGGAGCCGCAGGGGAGCCAGGGGAAGGAGAGGCTGGATCTCACGTACAACCCCTTCCCGGGTGCCGACATTGGTCAAGTGCCAGTTCCTGAACGACCGGACGTCCTCCGACTGTTCCAAGTAAAGAGCAAGACCGGCTCTGCCAAGGGTGGCGATGGTAAGCGCTTGGCGGAGCAACTCGTTACCTTGGAGAAGACCTACGCCGCCGACACCTTCTACGTCGCCGTGGTCGGCAACACGCTGAAGGGCCATCGGTCGCGTGGTGCAGTTCAAGGGAACTCGCCAAGCACCGCGATCATGGTCGGGGCCTCCGCGCTGAACGAGCTCACACAATCAAGCGTGGGTGCCGAGTTGTTGCTGCGCATCTACCAGCGAGCATTCCGCGCTGCTTCCGAGGAAACGGGGTACCAGTTCTCGGAGTTGGTCGTGTCGATGGCCGCCGAGTTCGAGGAGGAGGCAGAGGTCGCCGAGACGGACTTCCTTTCCGCATGGTTGCATGTAGCCGTGGACGGTGACCCTGTTGAGCAGGATTCACGTCGACAACCGCCGCCGCGACGTCGCGGTGCCAAGAAGAGCTAGCCATGACTGACGCGGGGGACGAGACGCCGGAGCCGGACGAGAGGCCCGAGGGTGAGCCTCTGGATAAGGACTCCTCGAGCGAACCCGCCCCGGAGGGCCTGAAGGGCTTCGATCCGCAGGACTGGGCCCGGCTCGCCGACCGGATCGGCACCGGCCTGCCAACCGGGTTCACGGAATCGTTGACCGGTGCGAACAGCCCGTTGGTCCGGAGTCTTGAGTCGATCCAGGAA
>ERZ772962.2147-NODE-2147-length-10273-cov-2.964377_pt1 | contig 10273 bp, 6 predicted proteins | sample MGYA00580676_ERZ772962 | MGnify/ENA primary metagenome ERZ772962 (study PRJEB29015, sample SAMEA2738049) | human oral metagenome | biome: human oral; feature: human-associated habitat; material: saliva | place: China | collected 2230 ...
CGATGCTGTTCCGACATTCATCCGCCTGGCTTTTAGTTATGAGGCACGTTTTGAGAAGGCTGCCGAAGCCCATGTCGTTGCCTCCGATCGTCATGACGACGAGGTCTGTTCCGCTCGAAACGCCCTCCGCCTGTGGCCTGTTGATCACCGAACTGCCGAGCACGGCGCTTTTCTGACTTATCGTGACCTGTTCGATTCGCGAGTTCGCACACGAAACGTCGCGAACCTTGACGTCGGCGCCGCGTTTGCGAAGGCTCTCCGCATAGAGGTTTCCCGTGCTGTTCGGGCTTCGTAAGCACCTTCCGCCGGAATAGGAGCCGCCGCCGACGCCCGAAGAATATGAGTCGCCCATGATGGTGATGGAAAGCTTGGCGCCTTTGAGGTTGTTGAGATCTTTGCGAGGCGAGGCCGACGACGGCGATTGCCTGGAAGCCCTGCGAACGTTGGAGGCTCCTCGGGCTTTAGCCGAAGCGGACGCGCGGGACGTCCTCTGTGCGGCGGTCCCTTTGGACGTCGAGGCCGCCTGGGGTTCAGAGGCCGAAGGCGCGTTGCAGCCGATCATTCCTCCTATCGCAAAAGCAGCCACTCCCGCGAAGGTCAGCCTTTTGCGTGTTGAGCCCTTGCGTGTCGAGCTTTTCTTCATCGCATGTCCTTCTCGTTTTTGCATCCTATATTCATTGTCCTCGTTCTATTCTTGGCTGTCCGCGACACTCGTCTCTTTTCGCCGTCGGCAATCCTATGTCGGCGGTCACGCGTGCCTGCGGGCGGTGTGTGCGAAGGGCGAACTGGCTCTGGAATTCGACGGAGAATCGATATAGAATGGCTGAGCTTCAACAGAGGCGCGTTCAATGAGAACAGAATACGGGGATGATCGGTTTCGACGGCGACTGTGCGCCGAAGGGAAGCGGGTCGAGGATGCAGAGTCATCTCGTTAACGATTCTCTGCGAACCAATAGGTGCCAAGAACAAGAGCACCGATTTCGCCCTCGCCGCCTGAGCGAGCTGCGGAATCCGTCAGCCTAGGGGTGCTTTCCTCCTAGAACCTGGCGTCGCCTTTGAAAGCCACTGCCGAACGGGTATGCAGCGGGCCCGCTCGGAACTCTTACGCTGCTAGGTCTGTCAGCGACTTGTTCGCGTGAGCGCTGGGGCCGAAAACAACGCACTGCGAACTGCACCCGGAGAATACTTGGGCAAGCATCGTCGGACGCGGGTTCGATTCCCGCCATCTCCACTGAATACTCGTTGTCCAAGTCGGCAGCGAACACTATGTGAAATTGTCATATTCTATAATCGTAGGCTTTTATTCTTTATATACTAGTCATATCGATTCTACATTCTTATGAAAACGACAGTAAGTATTACCTAGAAATTAGGTAATACTTACTGTCGTTAAATTTTAGTATACCAATATGGTAATGGTTTTAGATTGATTGTATTTAATAATCTAATTTTGATTATCTGTCAAATCGTCGGATGTATCGTAGTTTTTATCGCTAAGCGTGGTGCCATCTGTGGAATTCAATTCAGGAGGATTCGTTACAGTAGTGTGCCATTCAGAAGGTCTGCCCAGATTTCGCAGTCCTCGGTTTGAAAGCAGACCGATAACTGCTATAGCGGCGGCAATGGAACCTAAAGCAAAGGAAAAGGTGGAAAAATAAGCGGCGACTAGAGTGCTCGCAATGGCGGGAACGAAAGCGGTAATTGCGAGTTCGATGACTCCAGCGAGGGAATTGACACGTCCTTGGAGATGGACTGGCGTAGTGGAAAACAGATACCCTTGCATTATAGAAATAGTGAAAGGAAACGCCAGTCCATAGAAAGGTAACCATATAAGAAGTGTTTGGTAGGTATGGCTGAATGTAGCGAGAGAAACGATGATAAATATGCCAATAAATGTCATTAAAAGAAGTTTTCCGGAGCGAAAGCGTTGAAGGAATTTTCCAGCGAAAATTGATGCGATGATCATGAATACTGAACTCGCTGATTCTAAAATGGAGATTTGGAAAGCAGTATAGCCCTGTGAAATGAGATGATATAACGCCGTGTTGTTTGTGAATGCAAAACTAGTGTTGAGGACCATAGTAACGATAAAGCAGATTCGAAGAATGGGTTCGCCCCAGACGAAAGTGAAAGCTTCATGGATATCTGTGAAAACACGACGCATGGCCATCAGGCGTCTTTTTGAACAGTTAGAATCGCTAATGGGGGAAATAGATGCATTGAATTTCATCTCAGCTGTTTTTGACACTTTTAAATTGGTGCTGATTAATCTTGTTAAGATGGCCATGGTTGATAAAAGAGCTGCAGAAAAGTAATACGGCAGTGCGCGAGTAAGCGTAGAGAAATCCGCCGATAGGCCCGCCCGTGATCTCGATGACGGCGTTTCGTCCTTGATTGATGGCAATGGCCTTAGTAAATTCTTTGTCGTCGGGTATGATCGAACGTAACGCCGCATTGTCAGCCATTCCGAAAAGACCGTCGAGAACTTTTACGGCGACGATGATAACAAGAATCTGCCAAAACTTTAGAAGGTTGAAGGTCAGAAGTAATCCGAAAGCTAACCACAAGACGGCACCAGAAATGCTGCGCGCATACATTCCCATGCGGCGATCGATTCGATCTATTAGAACGCCACCGAAAAGCATAACTGCGAGATAAGCGAACGTTCCTACACTGTTGACTACTCCGGCAGTGGCGATAGAGCCAGAGATTTCAACGATAACAAAGGGCAGAGCAACTGTGCACAGTGAGCGGCTAAGCATATCCGAGGTCGATGCTCCGAGCCAGAGTACATAATTTTTCGATAACTTGCTCAAGACTATTCTCCTGTGCTAGTCGGCAGTCAAATATGTGTTTGAAATATTGAAAGCTTACTATGAGACTATCAAATCTTGCGCACTTCTGACAGTTACCTTACTCGCGAAACTGTGGGAGAAGAATATGTGTATACGCTAATGTAAAAATCTTTGCGACCGAAAATTATATATAATTATAAAATTTAAATGCACTTAATATAGTTGGTGTATTCTCATCAAATGAAATGATTTACGATGCAGTTTGTTGTCAAAATTGGACGGCGGGGCGGCCAACTGGCCGCCGCCCGCTTCCGCGTCGATCAGCCGTCGCCCTGTTCGCGCTTGCCGCCCTTGCGTGCGGCGCGGCCGGAGGTGCGGGGGCCTTCGAAGTCGGGCCTCTTGTAGTTCATGTGCGGCTTGCGGGCGCCCAGGCCGGAGCTGAGGAGGTTCGCCTGCGTGACGTGTATGTCGGACAGGACTTGGCGCACGCCGATCGCCTCCGACTTGGCGGGGCGGTGGATGATCTCCAGGACGGACAGCAGGGTCGAGACGAGGACGCGCCCGCTGCGGTAGACGAGATACCGGCTGGTCCACTCGGGGCGGAACTTCTCCTTGTAGGAGCGCAGGCCCTTGAAGTTGTAGGCCCGGTTGCCGAAGTCGTAGATGTAGCGGACGATCTTCTGCTTGCTGTTGGAGTACTTCTTGTTCCCGGTGTTGGAGAGGGGGGCCATCCCGAGGTTGTAGAACTCGTAGCCGTTCTCCCTCGCCCACTCGATGAGCGAGACGAAGATCCCGTCCATCGTCCCGCCGGGCGCGTCGGGGCGGATGCGCATGAGGTCGACCGACGCCACGTTCGGGCTGGCGGGCATGATCGAGGCGAAGCCCTCGACCCGCTCGTCGTTGCGCACCACCGCGACGGGGGCCCGGCTGAGGTATTCGGGGTCGAAGCGCCCGAGGGAGAAGCCCATCTCCTCCCGGTCGCCGATCCACGCGTCGGACACGTCGCGGATCTCGGCGAGGAACTTCTCCGTGAAGGGCGGCGCGACCATCTCGAAGTGGGTGCCCTTCTCGCCCATCCGGTTGCGCATGCGCCGGAAGATCTTCCCCTTGTTCCCCACGTTGGAGTAGTTGGCCAGGCGCAGCATCGCGTCCTCGCCGATCTTGACGAAGGTGAACCCCTGGTCGGCGCACGTCGCCAGGTATTTGGCCGAGATCTCGTAGATGGCGACGTTCATCCGGTAGGAGGCGGCCATCGTCACGAACTCGTCGATGGCCTCTTCGAACGCCGACTCCTCGCCTATCGGATCGCCCAGGATGACCAGGTTGTTCCTGTGCGGGCGGTACAGCAGCGCCACCTTGCCGTCCGAGGAGTAGAAGACGTGCTTGTCCCCCAGGAAGAAGAGGTGGGAGTATTCGTTCCCGCCGTGTTCGGCCAGGAAGGCTTCGAAGCGCGCCACGTCCGCCGGCCCCGGCGGCCTGAAGTCCATCGTCCGCCCCCGCGAGAAGAGGAGGCCGAGGGAGATGAGTATCACGATGGCGCCGTAGAAGGCGAAGTGCCGCGGAGGCTCGCCGCGGTGGGGGAAGGGGTGGGGGATCTTCTCGTCGTGGTACAGGCGCCACAGGAAGATCCCCATGGGAATGCCGACGACGGCTATGAAGGACGCCGCGAACGACCTCCACGTCAGCCTGAGCGGCTGCCGGCTGAAGGAGTCGCGGGCCAGGAAGAGGAGCCAGGCGACGAAGAGGAGGAGGATGGCCTCCTCGAAGTCGAACCCCTTCAGGAGCGAGGCCGCAGCGCCGACGACGAGCAGCCCGAGGGCGATCCCGTAGATGCGGGCGACCCGCGCCCGGATGCCGCGGGCGAGGACGACGAGCATGATCCCGATGAGCAGGGAGGTGATGCTGGAGGCCAGGCGCGCCCCGCGCGGGGTGAACTCCCGCAGTATCTCGATCCGCTCGTAGATGGCCGGCGTGATCGCCGAGATGATCAGGGTCACGCCGGAGACGAGCGTGCCGATCCACAGGATCGAGATGGAGAAGTCTTCGCGCTTGCGCCTGTCGCTCAACCCGAACTTGGGGGCGAGCAGCTCGCCGACGGCGTAGAGCGTGGCGATGAGCCACGGAATGATGTAGTAGCTCACGCGGTAGACGACGATCGACAGGAAGAGGCGGGTGGTCTCGTAGTCCATGGCGCTGAACAGCGCGATGCACGTCAGGTCGAAGGTGCCCAGGCCGCCGGGGATGAACGAGACGAGGCCGACGAGGGTCGCAGTCGAGTAGACGAAGAGCGACATCCACAGGTTGGCCTCCGGGATGAAGAGCCTGACGCAGAACCAGAAGTAGACGCCGGCCACGAGCCAGTCGAGGAGCGAGGCCGCCGTCATCTCGAGCTTCTGCCGGTAGTTCTGCAGGGCGAAGGGCGAGCGCGTCAGGTCGATCTTGCCCCATTTGACCTTGCCGCCGAAGAAGTACAGGGGGACGTAGAGGCTCATGGCCAGGGGGACGATCCACAGGCCCTTGTCGTACCGCAGGGCGAAGGGGAGGGTGGTCAGCAGCATGACGAACAGGCCGATGAGGTTGGACGCCCACACCGCGAGGGTGATCTTCAGCGAAGTGCTCTTGTCCGCCCCGGCCTTCGTGTAGTACCTGGCCCGGATCGTCCCGCCCGTCAGGCCCCCCAGGCCCGCGAAGTTGTTGAAGGCCTGGGCGATCCACCCGATCTTCAAGGCCGTCGGCGCGGGGAGGGAGATCCCGAAGTGTCTCGAGGCGAAGATGTCGTACACGCCCGTCGCCGTGAAAGCCAGAACCCCCAGGAGCGCTATGCCGAACAGCTTGCGCGGCTCGATGGCGGCCAGGAGCTCGCGCATCTGGGGGCCGGAGACGTTCTTGAGCTCGTTGCGGGCGACGAAGAACACCCCGACCGCCATGAGGATGTAGAAGATCCACGTTGCGGCGCGTTTGTGCTCTTTGACGAAGTCGGCGATTCTCTTCATGTTCCCCTGGTCTTCTAGGTGTCCGGGCGCGACCGGGCCCACACGGGCGTCGCCTGCCGGGAGTGCTCGGACAATCTTACTGGCTTCGTTCCGGATCCGTGGCCGGCTTGCCGGGGCTCCCGCGTTTCGCAGCGCGGGCCGGACGTCGCGCGGGCCAAACGCGCGAGAGGTCCGGCGGCGGCATCCGTCGTCCGTGAAAGAACAGTTCTCATGCTACAGGGGGACCTAGAGGATCACCGGTGCGATAAATCACATGAAATTCCACGTCTTTCCCTTCGAAATGTGCCAGCTCTGGCGGAAATCCGCTAGATTGCTGGGTAGCGGCCCGCACCGGGTCCTCAATCGAAACGAAAGGTATGGGAATGTCCATTAACCGTACTGAGCTCATCGCAAAGGTCGCTGAAAAGGCCGGTCTGTCCAAGACCGACGCCGACAAAGCCCTTGCAGCTCTCCAGGAAGTCCTCGTCGACTCACTCGGCAAGGGCGAGGCCGTCAAGATCACGGGGCTCATGGCCGTCGAGCGGACCGAGCGCGCCGCTCGCAAGGGCCGCAACCCCCGTACGGGCGAAGAGATCCACATCCCCGCCGGATACGGCGTCAAGCTCACCGCAGGCTCCGCCCTCAAGAAGGCCGTCTCCGACTGACGTCGCAACGACTTGTGCGATCCAGCCGGGGCTCGGCTCCGACGCCGATCGGGCCGGCCCCGGCTCGTTCGCAATCCAAGCCCCCGCGGCCTCGGCGCGGGTGTGGGATACGCCCCGCCGCGCCTCCTGGTCGGTGCGGGGGAGCGGCTCCTAGACTGAAGCCCATGAGCACACTGCCTCCCCAGCCTCCTCAAGGCCCCGACGGGCCGGAAACCGAGGGCGCCCCCGGCCTCGACGTGCTGGAGCGCGTCCGCGAACAGCGGGATCCGGGCGACGAGGAGCGATACGCTCACTACGTCCGCAAGGACAAGATCACCGAGTCGGCGGTTCTCGGCAGGCCGGTCGTCGCCCTGTGCGGCAAGGTCTGGACGCCGTCCCGCAATCCCGACCGCTTCCCCGTGTGCCCCACGTGCAAGGCCATCAGGGATCGGCTCGGCTCCCAGGGGTCGGGCTGGCCGTTCGGGCCGGACGTGCCCGGGAACGGGAAGTGAGCCCCCGCACCGGCCACCCCCTGCCGCGATCGGCCTCGGTCCACGCAGCCGAGGCGCTCTCGCCCTCCTTCCCCCGACGGGCGGCGTGGGGAACGGCCTCCTCCCTGAGAGCCTGGCAGGCCGAGGCCCTCCAAGGCTACCTGGCGGCGGACCCCCGCGACTTCCTCGCCGTCGCGACCCCCGGGGCGGGCAAGACGGCCTTCGCCCTCCGCGTGGCCACCGAACTCATCTCGCGCGGGGCAGTGCACGGGGTCACGGTCGTCTGCCCCACCGAGCACCTGAAGGTCCAGTGGTCGGAGTCGGCCGCTCGCGTCGGGCTCAAGCTCGACCCGGACTTCACGAACGCCCAGGGCGAGGAAGGCAGCTTCTTCGACGGAGTGTGCGTTACCTACGCCCAGGTCGCGGCCAACCCGGGGCTCCACCGCGACCGCACGCGCCGGCGCGACACGCTGGTGGTCCTCGACGAGATCCACCACGGGGGAGACGCCCTCTCCTGGGGGGACGGCATCCGGACCGCCTTCGAACCGGCGGCCAGGCGGCTGGCGCTGACCGGAACGCCCTTCCGCTCCGACACCTCCCCGATCCCCTTCGTCGACTATGTCGACGACGGCGAGGGGGTGCGCCGTTCGCGCGCCGACTACACGTACGGATACACCCGCGCCCTGCGCGACGGCGTCGTCAGGCCGGTGATGTTCCTCAGCTACTCGGGCCGGATGCGGTGGCAGACCAAGCAGGGCGACGTCGTCGAGGCGACCCTCGGCGAGCCCCTGACCAAGGACATGACGGGCCAGGCTTGGCGCACGGCCCTCAACCCGGAGGGCGAGTGGATACCGGCCGTGCTCGCCGCCGCCGACGAACGCCTGACCGCCGTCCGCCGGACGGTTCCCGACGCCGGAGGCCTCGTCATCGCCACGGACCGGAAGGCCGCCCGCGCCTACGCCCGCCGGCTCGCGGCGATCACCGGCCGGGACCCGGTCGTCGTGCTCTCCGACGACTCGCGCGCCTCGGAGAGGATCGCCGAATTCTCGGCCGGCGACGACCGTTGGATGGTCGCCGTGCGCATGGTCTCCGAGGGCGTGGACGTGCCCCGGCTCGCCGTCGGCGTCTACGCGACGTCGGCTTCGACCCCACTGTTCTTCGCCCAGGCGATCGGGCGCTTCGTCCGGGCGCGCAGGCGCGGCGAGACCGCGACGGTGTTCCTGCCGTCCGTCCCCCAGATCCTCGAACTCGCCGCCGGAATGGAGGTCGAACGCGACCACGCCATCGACCGGCCCGGCAGCGGCGAGGACGGCCTGGACGACGATCTGATCGAACGGGCCAACAGGCAGGAGCAGGCCAGCGACCAGCTCGCCTTCCCCGGCTTCGAGGCCCTCGGATCGGACGCGGCCTTCGATCGGGCGCTCTTCGACGGAGGCGAATTCGGGCTCGGCGCCGAAGTCGGATCCGACGAGGAGGCCGACTTCCTGGGGATCCCGGGCCTGCTCGAACCGGAGCAGGTGACCTCCCTGCTGCGCCGGCACCAGGCAGAGCAGTCCGAGAGGAAGCGGGCGCAGCGCCCCGCACCGCCGGCCTCGGACGCCAGGCGGCGGCGCGACGCCCGCAAGGAGCTGTCCTCGCTGGTCTCGGCGTGGGCGCAGAAGTCCGGCCAGCCCCACGCCTTCGTCCACGCCGAGCTCCGCCGAATCTGCGGCGGGCCGGAGGTAGCGAGGGCCTCCGTCGAGCAGATCGAATCGAGGATCGGGCAGGTGCGCCGATGGTTCGTGGGGAGGGCGTGAATCCTTGGTTCGTCGGAAGACGTAAGAAAACCGGCCCATCGCGCATCGGCGGCCGAAGCCTGTGATGCGTGAGAGGGGCCGGTGTTTGTCCCTGAAGGACACACGGAATCTGGCTGGCTTTCATTCACCTAACGTGGACTATCTTTCGCCGGAAGGCGCTTTCTCAGTAAGCGGAGCGCGCTTTCAAGAAGCGGGAGGCGTCAGTCGTCTCCCTCGAAGATGTCGACCGTCTTGGTGGGCACCGCGGGCTCGCCGCGGGAGAGGCGCCAGCCGTCGTAGGGCAGCTCGGCGCGGGAGCGGGCATGGCACTCCGCGGCGGCGGCGATCGCCCGCTCGCCGATGTAAGGCTCGTCCACCTGGCCGCCGTCGATGAGCTTGACCTGAAGGGGCCGTGCGCCCGCCCGTTCGAGGTAGTCGAGGCCCTCCTGCCAGCTTCCGGCCGAGACGACGAGCTCCTGGGCGGCGCTGCCACGCTGGTCGCAGACGCGGCCCGCGACCTTGAGCCCTCCCACGCTCGCCTTGTTCTTCGAGCTTTTGGCCACCTCGTGCATTTTTCCGTCGGCGCCCTCGCGTTGGACGAGCTTGTAGACCATCTCCGCCGTCGGATGCCCCGAGCCGGTCACGACCCTCGTTCCGACGCCGTAAGAATCTACCGGCGCGGCGCCGAGGGCGGCGATGGAGTATTCGTCGAGGTCGCTCGTGACGGTGATCTTCGTCGATGTCGCGCCGAGGTCGTCGAGCTGCTTGCGCACGGTGAACGCCTGGGCGACGAGGTCGCCCGAATCGAGCCGGACCGCGCCCAGCTCGCCCCCGGCCTCGCGTGCGGCGGCGACGGCGTTGTTCACGCCCTCGGCGATGTCGTAGGTGTCCACCAGCAAAGTGGTCCCCGTTCCCATCGTCGCGATCTGGGCGGCGAACGCCTCCTTCTCCGAATCGTGGACGAGGGTGAAGGAATGCGCGGACGTCCCGGCGACGTCGAGGTCATAGGTGCGCCCGCCTTCCAGGTCCGACGTCGCCGTGAAACCCGCGATGACGGCGGCGCGTGCGGCGTGGACGGCCGCGGTCTCGTGCGTGCGGCGCGCGCCGAATTCCAGGCAGGGCCGGCCGTGGGCGGCGGCCGTCATGCGGGAGGCGGCCGTGGCCACCGCCGAATCGTGGTTGAGGATCGAGAGGATGACCGTCTCCAGCACGACGCATTCGGCGAATGAGCCGGTGACCGTGAGTACGGGGGAGTGCGGGAAATAGCATTCGCCCTCGGCATACCCGTAAACGTCGCCCGTGAAGCGGTAGTCGGCGAGGTACTCGGCGGTGCGGTCTGAGACGATCGCGCGAGACGCGAGATACTCGATTTCCTCGGGGTTGAAGCGGAAATCGCGGATCGCTTCGAGGACGCGCCCGGTGCCGCAGACCACGCCGTAGCGCCTCTCGCCGGGAAGCCTGCGCCCGAAGGCCTCGAAGACACACTTCCTTTCGGCGGTGCCGGAGGCGATGGCTGCGTCGACCATCGTCAGCTCGTACATGTCGGTCATGAGCGACGTTGTGGAGAATGCCATGCGGCAATTGTACGCGAGTTGA
>ERZ772962.2152-NODE-2152-length-10257-cov-17.206038_pt1 | contig 10257 bp, 10 predicted proteins | sample MGYA00580676_ERZ772962 | MGnify/ENA primary metagenome ERZ772962 (study PRJEB29015, sample SAMEA2738049) | human oral metagenome | biome: human oral; feature: human-associated habitat; material: saliva | place: China | collected 2230 ...
TACTTATGTCTACAGAAGAAAAATTAAACCAAGCAGCAGGATCTATCAAAGAAGGTGTTGGAAAATTGGTAGGCGATAAAGAACTTGAAAGCGAAGGGGCAACAGAAAAAGTTATTTCTAAAGTTAAAGAAGTTGCTGAAGATGCAAAAGATGCTGTAGAAGGTGTCGTTGAAGGTGTAAAAAACATGCTTCATAAAGACGATGCTAAATAATAAAATTTAGCTAATCTTGCTATTTTTCTCGAAAACACTCCCAGCTAGGGGGTGTTTTTGTCAATGTACATTTGTCAGAGACAATATCGCAGCTAACATGGATTGCAATTTTACTAATTTAAACATCTTATAATATAAAAGGTAGTAAGAGAAAATCTTACTACCTTTTTTGAACTATAAACCTAGTTTACTAAACTAATTCAAGCAATGTTAACCTCTGGTATCTTTTTCAACTGATTTTAATAGTTTACTTGCGAGATAGGCTAAAAGAATAGAGAAAGCAACTAATAGAATCCAAGCAACTAATAAATTTACTTGTACTTTTGTTGAGGTGCTGAAAAATGATCCTCCCTCTTTAAAGCCAGCTAAGTCTAAAAGCCCATCGAAACTATAACGACTAAGTGTAAAATAAGATAAGAACTGTAAAAAGCCATTTAAGGGGATATTTCCGGCAAAGAGAAATTGAAGGAGAATGACAAAGGGCATTACAGTCATTGCCTTTTCGACATTTTTAACGATTGAAGAGACAAAGAGACCTAAAGCATCTGCCGAATAAATGGTTAAAAATATAGTTAAGAAATAAGAGATGAATCGTAAACTATCATTATCAAAGATAGTCTTAAATTCTGAAATCGAGTGGTGATAGAAGAGGAATAAGATACTTGAAAAGATAAGGGCTTGAATTAGAGAAACAAGGGCTTGGAATAACATGTGGGCGAACATATAAGATGACAGGTTCATTCCCCCTCGGTATTCGTGCTTGATAATATCTCTTTCTTTACAAATCAATGTAATAGAATTAAAAACTCCTATCCAAATACAAGCACAAACAATAATGAATGAAGTGGATTTCACTTCTGAACTTAAGCCAGTTGAGAAGCCGTTTTCTCCAGCAACAATACATGTAACCAGGGCAATGATGGCAGTACTTATAAAAGAATACCATCCGTTAGAATTTAAAAAATTTCGTTTAAATTTACCCAAATAAATCAAAATTTGTTCTTTGTTCGATGCATAATTCATCTTAATCTCCTTTATATTCTCTATATTTTTCGATGTAGTAATCTGGAGTTTGCTCTACTTCCGATACAACAAGTTCAAGTTGGTTGACATCAAAGAATTCTAGGGTATCTTCTACGGGGCCATAAAAGGCCAGTTTACCACAGGCTTCTTCCTCACTTTTAGCGAGAACTAATACTTTATCAAATAATTCTGGGGTTCGATCTGGACTATGTGAGATAACAAAGACAATTTTATTGTCATCTGCGATACTCCTTAAACTAGCCATAATTGAACGAGCGTTACTGCCGTCTACTCCAGAATCTGGTTCATCTAAAACAAATACAACGGGATCTGCAATATACTCAGTCGCAATGCTCAATCTTTTTTTCTCTCCGCCGCTTAATGCAGATACCAAGGCATCTTTTTTCTTTGTTAGTTTGACTGTTTCTAGTACTTTTGAGATTTTTTCTTCTAATAAAGCGGGGTCCTTGGTAAAGTCTCGCACGAGTTTCATCTCTGCTGCATTTTTCAGAGTCATATAAACACTATCTTTTTCACGATGAAGACTAAATTGAGGAACATTGGCAATCATTCTTCGAACTTTGTCAAATTGATTATAGATGTTTATATTTCCTAATAAGATATCAGCATCTGCTTTTTCTATGCCCATGATTGCATTGATTAGTGTGGTTTTACCTGCTCCTGAACCACCTAAAATGAGTACGATTTCCCCAGAGGAAACTTGAAAGTCAATCTCTGATAATAAAAGCTTATCTCCTGCGAGACGTTTTCGAATTAGAACAGATAGCTGAGTATCTTGTGCAATCCTGTTGATATTGTCTGCGAGACTCTTTTCTTGAGCTTCAGTTAATTCTGGTTGAAAAACTAAGCAATTATTATAAAGGACGAAGAGTCGATGATTTATGGATACTAAATCATAATTATTTAGGTATGCTTTATCCTTAAGTAGACTATTATTCAAATAAACCGTGTCCCCGAGGGGGTGGACATATATATTACCGTTGTCTATGACTTCGAAATGACTGCTGCTTTTTTCCCCTAGACTTGTGTTGATTTCCTCATGCTTCCATTCGATGTTCTTCTGGTTCATGAGACTAAAAATATAAATAGTATCATCAACTCGGAGAGTATCTCGGTTATTTAGGTAGTGTTTTTTACCAATATCAATTTTTCTATTGTTTACAGAGATTATTTTCGTATCACTCTGTAAATAGTAACCAATATGATCTTTTTCTAATAAAATATTCTCATCATCATTCAAAATTTCAGTTATTTCCTTGGTCACAACACTAGCTTCTTTGAGAACGAAGGTAAAAAAGGAAATTGTATGATCTTGAACTTCCTCTCCTTTGTCTAATTTTTCAGAGATCGTTTCTTTTATCCTATCACCCATATGTTTGAGGGTTGATGGCATTTTGAAAGGAATGTTTTTGTTTTCTTGATCATTGTCTCTATAAATTTTATCGACATACTTTAAGTCCACCTTGGGTTTTGTATTATCTATATATTCTCCACAAAAAGGACAGAACTTCCAACCGATTCCAATATTTTTGAAACAGCTAGGACATTTTGATTTTACAATATAATCCTTCATTTCGACTCTACTTTACTACTTTTCCACAATTGATACAAAATTCGAAGGTTTTTGATAGACTTGTTCCGCAATGGGGGCAAGAAACTAAATCTTGACTAGATGAATCAATAGATTTTTGAAGAGAAATCTGCTCCTGAAAGAGCTTAGTGATTTCAGCAATTTCAGTTGAATAGAGAGGATTTTCCTTTATTTCTTCTAAATGTTCTTCAACAAATTTGATACCTATTAACCGATACAAGTCATTAATTTGATTTTGTAGTACTTGAATTTCCTTCTTCTTGCGAAGGTTTTCTGCATTTTGCTTTCCTTCTGAAATGACAGTATTAGTTGTCTCTTTAACAAGTCTAGCTCCATCTTTCAACTGATCTAAAAAAGCCATCTTTTCTCCTCATCTATGCTTGTTTTTGGTATATATTTCATTTGATTCCAGTATAACACATATGATAATATTATCAAAATTTCTCTATGTTCTACAATGTAATTTACAGACTCTTATTTTCCAATCTTAGAATCCTCTTCTTATTTTTGAGAGCGCTTGAAATATGTTATAATAGGACTAGATTATTTTTAGGAGGCAAACCGTGGGAAATTTTCTTGAGCTAGTCTTTCATCGTTTCTTTTTAGGAATGATTGTAGCTGCATATTTTTGGCTATTGACCTTGGCAGGAGGTGTGATCTTTGGCGTGGCACCAGCTAGCGCAACAATCATGAGTTTATACGCAGAACATGGCTACTCATATCGTTCTTATCGTTTTAAAGAAACCTGGTATCTCTATAAAAATAACCTTATAAAAAGCAATCTGACTTTCTATACATTTTTAATTTTTGGATTAATACTAGTTTATGGTCTTTATCTTATGGTTCAATTGCCTAATCAAACCATCTTACATTTAGCAGTAACTTTTCTGAATTTATTTATCTTAGCAATGGTGTTTTTGGCTTATACAGTGTCCTTGAAATTACAGGTTTATTTTGATCTGTCCTACCAAAACACTCTAAAGTTAGCTTTTATTGGAATTTTTATGAGTCTATCTGCCGTGGTAAAGGTGCTATTGGGCAGTGTTTTGCTCGGAGTTATTACCTATTACATGCCAGCCCTTTTCTTCTTCGTAGGGATTGGAATGTGGCATTTCTTTATTAGTGATATATTGGAGCCTGTTTATGAAAGTATTCATGAAAAAATGGCAAGCAAATAAGACAAAACAGTTTCGCCTCCACTCGCTTCTTAGAATCTATAGTTTAGTGATGATTGCCATCATTTCCAGTTTTGCTCTATTACTAGCCTATGCAGACTGGGATGCTCGTGAGAAGGAAGCTGATCGAGTGGGGCAGCGAGTTCTAGCAAGGACCATTAGCGAGGTTGAGTACTATTATCGAGAGTCGGCACGCCTTGCTCAGGCTTTAGTAGAGAATCAAGCTAGGATTGAGGGGATTTATAAATACTTTAGCCTCAGTACACCAGATTATTTCTACTGGCAGTTGGAACGTAAGGCATCGCCATATATTTCAGTGTCTATTTATGAAAATATCGATGATCTCTATGTACGTAATGATTTTGTGACAGGTGTTTCGATTGTCTTACAAGATTCGACGGAAGTCTTTGTATCGAAAAGAGATAACAGGGGTGGCTACAAAGTTTTAGCAGAAGATTTCAAACCGGATGCAGATAGCTTCGCCATTCCTGTATCCGACCCTGTATCCGACCAAGCTTTAGGTGTTATTTATATTTCCATTCAGTCTGAAGTTCTATATAAAGCTGTTGATAATACAAGAGGCACAGTTCCCATAGCTGTAACAATCACCTCACCTTTCGAAACTGACATGTTTCATCTGGGTGAAAAGGGCCCTAATGAAGACTGGTTAGTGGGGATCACCTCCCATGGCTATCAAGTCCAAGTGGCAGTGCCCCAAAGTTATGTCTTAAAGGGAAGTCTAGCAAGTTCAGCTCTTATATTGGGATTAAGCGCGCTTTTTATCGTTGTTTTACACATAACTTTGAAAAGAACTTTTTCAAATTATCAAGATCAGGTAGTTGATTTAGTGGATTCGATTCAGGCCATTGCCAAAGGTGAGCAGACCAAGAGAATTGATACGTCCAAAAAGGACCAAGAATTGCTTTTGATTGCAGAGACAACAAATGATATGTTGGATCGTCTGGAAAAAAATATCCACGATATTTATCAATTGGAACTGAGTCAGAAGGATGCAAACATGCGAGCTCTCCAAGCTCAGATAAATCCGCATTTTATGTATAACACTCTTGAATTTTTAAGAATGTATGCGGTCATGGAGAGTCAAAATGAACTGGCAGATATTATTTATGAATTTAGTAGTTTACTTCGAAATAATATTTCTAATGAGCGTGAGACCACACTTGAAAAGGAAGTAGAATTTTGTCGGAAATACAGTTATCTCTGTATGGTTCGCTATCCTAAATCAATTGCCTATGGATTTAAAATTGATTCGGGTATTGAGGAGATGAGAATTCCAAAATTTACCTTACAACCATTGGTGGAAAATTATTTCGCTCATGGAGTGGACCATCGAAGATCCGACAATGTCATTAGTATTAAAGCCTTGAGAAAAGACGGTCATGTTGAAATTCTAGTGGTGGATAATGGACGTGGGATGTCTGCTGAGAAGTTATCTGAAATCCAAGCTAAATTAGCCAAACGAACTTTCGAACCTACTGAGGATTATAGTAACGGACGGAAGTCTATCGGTATTGTCAATGTACATGAGCGTTTTGTACTTTACTTTGGGGAACGATACCAGATTAGTGTAGAATCTGGTGAACAAGAAGGTGTACAATATCGAATCACCATTCAAGATGAGGAGAAAGGTTAAACATGTATAAAGTACTATTAGTAGACGATGAGTACATGATAACAGAAGGGCTTAAGCGTTTAATTCCTTTTGAGAAGTGGGACATGGAAGTCGTTGCAACTGCCAACCATGCTGACGAAGCTTTAGACTATGTTAGAGAACATCCTGTGGATATTGTTATTTCTGACGTCAATATGCCTGACAAAACAGGCCTCGAAATGATACAGGAGATGAAGAATATTCTACCAGATAGCTATTATATCCTTCTATCTGGGTATCAGGAATTTGACTATATAAAAAAAGCGATGAATCTCAGCGTGGTCGATTATCTGGTTAAACCAGTGGATAAAGTCGAATTAGGTAATCTACTTGAAAAAATTGCCAATCAACTAGGTGAAAAAATCCAAGAACCCTTAATTTTAAGTCAGAAACTAGATGAGGAGGCTCTTCTTGCTCACTTATCTCATAAAGAAAACTGGTGGATTGGACTATCAAAAGATAAGCAGGGTGATTTCCTTATTCCATATTATGTGCTCGGACAGGATTGGCAAATTGTATTTGCTGATAGAGAGTTTGAGGGCTTGCTTGTTATACCTTTTAAGAAACCGTATCAAGAGAACTTTGAAAAATGGAAGTTGGATGTAGAGAAGGCTCTCTTCTATGGTTCAGTTAACTTGAATCAATCTGAAAGTCTATTTTCTTATTATGAACCAATCTACCGAGTTATTATCCAAGGAAATCTCCAACAGATTATTGATGAATTGACCTTGCTTGAACAGATTGTTTTAGAGAATACGCCAAGAGTTTCGATTACTAAGCAGCTGTTTACCCAATTTATTATGGATGTTTTCCATCTTTTTGAACATCTGAAAGCAGATGATATGACGGATATTGTCAAGAGAATACATGCTATTGTTGATTTTGAAGAATTAGTTGCTTTTACCAAGGAAACCTTGACTTCCTTCTTTGGACAATATCGAATGAATGAAAATGTAGTTAGTGTCTTAGAAGTAATTGGTAGAGATTATCAAAAAGAGCTATCTCTAAAGGATATTAGTAAGGATCTCTTTATCAATCCAGTTTATCTAGGACAGTTGATTAAAAAGGAAACCAATTCTACATTTGCAGAGCTCCTAAATAAGCAACGGATTAAAGCAGCTCAGCAACTCTTGCTATCAACCAATGATAGTATTGAGGATATTTGCTATACAGTTGGTTATAGTAACGTAGGTTATTTTTATAAAGTGTTTCGAAAACTTTGTGGCAAGTCTCCAAAGGCCTATCGAAAACAGATTGAGGTAACTGTATAAGAATTGTCTTGCATCTGTAAAAATGCTATAATACTAATAATCATTTTAGGAGGTTATCCTTATGCAAAAGAAACCAATTTATCTTTGGGTTTTACTAATTTTATCAGCCGTGCTTTCGGCTTTATCCCTATTTGGAGTTTTGTCACCAGTTCCTACTGCAGATAGTATGGCTGGACTTGAAACATCAGGAGTAGACGCAACTTATGCTCAGGAATTAGTTGCATATACGATTAAAGTGACGGAACATTCTCACTCTGTTTTCAACATTATCTTGGTTATTTTGTCAGCTATCTTAGTTACTGTAGCCTTGATTTTCTTAGTTCGTCAAAATATCCAATTAGCAAATTATACTTATGTAGCTTATGTTTTGGTTGCTATTGTTGGCTCTATTTATAATTTTATGGGAGTACAGGATGCTATTTTACTGTTTACTGAACCAAACGTTCGATTCGGCGCAGAACTTGGTGCTAAAGGGGCTACAATTTTGGGAATTGTCATTAATGTTATTTTTCTAGGCCTTGTATTTTATAAGATATGGCAGCAACAAAAAGAATTAACAGAATCTCAAGAAGAAGAACTCGTCTAAGAGTTGACAAAGGATGACTATCAAGATACAATCTTGGTAGTTATTTTTTTGGATTCGAGAAAGAGGGAGGGAAAGATGAAAAAAATTTCCTTAGTTTATATCAGTTTGAGTGGGAATACTGAAAGTTTCGTAACACGTTTAAAAACTTATTTGATGGAGCAGTATAAGAATATTGATGTTGAGAAGATTGACATCAAAGAGTTGGTCAAGGAAGAACGAGGATTCTATGAAATGTCAAATCCTTTTGTCACTTTTTTACCAACTTATTTAGAAGGTGGGAATGGTGTTGATAATGGAGATGTAGAAATCCTAACGACTCCTGTAGGTGATTTTATCGCCTATGGTAGGAATGCTAGCAAGTGTTTTGGTGTTGTAGGATCAGGGAATCGAAACTTCAATAACCAATACTGTTTAACTGCAAAGCAATACAGTCAACGCTTTGGATTTCCTGTACTAGCTGATTTTGAAATGCGTGGTATGTTGGGAGATATCAAGAAGGTTGCAGGCATTATTGCAGAGCTCTACGAACTTGAGGTTTAATAAGAGGTAGACTTTCTAAGCTAGAATGTTAGCCTATGGATCGTAGAATTATTCCAAAAGAGAACAGTTCAAATGAGTAAATTACAGAGATCATTTTTAAAGTATATAAAACGCAAACCAAGCTTCAAGGATATTATGCTATGCAGTGCTTTGCTACTGTTCTCTGAGAAAATTTTTGATGAAAATGTAGCACCAGTTGGAACCATGGTATCCTTAGGGATTATTATCCTGGTAGGAATTTTAGCTGTCAGAAATAAATAAAAAGACTCGAGATGTAAATTCTCGAGTCTTTTTGTTATTTGCGAATTTCGTCAACGATTTCTTTTGCAATTGGAATTCCTAAACGGTAACCTTTGTTCACGTAATCAATGACATCATTGATATTTTCTATCGTTTGGATTTTTTCTTTGATAGTTGCACGAAAATCTTGATCTTTCAATAGTTGGTCCTGAAGCAGTCTTTGAAGTTTCTCTTTTTCATATTTGTTGACAAGAAAGAGAAAAAGAAGACTGATAACAACTAGAATATAAGCATACTGGCTCATAAAAATTCTCCCTAGGTGATAAAGAAGTAGGTGGTAAGATAAAAGTAATTTTTTTATTTTTCGAGTGATAGTACTGTAAGCGCCTAGCCAAAGTCCGAATAGGATTTGGCGTTAGTTACTTAGCTTACTTAGCAATAAATTAATTTAATAGATCATGGCATGCATCCAAATAAGTCGATATTATTTATTTGGATGCATTAGTAAGGCGCTTAGGCAAGTCGCCTCATTTACGACATCGTGGCCCCTAAATCGATTATATTTAGAGGGCATGACTAGTGAAGCAGCTAGCTAGTCCGCATAAAAGCGACTAGCGTCTAACAATTAGGAATTTTAGTTACAGTAACTCGAAGATTACGACGTCTTTCGGTAGAAATCGATAATATTTCTATCGAATTACATCTTATCTGGCGCCTCTACACCCAACAGACGAAGCGCTTCTTTGAGGACGACTGCTGTTGCATAGCTAAGGGCTAGACGACTGTCACGTTCTGGACTTTCATCTAAGATACGAGTGTGGGCATAGTATTTGTTAAAGGCTTGAGCTAAGCTGATTGCAAATTTAGCGATGATAGAAGGTTCGTAATTATCAGCTGCACGTTTAATAATGCGTGGGAAGTCTTGGATTAGCTTAATGATTTCCCAGCTTTCAGCATCGTTCAAGCTATAGTTGGCACCTGCTTCAGGTTTGAAATCGGCTTTACGCAAGATCGATTGGATACGAGCGTAGGCGTATTGAACATAAGGGCCAGTCTCCCCTTCGAAGGATACCATAGCTTCAAGGTCGAAGTCATATCCATTTGTACGGTCAGTTTTAAGGTCATAGAATTTAATGGCACCAACCCCAACAGCATGAGCGACCTGGTCTTTGTTTTCAAGTTCTGGATTTTTGGCTTCGATCTGCGCTTTAGCACGGCTGATGGCTTCTGCTACAGTTGGTTCTAGCAAGATAACATTCCCTTTACGAGTAGAAAGTTTTTTCCCTTCTTTTGTAACCAAGCCAAACGGAACATGGACAATATCTTGGCTCCAATCGTAACCCATCTCTTGAAGAACTGCCTTGAGTTGTTTAAAGTGAGCAGATTGTTCTTGACCAACGACATAGATAGATTTGGCAAATTGGTACTCGTTTTTACGGTAGAGGGCCGCAGCTAAGTCACGCGTGATGTATAGAGTTGCACCGTCAGATTTCTTGATAAGAGCTGGGTGTTCAATTCCATATTTTTCAAGATTAACAACTTGAGCACCTTCTGATTCGACTAATAGTCCTTTTTCAGAAAGGATGTCTACAACTGCATCCATTTTATCATTGTAGAAAGCTTCTCCGTTATAGCTATCGAATTCAACTTGTAACTCATTGTAAAGACGGTTAAACTCTACCAAGCTTTCATCGCGGAACCATTGCCAAAGAGCAAGTGCTTCCTCATCTCCGTTTTCAAGCTTGCGGAACCATTCGCGTGCTTCTTCATCCAAACTTGGATCATTCTCAGCTTCAGCATTGATGCGGACATAGAGCTTGAGGAGTTCATCGATTGGATGAGCTTTGACAGCTTCTTCGTTACCCCATTTCTTGTAGGCAACAATCAACATCCCAAACTGTTTACCCCAGTCTCCCAAATGGTTGA
>ERZ772962.2153-NODE-2153-length-10252-cov-15.796803_pt1 | contig 10252 bp, 10 predicted proteins | sample MGYA00580676_ERZ772962 | MGnify/ENA primary metagenome ERZ772962 (study PRJEB29015, sample SAMEA2738049) | human oral metagenome | biome: human oral; feature: human-associated habitat; material: saliva | place: China | collected 2230 ...
AGTGAATGTTCAACAGTGTCTACAAACGTTGCAATTCCAACGATGCGAATGCGTGGCGCGACACAGGGGCGGGGGAATTGCATGCGACATTCTTCGATAGCCCGTCCAATGGGAGTCATGCGCTGCCGCAGACGGCGCAGACGGTGGCGCAGACGGTAGCGCAGACGGTGGCGCAGACGGTAGCGCCGCCGATGGAGCAGTCGGTGGCGTAACGGAGGCATGACATGGTGGGCACTGTCGGCGCTGGCGAACTGCCCCCTGACGCTCAATGTCCACACCTGGCTGCGCGTCCGCCCGCGCATCGGGCGCGTGGGGGTATTTATGCCCCCCAATGAAACAATTCCCTTGAACACCGACTTTCCCGCGCTAGCACAACGAAAAGCCGCTACATAACCAACACGTTTTGTCCTTCGATCCCAGTTTCGCGGCGCGGGAGCGGGGCTTCCCGTACATACAAAAACTGGTGGGGTAGGCGCAACGCCTCACCCCACCAGCTGTGGTGTATTGTCTCGATTCAGATCGCGCGGGCGACCTTGTCGGACTTCAGGCACTTGGTGCACACGTTCAGGCGCTTGGGCGTCCCATTGACCAGGGCGCGAACGCGCTGAATGTTCGGATTCCACCGGCGGTTGGTGCGAACGTGCGAGTGCGACACGCTCTTGCCGAAGCCGGGTCCCTTACCGCACACGTCACAAACGGCAGCCACGATGTTCTCCTCGGTATGTCTTCCAGTTCAGTCTTTGGCTCCCCGCGGTCGCGGGAAACGCATCCTTCGGTGCTTGAACCGAAGGCAACCATGACAGAATAGCGGATGATGCGCACTTTCAACAAGTCGCACGGCGTATCGGTCGTGTCAGGTCGCACACAGCGGGCGCCGTGGGGACAATTGAGGGTGCCGGAAAGGGGAGTCATGGAACTGAATGCATCGGTGATTATCGCGGCGTGCCGAGCGGGTGCCGAGGAGGCGGCCAGGCTCGCGCCCTTCCTTGACGACCTGGACGGCTGGGACGGAGCGGACTGCGACACGGGCACGAACGCGGCGGCCACGATGGCCGCCCTGGCGGCCGCGATGGATTCCCTGGAGCCGCGCGCGCATCTGCGCGCCGCGCTCGAAGCGGCCGTGGAGACCCTGATCCGCAGGGGCGTGGGGCACAGCGGCGTTGCCCTGGCTGCCCTGTTCGAGGCGTGGGCGGGGGCCCTGGGGGATGCGGCGCAGGTGACGCCCCTGGTCCTGCGTCGGATGCTCGCCTCCTCCCTTGCGCCGTCCTCCTCCTTTATTGATTGGTCGGATGCGCTGGTGGAGATGCTGGGGGGTGCCGTGCGCGAGGTTGCGGAGCTGGGGCCCACGCTGCCCGAGGCGGAGGACGTCTTTTCCCGCTTCTCCTCCCAGGCGCAGATCGGCCTGGTGGACGCGACAAACGAGGCGACGGGCAGGATCGACCCGGGTGGCGCCTTCATCGCGCTGGTTCTGGCATGCATTGACGCCACCATGCGGGATGACGCCGGCATCCTCCAGTCCTTTACCGCGATGCTCGCCGACCTGACGCGCCGTCATTCGCGGGCACCCGAACCCGCTTCGCCGCCGCCGGGCCGCGACTTCACGGTCGACATCATCGTCGAAGGCGTCGAGGAGGACCTGCGCGTCCTCCTGGCCCGACTCACAGGGCTGGGTGCGCGCCTGTCCTACGTTGGGCGCGTGGACCTGTTTGGCATGGGGGAGTGGCGACTGCACGTGGATACCTCCGCGCCGCTGGCCGCGCACCCCACCTCGGGTCAGGTCGTGCGCTTCCAGGTCAGCGATGCGCGCCCGGATGCGCAGATCGGCATCGACGAGCTCGCCGACGAGGGACTCACCCATCGAGGAGTGCGCCTGCTGCAACGTCGACCGATGCGACGGGTCGACAGGGCGCGGGTCATCGCCTGCACGCGGGCCCCGGGCCTCGTGGAGGACTTGGCGCGCGCCGGGGCGGTGGTCTTCCTCGACCCCAGCGCGATGGACGCCGCCGGGATTGTGTCGGCGGCGGGCTCACGCACGGGTGTCACGCTCGTCGCCCCCTGCGACGAGGCCAGCGCCGCCCTGGTGGGCACGGTCGCCTCGGTGCTGCCAGCGCCCGCCCCGGGCGTTCCCGCGATCCTGCGTGCCGATAGCCGCGACGACCTGGACGTTCTCGCCGTCGCACGCGCCTGCGCCCCGCTGTTCGTGCCGCAGCCGGGCGGGATCGAGGCCGCGCCGACGCTGGCTCGCATGCTCCGGGATGGAGCGCACGACGCCCTGATGTCTAGCGCGAGCGCGCCCCTGCCTCGTGACGGAGACCCTGAGGGCATCGCCGAGGCCCTGGCCGAGGCCGCTCGCGGGGGAGCGCGCGCATGGCGACTCCTGATCTCCCGCGAGGACGACGGCCCGTACACGGTGGCGACGGTGCGCCAGCTCCTGTCCACGCGCGACGCCTCCTCCTCCATCGACTTGGAAACGTGGGACGGCGGACAGGTGGGCCCGAGCCTCGTTGCGGGGTGCGCCTCGTGAGCGCGCTCGACATCCCACTGTCCTTGCGCCTGCCGAAGAGAACCGCTAAGGCACTCGAGGGCGCGAGTATCTTCACGGTCGGCGACCTGCTGCTCGTCGCCCCGCGCCGCTACTACCACTGGGGTAGGCTCACCCCGCTGTCGTCGCTGCGCGAGGGAGAAGATGTCACGATCCTGGCCGAGGTCGCGGGCACCCACCTGGTGGCCAACCGCTCCGGATCGGGCGTGCGCCTGGAGGTGAGCCTCACCGACGGCATCCAGTTCCTGTCCGCGACCTTCTTCGCGAAAAGCCAGTTCAAGCTCGCCCCCATCGAACGCCTCCTCACCCCGGGAGCCTCCTTCCTCTTCGCCGGCAAGGTCGGCGCCTACCGCGGCAAACTCCAGCTCACCCACCCCTCCTTCGAAGGCGTCGACGGCGAGGACATTGTCCGCATCGCGACCCGCCCCATCCCGATCTACCCGGCGACGGGAAAGCTGACCTCGTGGGCCATCGCCCGCGCCGTCGGTATGGTCCTCGAACACCTGGACGAGGCGGACGTTCCCGACGTTGTGCCCGCCGACGTGCGAGGGCGCCAGCGCATCGACTCCTACGCCCAGTCGCTGCGCCGCCTGCACCAGCCGGAAACGGACGAGGACTACCAGCGGGCGCGCCGGGCACTGGCCTTCACGGAGGCCTTCGTCCTCCAGGTAGGCCTGGCCGCCAGGCGCCGGGGAGCGCGCTCGACCCCCGCCCTGGCCTCGCCGCGCGAAGCCCCACTGCTTGAGCGCTTCCAACGCGCCCTGCCCTTCGAACTCACCCACTCCCAGAGCGAGGCGGTGGCCCAGATCGGCGCCGACCTGGCGGGAGAAGTACCGATGCAGCGGCTCCTGCAGGGGGACGTTGGTTCGGGCAAAACCGTCGTCGCGCTCCTCGCGCTGCTCCAGGTTATCGCCGCCGGGCATCAGGGAGCCCTGGTCGCTCCCACGGAAGTCCTGGCCGAGCAGCACGCCGCATCTGTGCGAAACCTCCTCGCCCCCCTGGGGGACGACACCCCCGACGTGCGACTGCTGACGGGCTCGACGACGCCGGCGGTGCGCCGCGAAATCGCCGCGGCGATGACCTCCAACGCGCCCCTCATCGTCGTGGGCACGCACGCCCTGTTCCAAGACAGCGTGCGTTTCGCAGACCTCGCGCTGGTCGTCGTCGACGAGCAGCACCGCTTCGGCGTCGAACAACGCGCCGCCCTGCGCGATGCCCGCCAGGACGGGCGGGGCGTCCACGAGCTCGTCATGACGGCAACCCCCATCCCGCGCACGATCGCGATGACGGTCTTCGGCGACCTCGACGAGACCCGCATGGCCGGCATGCCCAAGGGACGCACGCCCGTGGCCACCTTCCTCGCCGACGCGGCCAATACCGCCTGGGTTGAACGCACCTGGACGCGCGCCGCCGAAGAGATCGCCGCGGGGCACCGCGTCTACGTTGTCTGCCCGCGCATCGACGCCTCCGACACCGTCGCCGACGCCGAGGAAGAGGACGCGCGCCCCCTCGCCTCCGTCGAAGAAGTCGCCACCTACCTGCGTTCCCACCCCGCGCTCGCGGGCCTCGCCATTCACGAGCTGACGGGCCGTACCCCGACGGCGCTCAAGGCCCAGATCATGGAGGACTTTTCCGCCGGACGGGCCCCGCTGCTGGTCGCCACGACCGTCATCGAGGTCGGCGTCGACGTGCCCGAGGCGACCCTCATGGTGATCCTCGACGCCCAACAATTCGGGCTCGCCCAGCTTCACCAGTTGCGCGGGCGTGTCGGGCGCTCCGACCTGTCTTCCCTGTGCATCGCCATGCATCGCCACGAGCTGACGGACTCGGGCATGGCCAGGCTCGAGGCTTTCGCGACGACGGCGGACGGATTCGAGCTCGCCGAAGCCGACCTGCGCCTGCGCAAGGAGGGCGACGTGCTGGGCGCCGGTCAGTCCGGCACCGCCACGCACCTGCGTTTCCTGTCGGTGCGCCGCGACGAGGCCCTGATCCGGGCCTCCAAGAGCGAGGCGGAGGCCCTGCTCACCCAGGATCCGACCCTGTCGGCCTACCCCGACCTCGCCCGCGCCCTGCGGGCCGCCTCGGATGGGCAACTCGAATGGATGCAGCGCTCCTAGCGCTCCCGGTAGGGTAGGGGCATGACCAGAATCGTCGCAGGCAGCGCCAAGGGCAGGACCCTCGCCGTGCCCAAGTCCGGCACGCGCCCCACCTCCGAGCGAGTCCGCGAGGCGCTCTTCTCCCGCCTGGATCACATGAACGTCCTGGAGGGGGCCACCGTCCTCGACCTTTTCGCCGGCACGGGGGCCCTCGGCCTCGAAGCCCTGTCCAGGGGTGCCGCGCGAGCGACCCTCGTCGAGAAGGCCTCCGCGGCCGCGCGCGTTGCTACTGCTAACGTCCGCGCGACGGGTCTGTCCGCCCGCGTCGTGACGGCGGACGTGCGCACCTACCTGGGTGCCCGCAGCGGCGAGGCCCTCACGGGGGAGGTAGACCTGGTCTTCATCGACCCTCCCTACGACATCGCCGAGGAGGACATGGCGACGGTGCTGTCCGCCCTCGCGCCGTGGGTCGGTCCGGACTCGCTGATCGTCGTCGAGCGCTCCACCCGCGCACCGGCCCCCACCTGGCCGCTCTTCCTGGTCCTCGAAGACACGCGCGCGTGGGGGGAGACGGTCGCCTACTTCGCTGGCCCACCCCTGCCCAAGAACGAGGAGAACGGCGATGACAGCGACGCCGCCGAGCGCGCGGAGGCTTCGCCAGTGCGTGAGGAGATGACCCAATGATTGCGCTGTTCCCCGGGTCCTTCGACCCCTTCACAAACGGGCACCTCGACGTCGCCCAGCGCGCCGCCGAGGTCGCCGACCTCCTCATCATCGGGGTGGGCATCAACCCCGCCAAGCGCGGGCTCATCGAGCCGGCGAGGCGTGTGGCACTCATCGAGGAGGCGACCGCGCACCTGGAGCGCGTGGAGGTGGTCGCGCTGTCGGGCGCCACCATGGACGAGGCTCGCCGCCTGGGCGCACACCTCATTGTCAAGGGGGTGCGCGGCGCGCAGGACGCGGACTTTGAGGGCCCCCAGGCTGCCCTCAACCTGGAGGTCGGAGGGGTGGACACGTGGTGGATTCCCGCCCGCCCCTGCCTCGGGCATGTCTCCTCCAGTGCGGTGCGTGAACTTCTGAGCCTCAAAAAAGACATTTCCCGGTATGTCCCACCGGCGCTCGCGCGCTATCTGACGGACAATAGAAACTGAATCATGCCCGGTGGAACGCAGGAGGGACTCATGGCCGACACGCCCGCAGACAAGAATCAGGACGAGTGGAACGAGGAGACCGTTTACGGTCCCTCCACCGTGATCGCCGCCCTCGACCAGATCGAAGACCTCGTCGAGTCCTCCCGCGCAGTGCCCCTGTCCGCCTCGATCATGGTCAACAAGGCCGAGATTCTCGACCTGCTCGACCAGGCTCGCGAGGCGCTGCCCGAGGACCTGGTCGCCGCCGACGCCGTCGTCGCCGACGCGGACGCCGTCCTGGGGCGCGCCGACTCCGCGGCCGAGACGCGTATCGCCGAGGCGAACTCGCGCGCCTCCTCTACCCTCGACCAGGCCAACGAGCGCGCCGCGCAGATCCGCGCGGACGCAGAGGAGGAAGCCGAGCGCACCCGCTCGCGCGCGAACGAGGAGGCCACCGCCCTGGTCTCGCAGGCGCGCGCCGACGCCGAGGCCACCATCGCCGACGCGAACGCCCAGGCCGCGCGCATCGTCTCCACCGAAAACATCGTGCGCATGGCCGAGGACCGCGCCCGCGAGATCGTCTCCGAGGCCAAGCGCTCAGCCACCTCCCTGCGTGAGGGCGCCGACGACTACGTCGCCTCCTCCCTCGACGAGCTGGCCCGCCTGATCGCCGACGTGTCGCGGCGCACCGATGCCGGTCGACGCGCGATCGCCGAGCGGCGCGGCGTCGATGTGACGGACGTGGACCTGTCCCATGAGTGAGAAGGCCCTGACCCTGTCCCTGGCGCGCCTGCCGCGCGCTCTGGGTTCGACGCTCCACGAAGACATCACGTGGATCGCCCCCGATGACCTGGGGACGCCCTCGATGTCGGTGGTTCCCGGCACGCCGCTGGACGTGTCCGTGGACCTGACCAGTGTCGAGGACGGCGTCCTCGTGCAGGTCGCGACCTCTGTCGACCTGGTGGGTGAGTGCGTGCGCTGCCTGGACGAGGTGCGTGAGCATCATGACGTCACCAGCGCGGAGGTCTACTTCGAGCCCGGAGCCCCCGCCCTGACGCTCTCCGACGACGAGGACGAGGACGCCGACGATCTCTTCGTCATCGGCGAGCGCGACACGATCGACATCGAAACGCAGCTGCGCGACGCCATCGTCACCCTCGTCGACCCGCGCCCCCTGTGCAGCTCCGACTGCGCGGGCCTGTGCGACGTGTGCGGCGAAAAGTGGGTCGACCTGCCCGCCGACCACGAGCACGTCGTCATCGACCCTCGCCTGGCCTCCCTGGCCTCCCTCCTGGGCGAGAGTCCCGAGCCGGGGCGATCCTGATGGCCAAATCCAAGCACCTGCCGGTGCCTCCGCGCACCGACACCGACGCGCTCGTGGAGGCGTGGGGCACGCGCATCGACGCTCCTTTGTTGCAGCTCGCGCTCGTGCACCGCTCCTACGCGAACGAGGCCGGCGGTATCGCAAACAACGAACGCCTGGAGTTTTTGGGCGACTCGGTGCTCTCGATCATCATTGCCCAGAAGCTGTACGAGCAGTATCCGGACGTGCCCGAGTCCGACCTGTCGCGGATGCGCGCGGCGACCGTTTCTCAGCAGCCCCTGGCCGCGGCCGCACGGCGCATCGGGCTGGGTGACTTTGTGTTCCTCGGCAAGGGCGAATCCATGCACGGGGGACGCGAGAAAGACTCGATTCTGTCCGACACGTTCGAGGCCCTCATCGGTGCCACGTACTTGACCAGCGGATTGGAGGAGGCGCGCCGGGTCGTCCTGGCACGCCTGAGTTTCCTGCTGGCCGACGCCCCCTCGCGCGGCCACCACCAGGACTGGAAGACCCTCCTCGTGGAGTACTCTCAGGCTGAGGGCCTGGGCGAGGTCTCGTACGAGGTGCAGGGGGAGGGCCCCGATCATCAGCGAGTCTTTACTGCCCGCGCTTTTCTCGCCGAGCGTTCCGACGCAGTTGGCTCCGGCCAAGCCTCGTCGAAGAAGCACGCGGAGAACGCGGCCGCTCAGGACGCGATGAGTCGGCTCTCCCCGGAGGAGTAATAGGTACACGAGGGCGTTTGCCCTCCTAACAGTTAGTATGAGCTCGTGAGTGAAAATACTTCCGCGCGCACGCGCGTCATGATCGTCGACGATCACGAGATCGTTCGGCGAGGTATTGCTGAAATTGTTGACCGCGACGAGGCTCTCGAGGTCGTCGCTGAGGCCGGCTCCGTCGCGGATGCCGTGCGCCGAGCCGACCTGGTGCGCCCCGACGTTATCCTGGTCGACCTCCAGCTGCCCGACGGTACCGGCATCGACATCATGACAAGCCTGCGCGCCTCCCACCCGCAGATTCTGCCCGTCGTCCTGACCTCTTTCGATGACGATGAGGCCTTGGCTGAATCCCTCGAGGCCGGTGCCCGCGCGTACATCCTCAAGACCGTGCGCGGGGCGGAGATCACCGACGTCATCAAGGCGGTCGCGGATGGACGCGTGCTGCTCGACGAGCGCACCCTGACGCGTCGGCGCGTGGACCACGAGGATCCGACAGCGGATCTGACGCCGTCGGAGCGTAAAGTCCTCGACCTGATTGGTGATGGCCTGTCGAACCGCGAGATCGGCGAAAAGCTCGGGGTGGCGGAGAAGACCGTCAAGAACCACATCACCTCCCTGCTGTCCAAGATGGGCCTGCAGCGTCGCACGCAGGTGGCCGCGTGGGTGGCCGGGCAAAGGGCTGCCGCGTGGCGTAACTGAGCCACTGCCTCGTCCACCGAGGGCGACAATCAACGAAGGAAGCGGGTCGGAGTAACCGGCCCGCTTCCTCGTATAGGGGGATCAGCGTGACCGAATAGTACGACCGTTCCAGTTTCCCTCTAATCAGGGGTGTCCCTGATTTGTAAGAAAGCTACTATCAAACTGGTTCATGGATAAGTCCCATGGGGTAACGTTCGCCTCATCCTCACCGATGAGGACGGACACCGCAGTCCGCCACCCCCTGAAAGGACACCCCGTGAACCTCAAGCGAATGCTTGCCGGTTGCGGTGCCGCAGCGGCGCTAGTGCTCGCACCCCTGAGCGCACCAACCTTCGCCGACGCGCCAAGCGCGCCCACCGGCGTCCCCGCAGCGGTCCCCCTCAGCGACACCACCAAAGTCGCCAACTGGCAGAAGCTCCAATACGGCATGTTCATGCACTTCGGCGTCTACTCCGTCTACGGCGGCTACTACAACGGCCACCGCCAGGGCATGGGCTACCCAGAGCAGATCAAGGCCTGGGAACACATCCCCACCGACGACTACCTGCTCAAGGCCAAGGACCTGGCCGCGAACTTCGATGCCTCTGCTATCTGCAAGACGGTCCACGACTCGGGTATGAAGTACCTGATGATCACGTCGAAACACCACGACGGCTTCGCCATGTGGGACACAAAGACGACCGACTACAACATCGTCAAGCAGTCCAACTACGGCAAGGACCCGATGAAGGAGCTGTCCACCGAGTGCAACAAGCTCGGCGTCAAGCTCGCCTTCTACTTCTCGATCATCGACTGGACGAAGCAGACCCCCGAGCCCTACGGGAACGTCAACCCCATCGACGAGGAACTCATGACGGGCACCATCAAGCCCCAGCTCACCGAGCTCCTCACTAACTACGGTCCTATCGCCGAGCTCTGGTTCGATATGGGCGGCCCTACCGCCGAGCAATCCCAGCGCATGGCCCAGTGGGTCCACGAGCTCCAGCCCGACACCATGGTCAACTCGCGCGTGTGGAACAAGGCCGGTGACTTCGAAGTCGGCGGCGACAACTCGGTGACAACCGACTTCCACATGGGCCCCTGGGAATCGATCCGCTCGATCTACCCGGCCTGCTGGGGATACTGCTCGTGGGCGAACCGCGACGAGAGCGCCAAGAGCTACAAGGAACGCGAACTCGTCAACAACCTCATCGGCACGGTCGCCTCGGGCGGCCAGTTCGCCTACAACATCGGCCCCAAGGGTGACGGGACGATCGACGCATTCGACTCCGGCGTCGTCACCGAGGTCGGCCAGTGGATGGCGCGCCACCCCGACGCCATCACAGGAGCGCGCCCGACGTGGTTCCCCGCCCCCTCCTGGGGCAAGATCATGACCAAGGGCAACGATCTCTACTTCTTCCCCGAGCAGTGGAGCACCGGTCAGACCCTGACGCTTCCCAGCGTCGGCGGCCACGTCACCGCCGTGAGCGTGGACGGCACCGACCGTTCCCTCGACTTCACTCAGGACGGCACGACGCTCACGGTGACCATGTCGGGCGAGAACCCCGAGCCCAACCTGCGCCCCGTCGTCAAGGTCACCTTCGACGCCGCCCCCACCTACGTGCCCACGCAGACGGTCACCGCCGTCGACGGCGCGACTATCTCCTCCGAGCAGTTCTTCGGACGCGCCTCCGCACTGCGCTACTCCGGAGCACAGGCCTACGACGCCTACCTCGTGAACAAGACGGACAAGGCCATCACCGACC